>OFFO01001138.1_pt1 | contig 16552 bp, 12 predicted proteins | sample 1521441 | NCBI WGS metagenome assembly OFFO01 (sample SAMEA3504097, study PRJEB24116) | mouse gut metagenome | biome: mouse gut; feature: mouse-associated habitat; material: faeces | place: Denmark | collected 2011
GGGTGGTCTGTTGTCAGGAAATGCGGCGTAATGCGCTGTTTCACAAGGTTTTGCCGGTTCTTACAAAATATTTTGTATAATTTTGTCTAGACAACAGCTTTTGTGGGAGTTCCAGAGCATATCTATAGCAAACATCAAAATTCCTGACAAGCGGGTCGCCCAGGGGCCGACCTCTATAAGAACCTGTATTCATAACCGGGGGATGCCGGATGGGCGAGGAGTTTTCTCGTCAGACAAGGAAAATCGACGCAGTATGGCGGGAAAAAGACCGCACAGGCGGCGTTCAACGGTTGTGAATACAGATTCTAAGAAATGGGTAGGGGCCGCCGCCCTCAGCGGCCCACTGGCGGCAATTTTAAAGATTGCTATAGGAGGCCTTACGATGGAGTACTGTTCAATCCGACAGATTTCCCGGAAAGGGGGAATTTCTGTTCGCTGGATACAGGCGCTTTGTGCTGGAAGTGTATTCCTGATGCTATTAAAATAGGATATTCATTGCCGATTTCTGCGGATGCTGAAAAACCCAAAGATGCCAGAGTGAAATCTGGAAAGTATATAAAAGCGGTACATGGCCCAATTGACAGAGGAGGTACGGTGTGGCAAAGAAAATTCAATCCATTCCAGAAGCAAGATTGCTGCTGGCCTCCCTGCGTTCCGTAGGGTATAACGAGGAAACTGCGATTGCAGATATTATAGATAACTGTATTTCAGCTCAAGCCCATGAAATCAAAATCCAATTTGACTGGGAAAAGAAACGAATTGTGATTTCTGATGATGGCTTCGGTATGAGTGAAAAGGATCTGATTGAGAATATGCGTATAGGATCTTCTGATCCCAGTAAAATCCGAGCCGAAGATGATTTGGGGCGGTTTGGCATGGGCATGAAGACAGCAGCATTCTCTCTTGGAAAAAAGCTAACAGTTGTAACAAAATCAGAATTTGCTGTGAGCAATGCATCTTGGGATCTGGACCAGATTCCGGAGATCGGGTGGAACTTGATTATCCGAGAAGAAAGTGAAATCTCTGAGTTTTCATCTCAGATGGGTGCGCAGGGAACGATTGTTGTCATTGAAAATCTGGATCGTGTGATCGATATCGACGACGAAAAGAAAGCCAAGAATAAATTTTATAGGATTGCAAGTAAAACGGAAAAACATTTGGCACTTACATTTCATCGATTTATTGAAGAAGATAATCTCATTCTGGAACTGAATGGCACTCTAATTAAGGCATGGAATCCATTCATTTTGGAGAATAGTGCAACTCAGGAACTGCCGGAAGAATCGATTTTCTCAGATGATGGCAGTGCAGAGGTGATTATTCAGCCTTATGTTCTGCCGCATAAAACGAAATTTGTATCTGATGATGACTATCAGGCAGCGGGCGGGTCCAAAGGATGGAACTATCACCAGGGCATCTATGTTTATAGAAACAGAAGACTTATTATTTGCGGGACATGGTTTGACTACATAAAGAAGGAACCAGCATACAATCTGGCCCGTATTAAGATTGACATTACACCGGCCAGCGATGAGGACTGGAAAATCGACATAAAGAAGTCAACAGCTTCTCTGCCCAGTTATGTCAGGGAATCAGTTGAAAGAGAGATTGACCTTTGTACTGAAACTTCTGCTCGTGTATACAATTCCCGTGGCAGTTACTCGAAGTCCAATGTCAGTGCTCCCAATTTGGATTATGTATGGGAGCAGCGAAAAAAGAATGGTCGATATTCTTTCCATATTAACAGAAAGCATTCTCTGCTGAATAATCTCAAGAAGCAGTTGGACGACCAGGGTAAATCGACCTTGTCAGCATATCTCACTCTGGTTGAGAATTTTGCACCGTTTATGCAGTCCGGAATGACAGATTCTCTGCAGAAAGGAAAAGTTAGTGCAGAGCCTGATAAGACCTCTTTGGAATATCAGGTACAAATTAAAGAATTGACAGATATGATTTCGATCTTCTTGTCGCAGGGATTTACTAAAGAAGAAACACAATCTACGTTGCTGGACATGGCTAATTATAGACATCTCCGAGAGGACATTATCAGGCTAGTGGAGGAAGCACAATGATTAATACGCCGAAAGACTTAAGTGATATTGAAGTCGGTTTATATAAGAGCGGATATGGGTTTTGTGAGAAGCTTGTAAAAGAAGAACATATAACTATTGCAGTAGCAGTCGAAAAGACCGCAGCGAAATTTGGCGGCTTAAATATGATTTCTGACATGGAATGTTTTAAGAAGTTCCTGCTCAGCGAAGTGACCGCCTACACAGAACCTTCTATTGGCGTGTGTGACCCAAATCTGGAAGATAAGACTTGGTGGGATGAGCTCAAACAAGATCCGAAATTTAAACCGGAATATTGGAGCCGTTACTATGACTATCTGCTGAAGAAACCCTCTTGGAGCATTACAGCAGTGGAAGATATCAATTCATCTACAGATGAGATTATGAATGCTTTGACTAATCCCAGAAAGGGCGTAGCTGGTGAACGAATGGGCATGGTGTTCGGCTATGTTCAATCTGGTAAAACGGCACATTATATCGGGATGATCAATAAGGCCTATGATGCGGGATATCGCATTGTGATTGTGCTGTCCGGTATTCATAACAGCCTTCGCAGCCAGACTCAGTCCCGTATTGATGAAGAAGTTTTGGGATATGAAACAAGCCTGGAAAGTATCGGGGATATGACCCGGGAGCGCAATGTGATCGGTGTTGGAGTAGGTCCTCACAACCAGGTTGAAACTGTTGTCCAGTCGATTACGACACGAGACGAAAAAGGCGATGTCAATAAAAAGACGGAAGGCGTATCTATGATGCCTCCGTTCATGATTGTTACAAAAAAGAATGCCTCTGTTCTGCGCAAGATTCTACGGTTTTTCCGTAAAAATCATTGTGCAGAGATTATAGGTGGAAAGAAGAAAATTCCAGCAAAATATCCCGCACTCATTATTGATGATGAGGCGGATCAGGCTTCTATCAATACGAAAGAAAGCTATGACGATCAAGGAAATGTTCTGGATGATTATAACCCTACGACTATCAATGGATTGATTCGAGAGTTGCTTGGTGTATTTGAATGCCGTTCCTATATCGGCTATACTGCTACACCTTTTGCGAATATTTTCATTCCTCCCCACATCGACGATGAAAAATACGGAACAGACCTTTTCCCCAGAGATTTTATATACAGATCTCCAAGAGCAGATCAGTATATTGGTGCAAGAGAGTTCTTTGGATTGGGCAGCAACGAGGATGTTCCTGCGATGCCGCTTTACCGGAAAATCGTGGATGGAGCATCCTATCTCGGTAAAGGTACCAAATCCGCTGATCCGGTCGGTGAACTTCCCAAGGAGCTTAAACTGGCCGTGAAATACTTCTTTCTGTCTACCGCACTTAGGAACTGCAGAGGACAAAGGAACAAACCCAATACGATGTTAATCCATATTGTCCGCTTCGTTGGCCAGCAAAATAAGGTTAAACAAAAAGTCCTGAAATATTTTAAAGAAGAGATTGAGAACCATATCCGTTATGGTGATTCCATCATTGAAAGTGAGCTTAAGTCGATTTGGGAAGAAGACTATGTTCCTACGACCGGAAAAATGAGGGTACAGTTCAGCAAATATATGTCTGGATGCGATGATGTCAGCTGGAACTGCATCTGGTCTGAAGCTAAACGCCTGATCGCTGACAAGGAAATCAGTGTATATAGTGTTAATGGTAAGAGTGATGATGTCCTTCTCTATAAGAACCATGAGGGAAAGCCATTCAATGTCATTGTCATTGGCGGCGACAAACTCTCCAGAGGCTTGACACTGGAAGGACTGACAGTAAGCTATTTCACTCGCAGTTCCAATACATACGATACGCTGATGCAAATGGGCCGATGGTTCGGTTTCCGTCCTGGCTACCTGGATGCCTGCAGATTATTTACCACGCCCACTCTTCATGCAAGCTTTTCTCATATTTCTATGGCTACCGAAGACCTTGCGGCGCAATTTGACTTTATGAACAGTGTAGTTCAGACTCCAAAGGACTTTGGTCTGCGTGTAGCATCTCATCCGACGTTGGAAATTACCAGTCGGAATAAGAGGAGAACTGGTCAGGAGTTTAAGCGGGATTTCAGCTGCAAGCTGAGCCAGACTCGTGTTTTTGATATTGATGGTGAGCAATACGACAGAAACTTTGAAGCTGTCGAAGACCTTCTGTATGCGATCAAGGGTTGCCGCATAACAGCAGAGCAATATCAGCAGATACTTGGAAGGAAAGCTCCCGGTGAGCATTTCTTCTATCAAAATGTGTCTGCCCATGATGTTGCCAACTTCTTTGAAAGTTATGAAACATCCAAAACTGCGACCAGAGCAAACAGCAAATATATGGCAGATTATATCCGTACCATGAATGCGGATGGAATCGGCGGCGTTAAATCATGGACGGTCTGTCTGATCAATGTCAGCGGTCATGGCAAAGCTTTTGATATTGCAGATCTCAGAGATGTAGGCGGAGGTATTTACAGAAAAGAAGGTTCTGGTGTAGATTCCTACGAGACTACCTGTTCCATCCACACGATGACATCTGCTGATCATGAGTATTTGGATTATAATAAGGACTCATATGACAAAGTCCAGGAGCTGAAGGAAAAGTATAAAAACGATCCTTCCAAAACAAAAATCAATGAAATAATACGGAGAGAAACAAGACCATTTTCAAATGGCCTGTTAATCCTGTACCCAATTGGAGATGCGGGGGACCTAACTGTTAATCAGGGAGATCATAAGCCTCCCTTTGGATTTGCGGCGGTATTCCCTGATCGAAAGGGAAAGGGTAACCTCAAATCTTATCGGATGAATGATATTGCATTGGAGAAAGACAGCGATGAGTTTTACGGCTGATATTTACAGCGGAATATTGTCCGACATATCTGCAGGGTCAAGCCAGACTTTCCCCTTTGCGATGCGTCTGGTGAAGTTTGACAATGGTATTATGATTGCGTTTGCAGTCAACATTGCTACAAGAATGCGCTCAGCGTTTTTATCTGTGACTTCAGAAGCTCCTAAGAGCAGATTTCCACACTGGAAAGGCGTTGAAATTGAAACAGCTACGCTGCCAGCGTATGGAATTGATACGCCTTTTGTCGGCCTCTCTCAACTGCCGAATAGCGCCAGTGACATTTTTGAAATTGTTGTTGAAGACCTGAGAAGCCAGCTGGAAGTAGCAGAGAACACCGAGGAGTCCTTATCTGTCATCATCAGAGTTCTAACAAAGTGGAAGGAGTTTTTTGCTGCTGATAAAGAGCTGCTGATGTCTGAAGAGCGTCAGCAGGGTCTTTATGGTGAGCTGCTGTTTTTAAGTGAGTGCTTGGATTCACAGGGATTGGAAGCAGTTCTGCACTGGGCTGGCAGTGAAGATGAAACCCATGATTTCTACTTTGGCCCTCATGCAGTTGAAGTGAAAACTACCTCTGCACAGGCTCCCTATTTTGCCTGTATCAGCAGTGAATACCAGCTGGATGATAGTGATATTCCGGGGAAATTGTTCCTGCGTTTCTATGCACTTCGCAGAAGTCACAGCGGGGGTGAAAAACTGCCGGAGCGAATTGCTGCCATCCGCGGCAGATTGTGTGAAGATGTATCAGTTTTGCAGAAGTTTGATGAAAAGTTAAAGGAGTACGGCTATTTTGATGAAGCTGCAGATAGTTATACCGTTGGCTACTATCAGCGAGATCTTTATTGCTTTGCAGTAGATAACGGTTTTCCTAAAATCACAAAAGAAGCAGTACCGCTGGGTGTTGCGGATCTTACATACCGAGTCAGCATCATGCTTTGTATGCCGTATGCCCAAGATATAAAATCCGTATTTAAAGTTTTGAAAGGAGGGGCCTAATGTGGTAAATGAGAAAATTCTTGAATTCTACGAAGAATTTCGAGATGAAGTTCTTGGGTATGCGAAAGAGAACGGCCCTATTTCTACAAATACGGCTTTCAAAACTTTGTTCCTGTCCTACCTAACGGAAGCGGGAGAAACTCTTGTTTCGGACTGTACGCTGGTGGACTTCAAAAAAGATGGCGAGAATATGAAACTGGACGGCTATGCGTTCAGTGAGTATTTCCATTCTCTTACCCTGCTTGTGAGTAAATATCAGGCTAAGCCGCAGCCGGAAAAGGTGAAGAAAACTGAAATCGACAGGCTTCTGAAAAAAGCTCTGAAGTTCTATAAGACTTGCGGCACTGACTCGTTTGAGGCTTTAGAGGAATCCAGTGATGGTTATCAAGCGTATGAGTTTATCAGAGCGCATAAAGAGGACATTGAAACAGTTAATATCATTTTACTGACCAATGATGAAACGATCCAATATATTCCGGAAGATACTCGTCATGGAAAGGTAACTATTCGCTTCGATGTTTGGGATATTGAACGACTGTATCAAAGTGTCCTTGGTGGTGCTGCTGTGGAACGCCAGCTTGTTGTAAAGCTGAAGAAAAAGTATGGTGCATCTTTGCCTCTAATTAAGGTCAGAGGCGATAATGAAATCTATGACTGCTATATTGGTGTCATCTCCGGTGAGCTTCTAGCACGGATCTACGAAGTTGAGGGGCAAGATCTGATTCAAAAGAATGTCCGTTCGTTTCTGCAGGCAACTGGTAAGGTCAACAAAGGAATCAAGGCATCGTTAGCCAGTGAACCGCAAATGTTTATGGCCTACAACAACGGTATTTCAACTGTTGCGGATAATATTGACATTGATGAAAGTCAGAGCAGCGGAGATGTTGTGACCATTACAGAAATCACCGGCTGGCAGATTGTGAATGGCGGTCAAACTACAGCATCGATTTACAATGCCTATAAGTCAAAATTCCCTCTGGATCAGGTGAATGTACAGATTAAGCTGTCTGTTATTAAGAAAAAAGACCAAGCGGAAGATATTATTCATAACATTTCCAAGTATGCAAACAGCCAAAATAAAATCAATATGTCTGACTTCAATGCCAATGATGCATACCATGTAAAGATGGAACGCCTATCCAGGGCAACACCAATCCCTGTTGTGAAGGGAAAATCGATAGACTATTGGTTCTATGAGAGAGCCAGAGGGCAGTATTTGGTTGAATTGAATCGGCAGCCAACCGCAGCAGCTAAAAAGGAATTTAAGAGCCGCTGCCCGAAGAATCGCTGCATTTCTAAAACTGTAGCGGCAAAATGTGTGATGTCCTATCAGGGCTATCCGTATATTGTCAGTAAAGGTCTGGAAACCAGTTTTGTCTATTTCTCGGATATGCTCTCCAAGGGTGAATTCCCTGAGCCATCTGAACAGAGCTACATTGACATGATTTCCAAGGTGATACTGTTCAATAGCTGTGATGAAATCATCAAGAATTTGAAATTTGGTGGTTTTAAAGCTCAGCAGGACTATTACACCGTGGCACTGATTGGGAAATATTATTCGGATTTAATCAACCCGCAGGAAATCTGGAATAACCAGACAATCAATGCGGAGACGGCAAGGGTCATAGAAGAATTGGCCTATTTTGTGTGGGAACATTTTCAGAATCCTACAGTTCCTGGCGTGAATATTGGACAGTGGTGCAAAAAGGAAGATTGCTGGGAGCTGCTTCAGAGCCGTTATGAAGCAAAAATGGAAAAGCGGGAGAATTGAGAAAAATGCCATATTCAGTAGTGGATCTGTTTGCAGGAGCTGGTGGATTGAGTTTGGGCTTCATGCAGACAGGAAAATATGATATAAAAGTTGCTTTTGAGAGGGAACCGCACATGCAGGCGACTTACCATCGCAACCATCCGAATGTCGAGCTGCAGGGAGATGTCTGCGGCGCAGATTATGCAGATATACAGAGGAGATACGGAACCATTGATGTTGTCATTGGTGGTCCTCCCTGCCAAGGGTTTTCAAATGCAAATCGGCAGAAGAACCATGCAATCAGCCAGAATAATATGCTGGTAAAGCAGTATATTCGAGCGATTAGAGAGCTGCAGCCCAAGGCGTTTGTCATGGAAAATGTCAGTATGCTTCGATCTGACGTTCACCGGTTCTATATGGAGGAAGCAGATCTGGACATTGTGGAGGAGTATCAGATCCCGAATAAAAACACGCCGCTGCATTTGCTGAACGCAGGATTTGTGTTTGATGGTGCATTGGAGATAGTCCAAAACTTGGATTTGCTCCAGCAGAGACTTTGGCCTGAAAAACACTATCGGCAACTGAATATCATCTACAAAGGTGAAAAAAACGCTGATAAGATGAAAAAATCCTTGGAAAAACACCGGAGCAAGCTTACCAAAATCGCTCAAACCTATATTGGAGACGATACAAACAGCTACATTGCGCAGAAATCCAGAGAAGCATTCCAAGCAGTCATGGATTATTTCGATGGCATTCTTGAAGTGGATAGGATTCACACCTTGATTGAGCCAGCTATTATGATTCAACGCATGCTAAGTAAAGCTAAGGAAATCTTTGATAACCACATCCATGTGGATTCATATGAATGTACAGAAAAAGACGGTCTCCTGGCAAATATTCGATCATTTGCAGTTTTTGATTATTTAAAAAGTATTCTGACATCTGGAGAAGATGGATATGTGATTAATAGTGGTGTTTTGTGTGCCGCAGATTTTGGAGCGCCCCAGAAAAGGGAACGCTTTGTCGTTATGGGAATTAAGAAAAGTATTTCCACTGTGGTATTTCTGCCTTCCAGAAAGATTAAAGACGGACATTATAAAACTGTTCACGATGCAATTTTTGATTTGGAAGATGTCACTCCTGTATATGATTTAGCAGACGATAAGGAAGGAATTCCGCTGAAGCATAAAGATCAGTTGAGTTCAGTGGCACAGCAACTGAGGGATTCGGATATTCTGAAGAACCACATTATTACTAAAACGACTGATGTAGCAATGGCAAGATTCAAAGCTCTGCATCAAGGAGAAAATTTTCATAGTTTAGAAGACTCGCTCAAAACCAATACCTATACCGATGTAAAACGGACTCAAAATACAATTTATTTGCGGTTGAACTATGATGAACCAAGCGGAACGGTGATTAATGTTCGAAAGTCCATGTGGATTCATCCTACTCTGGATCGGGCAATTAGTATCCGAGAAGCAGCCAGGCTGCAGACATTTCCTGATAGCTTTGTGTTTTGCGGCTCTAAAGATAAACAATACCAGCAGGTTGGAAATGCCGTACCTCCAATTATGGCAAAGGCGATTGCTAAACAGCTTGCGGCCACTTTAGGAAAAAAACTTCGTGAGGCAGAACAAGAAAATGGCTGATAATCATTCAAAAGAAGTTCGCAGCAAAAATATGTCACATATTCGGAGCACGAATTCAAAGCCGGAAGAGATTGTTAGGAAGTATCTGTTTTCTAAAGGATTTCGATATAGAAAAAATGTTCGGGCCTTGCCGGGGTGCCCTGATATTGTTTTGCCTAAGTATCATAGAGTGATTTTTGTAAATGGTTGCTTTTGGCACAAACACGACTGCGACCGGTTTGTGTGGCCATCTTCTAATATCGAATATTGGATACCCAAAATAAATCGAAATGTGGAACGTGACAAGGAGAACTACAGAAAGCTCATAGACATGGGCTGGAAAGTGCTGATTATTTGGGAATGCGAACTGAAAAAGAACGTGCGGGAAAAACGCCTAACAAAGCTTTGTAGCGAAATCACCTCTTGAAGGCATGTTAGGGGGTTGAGAAATATGGAAAATATTATTAGTTCGTTGCACGATGATGGTATAGAATATATTGAAGAAAGAGTTAGCGGGATGTCTTTGGTTGAACGTCAAATTTTCTTTGTCAACTGTATTAAAGTGATTGATAAATCATACTACGATTATATAATGACCAAAAGCGACCAGAGTGCAACATTATTCTTTGATATCTTAAAGTATGCCTATCCGGTGCTAATTAAATATCTATGGACAAAAGATTTTGAAACGCTTATCGCAACACCGTTAGCTCGTGCAGACTCAGATGAGATATATCAATGTAAAGTCTTTCTGTGTAGCTGTAAGATCGTAGGGCAAACCGAATACATACTTGACATGGAAAAATACGGATATGTATCCGTCAGCTCTAAGGATGACGTCTGCACAATCAAACATATCCAGAAGAATTGGTGGATTGAACATTTCGATTCAAGCTGGACGGATTTTTATGAAAATTTGGTATTTTCATTGATGGAGAGAGATGAGCGCATTACGACACTGCAAGCACAGTGGCCAACTATCCAGGAGGAGATGCGACCACTGTGCTTTGTCTGGCTGAAAGAATTTATGGGCTACGGCTCAACTATGAACATAGAAAATTATTTCAATGATGTTGCCTATTATGATAGCGTTCATAACACAGAGTGGGACTATTTCCCAGAGCAAAGTAAATTTAATGGAGTTGCTTACGTCAACTTTACTGATGCGATCATTGATTCATATGGTTATGCAGTAAAACACCTCCGTTTTGCTGAACTTCTACAATCATCCCATCCAGAACTACTTGCAGAAAATCTTTTCTATGATGTTAGAATGGAAGATGAAGCGCTTAGGTTAATTCGGGAAAATCGGGAGTGTTCTGAGCAGGATGCTTACGCAATATTATCGTGCATGTCATTGTCCTCTGACAATAGCGAGTTATACACGCGTGGACAAGTAAATTGTGCACCTCTAATTAAAATATCCAGGAATCAATATCTGCACTCAGTAGCTGGATCACTATTTCATCCATTCTCTTTTTTGCTGAGTTCACTGCAGCAGAAGTTTCCCAATGACTTTTCACGGAATGCTAACTCCAGAGAGGCGATATTTAGAAAGCAACTGTATGAAATAGTAGGCGATAGTTTTACTTGCATCAATCATAATATTGTTATCAAACACGGCAGTGAGGCTGTCACGGATATCGATGCGGTAGTGGTAGATAAAATTAACGGCGAGATAGCATTGTTTCAACTTAAATGGCAAAATCAAACTGTAGATTCTATTCGCTCATTGCATAGCAAGGCCCAGAATTATACTAAAGAAACAATGTACTGGGTTAAATCCGTTAAGCACTGGATTGAATGCACTTCTGAGGCTGAAATTGCTGAACATTTGGGAAATGGTATCAAAAGAAAAAATATTGATAAATCTAAAATTTTTCTCTTTGTCCTTGGACGGAACCATGGAAATTATCCAGGGGAAAAATTAACAAGTGAAAAAACTGTATGGGCACAATGGTTTCAGTTGCTTCAGTGCCGTTTAATTATGCCGAAGGATTTTACAATTGCAGATCTGTACAATATACTTCAGAAAAGTTCTCCATTTGATGCAAATGTAAAGCAAGGGCCGCAGGAGTACAGCATTGGTCCTTACAAAATTATAGTTGAAAGTACCGATGATGGGTATTGATCATATTATCCTTATCTGACCGTTATATGCCAGAAACCCAGTCCATGATTGATCTATGAACCGAGTATCTTGACAGATTGAGAGGGCTACCGTGTTTAACAGTAGCCCCTATTGTTTGTAGAAGGTGAAACTATTTATTAGTTTTGAACACTTCGCAGAATTTACCCTTGACAAATCTCTTCTCAAAAGAAGCTGCTCACCAAGGTTGCCAAGGAGAAAGGCTACACCAACCTTGTCCATTTTTTTGACGATGGGATTTCCGGCGTCACGATGGATCGCCCTGGGTTCCAGTCCATGCTCCAGGAGATCGAGAAGGGCAAGGCTGCGGCGGTGTTCGTCAAAGACCTCTCCCGCCTGGGGCGGAACTACATTGAGGTGGGCCGTCTGACCGAGGAATTTTTCCCGGAACACGATATCCGGCTGGTGGCGGTGTCTGACGCCATCGACACCGACGAGGGTGAGAACGAGCTGGCCCCGATCAAAAACCTGTTCAACGAGTGGTATGCCCGGGATATTTCCAAGAAGCGGCGCATCAGCAACAAGATCAAGGGGAACGCCGGTGAGCCGATGGGTCCACCGCCTTATGGGTACGAGAAGGACCCGGATAACCCCAAGCGGTGGATCATTGAAGAAACCGCCGCCGCCGTTGTGAGGCGGATATACCGCATGAGCCTGGACGGGATGGGTGTGGTGCAGATTGCCGACACCCTCAGTAAAGAGAACATCCTGACCCCGCGTTTTTACTGGCAGGCCAAGGGCGTCCAGAAGGCTGGAAAACCGTCTAAATATGGTCCCTGTCATTGGTGCGGTTCTACTGTTACCAAAATTTTGGGACAGCAGGAATATTGTGGTGATGTACTCAACTTCAAGACTTACTCCAAGTCCTACAAAAACAAGCGCCGCATTGAGAATGACCGGGAGAACTGGGCCATCTTCAAGGATGTGCATGAGCCGATCATTGACCGGGCCACCTGGGAGAAGATCCAGGAAAAGCGAGGGAAGATCCGCAAGCGCCGCACCCACGAGGGGGAGCGGAATATGTTCTCCGGCCTGCTGGTCTGCGCGGACTGTGGAAACAACCTCCACTTCCATTTCAACCAGGGCAACCCGGAGATCGAGTATTTCAACTGTTCCAACTACAAGGGCAACCGGGGGACGTGTCCTTCTACCCACTATATCCGGGCCGACTTTTTGGAGCAGGTGATGCTGGCCGAGATCAGGCGGCTAACTCGCTTTGTGTGCCGCTATGAGAAGGAGTTCGCCGCCATGATGATGGGCTTCACCCAGCAGGCGGCGGAGGACGAGCGCCGGGTGATCCAAAAGGAGCTGGACGCCGCCACCGCCCGCGACAGGGAGCTTGATTCCTTATTCGAGCGTATCTACGAGGACATGGTGGCGGGACGGCTGACGGAGGAACGGTTCGCCCGGATGTCTGCCAAGTACGAGGACGAGCAGAAGGAACTGCGGAGCAAGATCAAAGCCTTGCAGGAGGGCATTGAGCGCACCAGGAGCAAGGCTGTGACGGCGGATATTTTTATGTCGGCTGTCCGCAAGTACACGCGGGCCAAAAAGCTCACGCGGCGGATGCTGGATGAGTTGGTACAGTACATCGAAGTCCATCAGGCGGAAAAGATTGATGGGACATGGGTGCAGCGCCTCACCATTCACTACAACTGCATCGGAGCCATCACCATCCCTGAAGAACTGACCCTCCCCATGCCGGAGATCACCGTGAACACCCGCAAGGGCGTGTACGTCAGCTATCAGCCTGACACGAAAGTGGGGTAGGGGGCATGGCAGAACAGAAACGGGCGTGGCTCTATGGCCGGGTTGCCCATGATGATGGGATCACATTAGTAGCTCAAATGGATCTCCTGCGGCATTGGGCGGCAGAACATGGCTATGCCATTGTGGGTAAAACCGCCGAAACAGGTAGCGGCATCCGTCCAGACCGTCCCGGCTTTTCCGCAGTTATGCAGGCCGCCCGAGAAAAGCGGATGGACGCCCTGGTGGTGAGAAAGCTGGGGCGTCTGACCAGGAATCCCCTGGACGCCTGCGGGCTTATGGAAACACTGAAAGAATGTGGTGTTCACCTTATCTGCACCGGAGAAAATTTTATCCCCGGTCTGCTTGTTACTCGCTTTTGATATAAAAAAGGCGAGTGTTCTTACAGCATCTTTCAAATGCTATAAGAACACTCGCCATGGTGCCGGTGGTGGGACTCGAACCCACACGGGGTATTAGCCCGGCGGATTTTGAATCCGCTACGTCTACCAATTCCATCACACCGGCAGGTGCAAGGGAATCATACCACGTTTTGCCCGGGAACGCAAGGGTCAACCGCCTTCTTTTTCCGAATTTTCTTCTCCGTCCTCCAGATCCAGATCGGCTACAGTGAGGGCCATCAGGTCCTTTTTTTCCGGAGCTTCCATGGAAGCCACACGGTTGGCCTGGCAGGCTACCGCAGCCTCAAACACGTTGCGCACGTCCCGGGCGTTGCCGAAATTTTCGTCCCGGCGCTCATAGAGCACCTGGAATGCCTCGGCAGCCGCCTTGTCCGCCGCCTCGTCCAGCTCATAGCCGTTTTTTTCGCACATAGAACGGAAAATTTCCGCCAGCTGCCCGCCGTCGTAGTCCTCAAAGTAGAAATATTTATTGAAGCGGCTCTCCAGCCCTGGGTTGGCGTGGATGAAGTTCGCCATCAAATCTGTGTATCCCGCCACAATGACGATCAGGTCGTCCCGGTGATCCTCCATCCCCTTGAGCAGCACCTCAATGGCCTCCCGGCCGAAGTCATTGGCGTTGTCCTGGTTGGCCAGGGCGTACGCCTCGTCGATGAACAGCACCCCGCCCAGGGCCTTGTCGATGGCCTCCTGGGTCTTGAGGGCTGTCTGCCCCACAAAGCCCGCCACCAGCCCGGACCGGTCCACCTCCACCAGCTGTCCTTTGGACAGCACCCCCACGGTGTGGTAGATTTTGGACAGCAGCCGGGCCACCGTGGTTTTTCCGGTGCCGGGATTGCCCATAAACACCAGGTGCAGCGACATGGGGGGCACCGGCAGCCCCGCTTCCTGGCGCAGCTTGCGCACCTTGACCAGGTTGATGAGGCCCTTTACGTCCTCCTTCACCTTGGCAAGGCCGCACAGCCCGTCCAGTTCGACCAGCAGTTCCTCCAGGGAGGGCTCCTTTTTCACAGGGGGCTCCTCCTTTTCCGCCTCACCCCTGGGAGGGGCGGGGGACACCGCCTCGTCCTCCGGGCGGCCTGTTTTGACCGGAGCGCCGTCGGTGCGGCGGGCCACAAACTCATTCACGTCCAGCCCTGACTTGCCGCCCCGAACCCCCGCGTGGTCGCAGTAGGCGGACAGGGAGTCGGCGCAGGAATTGACAAAACCCGCCTCCGCCTCGCTCACCTTGCCGTCCACCGCGGCGAACAGCAGCGCCATCAAGGTGAAGGTGTCCACAAACCGGCGGCTCTGGCTGCGTCCCCCCTCCAGGTCCGCCTGGACCAGACGGCGGAAGAAATTGGGCAGCGCAAAGCCGGGGAAGTCCGCCACGGCGGAGGCCAGCTCCCAATACAGGGCGGTGGGCACCGGGTTCCCCTTGGAATACAGGGCGTTGTAATACTCCACGTGGAGGGGGGTGAGCCCCTGGTCGGCGTGCCACACGCCGCAGGCGCACTGGCGCATGAAGCCGTCGGCCTCCCGGCCGAAGGCCACCCGGGCGGCGGGGTCGGCGATCTGGCGGCGGAAGGCGGTCATCCCTTCATCGTACTGTTTGTGGACGGCGGCGGGGGTCATGGGCTGAGACATGGCGGCACGCTCCTTCTCTATATGTGCCCCGGCTGGGCCGGGGTTTGGATCTGCTGACCCGATTATACTCCATTTCAGCCCGGGCCGCAAGGGCAAAACACAGCAGGGTTACATAATAAAAGGATTGACGAACGGGCGGAAAACGTGTAAAATATATAGTAACCGACAAGTTTCGAGTTTCCCGTCCAAGGAGGAATCCCAATATGCCGTCCAAGCCTTCCCGCGACACCCTGATCCACTGCGCCGCCTGCGGCGAGGATTACAGCGCCACCTACCGGCGCTGCCCCTTCTGTGGAGAGCGCAACGACCCCCGGCGCGCCCCCGTCCGCGGCGAAGCGCCGCCGCCCCCCGCCCGGGGCAGGGAGGAAGAGGAGCCGGACGACGGCTTCGTCTTCAGCGGGCAGGACGCCTTTGACGATGCGCCGGAGGAGGAGTATTACGCCCCCCGGCCCAAGGGCGGCAAGCGGCTGGCCCCCAAGCAGGGCGGCGGCTTCGACCTGCCCCCCGTCAACTGGCCCAGGCTCATCACCTTCCTGTGCTCGCTGGTCATCATCGTGGCGGCGCTGGTCATCGTATTCACGTTTATCTACCCGCAGCTCCACGGCAAGCAGGAGCCCAAGCCGGAGGAATCCCCGTCCCTGCCCCCCGTGAGCCAGGGGCCGGAGGTTGATCCCACCCCGGGCGCGAGCCAGCCCGCCGTCTCCGCAGACCCTGTGCCGCCCACTGTAGAGCCCGACCCTGTCGTGCCCGCCTTGTCCGCCATTGTGCTGAAAAATTCCGATGGGATGCAGGTTACCGATATTACCCTGCGCGTGGGCAGCAGCGCCCAGCTCACCGCCGAGTTCACCCCCGCCGGCTGGACGGGCCAGGTGACCTGGAGCTCCACCAACCCGGAGTATATCACCGTGAGCAATACCGGATACGTGACCAATGTGAATAACAGCGGCGCGTTCCATAATGTGTACATCACCGCAGAGGCGGACGGCGTGTCCGTGCAGTGCATTGTCCGGGCGCTGGCGGGGGACACTCCCGTCCATTCCGCCCCGCCGCCCTCCGATTCAGCCCCCGGCCTCCCAGGAGCCGGGCGGGAACCAGACGTCCGGCGGCGTTACCGTGGGCCGTTCGGGCACCATTGTCAACGCCGAGGGCGGGCTGCGGGTGCGCTCCGGCCCGGGCACTTCCTATGAGATTCTGGGCAGCCTGGTCAACGGAAACCCTGTGCAGGTGATCGCGGCGTCGGAAAACGGCTGGTACCAGATCAGCTACAGCGGCGCAGGGGGCGCCACCATGTACGGCTACGTTCTGGGCGACTATATTTCCACCGACTGACAACAGCGGAG
>OFFO01001141.1_pt1 | contig 16492 bp, 12 predicted proteins | sample 1521441 | NCBI WGS metagenome assembly OFFO01 (sample SAMEA3504097, study PRJEB24116) | mouse gut metagenome | biome: mouse gut; feature: mouse-associated habitat; material: faeces | place: Denmark | collected 2011
CAACGCTGCCGCCGAACTCGGTACCGTCGGTATCCGACTTGATGCCGTCTTTGGTCTTCAGATCAACTCTCTGAATGCCGCCGTATACGGTGGCAAAAGTCCACCAATGGTTGCGGTCATAACGGTAATACAAACCGGCCAGATAACTGTCGATATCGATTTCCGAGCCGACGGTCGAGTAATAGTATTTGCCTTTGCCGTTCATATCATAGTTGCCTTTGCGGTAAGACAGGAACAGACCCAGCTTGTTGTTGAGATCATGCTGCAGATCGCCGCCGGCTTCAATGCCCCAAACGTCGGCGTCAACATTGACCAACGCTTCGTTTTCCGAAGTCCGGTAAATCGCGTTCGCCCATAAGGTGTGATAGGCATCGGTACGATTGATTTGTCCGCTGACATTGCCGACCATGCCTTTGGTCTGCTCCAACGCTGCTGCCGGCAGGCCCTGATAGGCGATCACTTCCGGCGCCACTTTGCGATAATCAACCGATGGGGTCGGTTTGACCGGAATATCCGGCAGTTCCGGGGTCGGCGGCGTCGGAACGTCAGGGACTTCGGGGACATCAGGTTGTCCCGGTTTAACCGGTTTGACATTCTCATCCGGATTAACGACTTCACCCATGGTCAAAGCCCATTGATTTTGCTTTTCGCCGCTTTGTGTATGGGCAATTTCATACATATAAGGGCTGCCGTAAACACGAAAGATAGAGAAAGAATCCGCATTACCGGCAGAGTCATTCTCCGATTGTGCAAACAAAACCGAACCTTTGCCGCGAATATCGGTCGGCGAAGAAGAATAAACCACCAGTTTAGTCTGTCCCTCAACATCACCGTTAATATCCAAAACGTCGGCAGTCATGTTGTCGGGATCAATGTCAATATGCAGATAGCTGTCATTTGACGCATAACCTTTTAACTTCACAGTTTCCGTATAACCGTTGGCAATATCAAAAGCAGCGTTATTCAACGACAAAGAGGTGACGGCATCCGTTCCTTTTCCGGGCCTGAAAGCGCCTTTGCCGTCCCAGTTCAGTGCATTTTGATCCTGATGCTGATAAGCGTCAAAACGCAAAGTGGTTCCGCTCACGTTTACCTTACCTGCATGAATAATATCATTGTTCACGGCAACATATTGTTCACTTAAACCAAATTCGTCAAATGCGGCATCGCCTTTCAACACCATATCATAAGCTTTTGAATAATTTTGTTGCATGGAAACCGAAAAGCTGTCCAATCCCAAATTAAATTCTGAAGTGTCAATCGTGTCATTGATCGTAACGCTGCCGCCGCCGGTCGTATCAAATTCGATCGCATTATAATCATTGTTGAAATCAACCCCTATGATCATCTGCAACAAGCCGGTAAGTGTATCCGGCAATTGTACAACCGAAATGGCATTATATATTTTGCCGCGACTGTCAACGCTGTAATTGCCCGAGAAAAGAATATCCTTGTTCTGAGCCTGAATTTTAAAAGGAGCAAGGGCGTTGCTTTTCCCGTCATCCGAAACGGCATAACCCGGCAATGCAGCCATCGCGCCGCCGGTAGCAACGCCGTCGGTTGCCTGTACATAATTGCCGACAAAGCTTCCGTTAACCGTCAGACTGTAAGAAGAAGCTCCGGAACCGAACATCAGTCCCAGAACACCGAGATCGGCAATTGCACCGCCGGCAGCCACTGTTTTGGCTTCAACATAGTTATGCACAAAACTGCTGTTAAGCCGGTTTATCGGACTGATATTAAAAATGGCACCGCCGCCGCCGACCGTGTTGGATTTTGCATAGTTTCCGCTAAAATCGCCCTGAATACGGTCAATCGGTGAAATATTGATAATCGCGCCGCCCGCAATGCCCGGCATGCCTGTTTCCACCCCGTTGTCAATTGCGCCGTTATTATAAAAATTGCCGTTAATCGTACCGATTGACGAGTTAGGAGTATTTAATATAGCCCCGGCCAAGGGAGCCGTATTGCCGATAAAATTACCGGTAATATTGCCAAAATAAGCCTGATCGACACCGATAGCCCCGGCCATGGAACCGCTCTGGTTATTGATAAAATCTCCGGTAAGATCGTATATTGTACCATGATCATTCCAGATTGCACCGCCGCGTCCGGTCGCCGAATTGCCGATAAAATCGCCTTTCAGACTGAATATGTCGGAGACGGCATAGATGGCACCGCCTTCTTGGGCATTATTATTAATAAACGAAGCTTGAATATTTCCGGCGTTGCCGTAAATGGCACCGCCGCGCCCATCAGCTGAATTATTGATAAAAACACCGTTGATTTGATTAAACAAATCCCCTTCGGCAAAAGCATAACCCACTTTATAAACAGCACCGCCGTTGCCGCTTACCTGATTGCCGACAAACATTCCGTCAATCTTATCAATACGCGCTGTGCCGTGAAAAGATAAATTATCAATCGCACCACCGTCGTAACCGGTATTATTGAAGAAATTGCCGCTGATACTGCCGATAATGGCTGTGTTATCTGCAGAGTTACCGTCCAGACCTTGGTTATCAGCCCGATTTACAATAGCGCTTTCCGTATTTTCAATAAAATTACCGCTGATACTGTCAATGACCGCTTCGGCGCGAAAACCAAAATTATAAACAGCACTGCCTTGATTGCGAATAAAATTACCGCTGATGTTTTTGATTTTTCCTTTGTTGAAAATAGCGCCGCCTTGGGGAAAAACAGTCAATTTTTCGCCGCTTTTATTAATTATTACGCTGTTGTCAATAAAATCAGAATTAATCTGACTAATCGTTCCGCTGTTATAAACGGCACCGCCTTGCAACATATAATGCCTATAAGTATCTTGCGTATTGGCAACATCTGCGGAAACTCGGTTATTGCTGAAAACCCGGTTATCAAGAGTATCATAATCGCCGTCATTATAAAAAGCCGCACCGCCGGCTTTAATCGTTATAGAGGAGATTGTCCCTGCCGGATTTGTTACTTCCGTGTGCTGCGTTTTATCGGCAACTGTTTCAAAGGAATCCGGCTGTTGATACGAAAACTGATAATAGCGAATATCATCATCAGATAACCTAAACGCTACAACGTTTTCTTTATCCTTATCGGCCGCGCTGACTTTCTTCCAGCTGATACGATCAAATTTTTGAGGTTCAACGGAATTGAAATTAAGTTTATAATACTGGGTAACAACTTCCCCTTTTTGATCGCCTTCCCTGATTGCAAAATCATAATCGTCAGCATTTGCTTTTTGATATGAAAAGACACTTGTTGGAGTGGACGCCGTGTCAAAACCATATTTTTTGCCGTCCAATTCAAACAGCCCATTCTCATTTTCTTTTAAGGTTCCGGCCAAAGCAACCAATAAATCTGCATATTCCCCATTCGGAACAAAATAGTAGATTTTGTCCCCCACCGTCACAACAGCGGCGCCTTCCGGAGGCAACTCGTTATTTATCAATTTGGTTAATTTGTACGTCTCATTGAGGGTTGGTAAAACAATTCCGGCTTCCGATTTCAAATTATCCAAAGTCGGGGTTAGAGAGGCGGCAATTGCAGGCGCACTCAAAAAAGTGGTCACCGTTAACGCAATTGCCGGAGATGTATGTTTAGTCATTTCTATACAATCCTTATCTAAATGCATTTAAACGATCGTTTTTTTGCTATGGCCGAACGCCGATACCGGATTTTAAATAAAATTGTTATTTTGTAATGATTTATGTTTGCTTTTTTATTAATCGTAAACTAGACTTAAGGCGTATCAAAAAAACGATCCTTTTTTTGATACGCTACAACCTCTCCCTTTTTCCTGTAAAAATGCAACCAAAACAAAATGTCGTTGTCTTATAATGCCTTCAGCCTGATTGTGGGCCGCAGGGCACAAAAAATCCCCGTTTTATAAACGGGGATTTTTCAATCATTCGACTGCTTTCGGTTAGAAGCCCATGCCGCCCGGCATTCCGGCCGCACCGCCGGCACCGCCGCAATTGCAGTGGCCTTCTTTTTGCGGCGCTTCGGTAACCATCGATTCGGTGGTGATCAACAAACCGGCAACCGAGGCAGCATCCTGCAAAGCCGTACGGACAACTTTGGTCGGATCGACAATACCGGCTTTGATCATGTCGGTATATTCGCCGCTCTGCGCATTGTAACCATAGTTGGTATCCGTGCTTTCCATCAGCTTTCCGGCAACAACCGCACCGTCAACACCGGCATTTTCGGCAATCTGACGAATCGGTGCCTGAATCGCCTTGCGAATAATGTCAATACCGACTTTCTGATCCTGGTTGGCCGGAGTCAGGGCATCCAGCGCCTTATACGAATACAGCAAAGCAACGCCGCCGCCGGCAACCACGCCTTCTTTAACCGCTGCGCGGGTTGCGTGCAAAGCATCGTCAATGCGGTCTTTCTTTTCCTTAACTTCCACTTCCGACGCACCGCCGACCTTGATAACCGCGACACCGCCGGAAATTTTGGCCAGACGTTCCTGCAGTTTTTCACGATCGTAATCGGAAGAGGTTTCTTCAATCTGCTTGCGAATCTGTTCGGCGCGGGCGGCAATCAAATCTTTTTTGCCGTCGCCGTCAATAATGGTGGTATCGTCTTTGGTAACTTCCACTTTCTTGCAGCTTCCCAAATCGGCCAGAGTAATATTTTCCAGCTTCATGCCCAAATCTTCGGAAACGACCTGTCCGCCGGTCAAAATGGCAATGTCTTCCAACATCGCTTTACGGCGATCGCCGAAACCGGGCGCCTTAACCGCACAAACTTTGAGGCCGCCGCGAATACGGTTAACCACCAAAGTCGCCAAAGCCTCGCCTTCAATATCCTCGGCAATGATCAACAACGGACGCGAAGATTGAACGATCGATTCCAATACCGGGATCAGCGGTTGCAGGTTGCTCAATTTCTTGTCATAGAGCAAAATATACGGGTTATCAAATTCGCAGTTCATTTTTTCGGGGTTGGTAACAAAATAAGGAGACAGATAACCGCGGTCAAACTGCATTCCTTCCACCACTTCAAGTTCGGTTTCCAGGCCTTTGGCATCTTCTACCGTAATCACGCCTTCGTTGCCGACTTTTTCCATTGCCCGGGCCAGATACTCGCCGATGGTACGGTCGCCGTTGGCGGAAATGGTGCCGACCTGAGCAATTTCTTCAGACGTTGTAATTGCCTGAGAACGCGATTTTACATCTTCGACCACAGCATCAACCGCCAGATCGATACCGCGTTTGAGATCCATCGGATTCATGCCGGCGGCAACTGCTTTGCAACCTTCATTGATGATCGCTTCGGCGAGAACCGTTGCGGTGGTGGTGCCGTCACCGGCCTTGTCGGCGGTTTTCTGAGCCACTTCTTTTACCAGTTGCGCGCCCATGTTTTCAAACTTGTCGGCCAATTCGATTTCTTTGGCAACCGAAACGCCGTCTTTGGTGATTTTCGGTGCGCCGTAAGATTTGTCAAGAATAACGTTCCGTCCTTTGGGACCGAGGGTTACTTTTACCGTTTTCGCGAGAACTTCGACGCCTTTGAGCATTTTGGAGCGTGCGTCGCTGCCGAACTTAATATCTTTTACTGCCATCGTTTTATTCCTTATTCCTCAATTATGCCTAAAATTTCCGATTCTTTAATAATCAAACGGTCTTCGCCGTTCAATTTAACTTCGGTTCCCGACCACTTCGCAAACAACACCCGGTCACCGGCCTTAACCGACATCGGAATCAGTTTGCCGTCTTCGCTGCCGCCGTTGCCGACAGCTTCGACAATGCCTTCCGACGGCTTTTCCTTGGCCGTATCCGGAATAATAATACCGCCCGAGGTTTTGCTGACCTCGTCAACGCGCTTAACCAGTACTCGATCATACAATGGTACAAAATTCATAGCCTTTAACTCCTTTTATATACAAAATTTCTATACTTTAATTAGGGATTAGATTTTTCAAAGTCAAGCAAACGCGCCTATTTTTTTAAAATAAAAATGCCGGGAAGCGATTCCCCGGCACTTTCTTTCGATTTTTGCCGTTTTTTCAAAGGTTGGAAGTAATTTTGAATTCTTTGTGCACCATCACCGAAATGACACTCAGCAAGAAGCTGACCACCATCAGAAAAGCAATCATCACAAACGAAAGGAAAAAGATCCACGCATAGGGATAAACGCTCATCACCGGGCGGGCAATGCCGCTGATCCAGCCGTCAAGGGTAAAGGTCTGAATCAGAGCAAACATCGCCGACGCCAAATCGGCAAACTCGACAAACACGTCGCCAAACAAACAAACCGCCATAATCGCAAACACGTACATAAACACGCCCAATACCACGCTCATCGCGGCAAAGTTGGGCAGAATCATCAAAAAGATGTTGATGATGTTTTTCATTTGTTTAAAACGATTGATATAACGCAACAGCCGGAACAGACGGAAAGTCCGCAACACAATCAGATAACTGGCAAACGGCAGCGACGAAATCGTAATTACCAGCAAATCAAAAACGTTCCATCCCGATTTGAAAAAGCGCGGCCCGTAAGCATACATTTTGATCAGCATTTCGACAATGAAAATTGCCATGCACAAGCGGTCAAGCAAGAACAGAATCATCGCAAACGACGGATCGCTGAACCCGACCGTCAACAGTCCCAGCACCACCGAGTCCATACAGATTAAAAACATGATCAGATAGTCAAAATTTTTATCTTCCACTACCTTTTTGGCTTTGCGCCGTTCTTCGGTAATATTCATCACCATTTCAGCCCCCTCGTTTTTCAGTTAAAAAAACAACAAAATAATAATTGCCGATACCGCCAGCGCCGGTCCGAAAGCGCCGGCCCTTTCCCGCCGCAGCGCCGCATAAATTCCGAAAACCGCACAGGACAGCAAAATCGTATATATCACGTTTTCGACTCCCAGCCAGGCGCCGATTGCCGACAGCAGTTTAATATCGCCGAAGCCGAAAGCTTCGCTGCTGCGCCACAACATCAGCAACGTGGCCGTCACCGGCAGAACATAACCGGCCAGGGCCGCCAACGCACTCTCCTGCGGCGACAGGGCCGTTCCGGCAAATGCCGCAAACATAAATCCGCAAATCAGTAACGGAATCGTCAAGACATCCGGCAAAATCAAGGTCTTAAAATCGACTTCCGCCAACAACAGCAACACCCAGACAAAACCCAGATACCATCCGATACCGGTTTCGCCAAAGCGGTAAACCGCCGCCGCGCTCAGTGCCGCCGTAATGACTGCACAAAACACCGACCGGACCAGATAACGTTTCTTAAGTTGCTTATAGCGGGTACTGAATTTTACCTTGCGCGTGGTTTTGACCGGCTTGATCAGATTATACAGGGCATAGGTGGGCGCAGACGGCATACTCTTCGCGAACCGTCTCGCCATATAAGGAATTAACAATCCCACCACAAATCCCGTCAATGCATAAATCATAAATTTTCGCCGTCAATCAAAAAGTTACTGTCAGGATTGTAGCTCACTAATCGCTAATAAAAGATTAAGATGCCATAATTTGATAAAATTCCGCCAGATTGCAGGGAGCCAGATAAGGATTGCATATTTTTTCCTCGCCCAACGCGATCGGCGCTACCGGCAACCCGGCCGACAGCCTTTCGCGCGCCCGGGCGGCGTAACGGTCTTCCGCCGGGCCGAACAGTTCCTGCAATCCGTACGGCGTGTATTCGTGACCGGGATAAAACATTACATCATCCGGCAGTCTTTTGATTTTTTGCAGACTGCCGTACATTTGCTCGACCGTTCCTTCAAACAAACCGCCGATCGAAAGGTTGAACAGGACGTCGCCGGTAAACAGCGCCTTGTCTTTTTCAAAATACCACAAAATATGACCGATTGTATGGCCGTCGGCGCGGATAATTTCGGCTTCCGATTCGCCCAGCTTAAAAACGTCGCCGTCTTCCACTCCGATATCGGCGCCGGGAATCCGATGCAAATCGGCCGCCCCGACCACAATTTTGGCGCCGTATTTCTCTTTCAGTTCCAAATTGCCTTCCACATGATCAAAGTGATGATGGGTATTGAAAATATAAGCGGGACGTATGTTTTGTCGCTCGCATTCGGCGATAACCGGCGCGGCTTCCGAAGGATCCAACACCGCCGAAATTCCCGTAGCTTTGTCGGTTAAGAGATAGGCATAATTATCCATTGTGCCGGCACGGCATAAAATCGGGGTAATTTTCAGCATTACTTTTTCTTCCAAAACATATCGACACTGCCGAGTTCGGCCTCGTCAAGGTTAACCAGATCGTAAAACGTTATAATATAACTAATCAGACCGGCATAATTTTCCAAGGGTGATCCGCGCACCATATTATAAACCATCGCATTGCCGCGCAGCGCTTTTTTATGGTTGCGGCGTTGGCGGCGCAAATTGCGAAAATGCTCAAAATTGACATCACTGTTAAACTTGAGCGCATAAGCGTCAATTGCCGCTTCCAGAGAAGGATAAACTTTTATCCGATAACTGTCGTCGGGTTCATTAAGCGGCTTGATGCCGTCATCGGTAAACCACACTTTTTCCTTGTACAGCGCATTACCGAGTCCGACTTCGCGGGCGGTTCCCCAGTTGCTTTCGGCAGCCGCGGCGCCGATCAGCAGCGACGGCGGCACGGCGTCAATACGCTCGAACAGTTCGTTAAGCACAATTTTATAACGGTCGGTTCCCTTCATGCGCGTAAAAACATCGTATTTTTGCGCCAAACGTTCCAACTCGTCTTGATCCTCGGGCAAAAACTTTTCATTTTGCAAAAAACGCTTTTGTATCATCATCAGCTGATAACGTTCCAAAATGATCCGTTCGTTGACCAGCATTGTCAACGGCGCCAAAATTTGAATAAACAAACGGTTACGCAGATTTTTGTCCGCCACCCGGTTAAAGTCGGAGGGAAGGGCATTCAAAAACAAAGGCGGATATTTCCAGTCGGGCATATAGATGTAATCCCGATAACTGTAATCGTCAAACATCCGTTGCAACACCGCCGTGCTGGGATTGCTGACATACAACCCTTCCGCTTTCAATTCCATCTCCAGCGGTTTTGCCTGCAGCGGCAACTGCAGCGGCAACGGCAGCAGCCAACTCAAAAGAAACACCAGCCATGCAACGGTTTTTATTTTCATTCAGTTCTCATACTTTTCAACTGCAACCACTTCGCGAATGTAGGTCTTTAACAGTCTTTCCACGCCGTCTTTCAACGTTCGCTGCGAATAGGGACAACCGACGCACTTTCCCTGTAACTCAACGTAAACGATTCCGTTTTCAAAACCTCGAAAAGCAATGTCGCCGCCGTCTTTGCGGATCGCCGGACGAATCCGTGCATTCAACAATCCGACAATATTGCGAATCAAATCGTCGGCTTCTGTCGTTGTCGGTTCAATCACCGGGGCTTCCCCTTTGGTCAGGCAATCCATGATTTCCGCCAGCACTTGCGGTTTCAGATCCTCCCATGCGGCCGCCGTTTCTTTGGTTACTGACAAACAATCGGGCGTAATCATTATTGAAGCGACGCCGCCCAGATCAAAAATATTTTCGGCGAGGGCGGACCGCCGCAGCGATTTGGCGTCGCTGAATTCCGCGCTCCCGTTAACCGGAAATCCCGATTCGGCAAAAAAATGCATAATATTGTTATCCGCGGCCAGTTGTGTTTCAATCCGCATTGACTGTTACTCCTTTTGTTGCATCACCGATTTTATCGAGCAGGCTTGCTGCCCGCAACATATAATAGCCCAACGAAACCAAATGGTTGGCGGCAAATCCGGAATCGAGTTCGCCGTTGCGAACCACAGCCGGTGACAACTCCACGCCGTTTTCCAGCGCCCGCATCACCCGAGTCCAGTTTTCATACTGCCCGCTGTCCAGCAAAACCTGTTTAAAATCGCGTCCCCAGGCTTTCATAATCATCAGATAAGCATATGCCTTACCCTGATTAAAATAAAACAAATCGTCGGCGCCGGTATCAACCCAGTCGGAACTGTGTTCGGCCACCTGAACTTCCAACCGGCCGACCGAACGTTGCAGATCTTTTTGCACGGCCGTCACAAAACGGCGCAGGTTGGCCGCACTTTTTTCCCAGCGGCATTCGCTGCCGGGCAACAACCGGTTAAAATCACGCAGTTGTTTGCGGGCTTTGCGATACTGGCTTGCCGAAGAAGGCGCTATTTTCAACTTGTTGTCGGCGGCAAACAGCCAAACGTTACCGGGATATTTCAACAGTTCGGCCGCTGCCGTCACCGCATTTTTAGCCCGGCCGTCATCGCCGCATTCGGTTTCTTTGGCAATCACCGAAGCGGTTTTTGACAATGCGCTGACGATACCGTTCTGATAAGCGGGCATGTTATCCAGAAAATAAGAGGGGAAAAACAACGGCAGATTCGCGCTCCAAATATGGTCGTTAACTTCGCGGTTAATTAAAAAAGCCATCGTTTCTACCGTTGCCGACTGATCTTCGGAAACAACCGCCGCTTCATAAGCGGTGTTTTTATCAATTTCTTCCATCAGGGATCCGCCGAGCGGATAATACAGCGCCAAAAGCAACACGATAACGCCGGCAAAAGCCTTCGGCCACGAAACCGCCAAATGCGAAACGCCGCGCCACACGTTCTGCAACGCTTTTTTCAGATATTGAAAGATATTGACCGTCCGGGTTTTAAGCATTTTTTTCTTTTCTCCTCATCAGGCCGGCGAGCACGGCCGCCACATCCATGACTTTCATTATTTTAGTCATAATACAAAAAGTTACAACTCCAAAAATGCAGAGAATGCCGAAAAGAAGCAACTTCAGCCACAAAACAAGCCGCAGCCAACCGCCGAAAATATAGTCCAAGGCCGCGCTGCCGCCCCATAAAACCATTCCCATCACTGCCGAACACAAGACCACTTTCAAAATTATTCTGACCAGCGCCGGCGAAAAACGCCAGAAACCGCGTTTTTTCAACCCGTGAACATATTGATAAAAAGAAATGAAAGCCGCAAGCGTGGTCGCCGTCGCAATTCCCACATGGCCGAACGGCTTCATCAGCAGCAGCGAAAAGCTGAGGTTGGCCAACAATACCACCACGCTGTACTTGACCGGGGTTTTGGTATCGCAACGGGCAAAGAAATTGGGCGTCATGGCCTTGACCATCACATACACCGGCAGCCCGATCGCATATGCGACCACCGCCTGCGCCGTCATAGCCGTCTGCAAAGCGCCGAATTTGCCGTGTTGAAACAAAATATTGATAATCGGTTCGGCCAAGATAATCAGAGCAACCGCGGCGGGAATTGACAAAATCGCCCCGTATTCAATCGCCTTGTCCTGAGTCTGCCGTGCCTGTCCGTCATCACCGGCTTTGAGCTGCCGCGACAAAACCGGCAGCACCGCCACCCCGATCGCCGCGCCTACGACTCCCAACGGAAGCTGCTGCAAACGGTTGGCGTAATACAGCCACGAAATGGCGCCGGTACCGACCATCGACACCAGAATCGTGTCCACCATCATATTGATCTGATAAACGCCGGCACCGAGGATCCCCGGCGCAATCCGTTTGAACAAAACGCGGATTTCTTCCGATCGCAGCAATGTCAGAATATGGTATTGCGGAACGATTTTAACGCCTTCGCGGCGCAAAAACAAATTAAGCCACATGATTTCAAAAACGCCCGCCAGCGTCACGCCGCAGGCAATGCGGTAAACCGGAGTATTCATCACCGGCATAAACACCCATATCGAAGCAATCATGGTCAAATTGAGGATCACCGGCGCGGCGGCCGGCGCGGCAAATTTTCCGAATGAGTTGAGGATTCCCGACTGAAAAGAAACAATCGACACCAACAGCAAAAAAGGAAAAGTGATCCGTGACAAAAACGCCGCCAGCTCTATTTTGCCGGCATCGTCGGCAAACCCCGGCGCCAACACCGTAACCACATAAGGCATCAGCAATTCCATCGTCACCACAAAAATGCCGAGACAAAAAACCAGCACAGAAATCGCGCCGACGGCAAATTTTATCGCTTTTTCACGTCCGTCTCCCACCAGTTTATGAGAAAAAATCGGAACAAACGCGCTGGTAAACGCGCCTTCTGCAAACAAACTGCGAAACAGGTTCGGCAGCTTAAATGCGACAAAAAAAGCGTCGGAAATCATTCCGGCACCAAGATAATTTGCCAAAATTATATCGCGGAAAAAACCGGTGATCCGGCTGATCAGAGTCCAGCCGCCGAAAGTGGCGATCGATTTCAGTAAAGACATTGCTTGTCAAACCTGTTTTTATTATATATAGTGCGTTTAATGGCAGCATTATAGGACATTAATTGCAATAAATCCAATTTGTTTTTCGTTTGTTTACATTTTTTTGTTGACAAAATAGTTAATTATTGAGATAATAGACAAAACGAAGGGAAAAACATTATTATATAAGGAGATACCCCTATGCAAAAATTATTGACCGCCGAGGCGGCACGCAATGTTTTCAAAAACAGATCTTCCCGTGATTTCTTAAAACACGGGGGAGCTTCGTATATCAGCGCAGCCGGGCTTGAACAAGTCAGCCCTCAGCATTTTGCCGTTGCCAGCCTGATGGTCGCCAAAGGCGCCAAAAACTGGTCCGGCGAAATGACTCACTGCCCCGAAGGCGAAAAAATGATGAAAAGCGCCAACAAAGAATTGCTTGAAGGAAAATCGATTGCCGGCGCAGAGATGACAAAGGTCGAACCGGATCAGGCCGCAAAAATGGTTGCTAAAGCCGAACAGCAAATTGAAAATAATCAGCAGGCGTTAAAGCTTTCTCAACACGAATACCACACCTACTGATCATCTCCTTATAAAACCGACAACTCCGGAAATTCCCGTTCCGGAGTTGTTTTTTTATGATTTGAAAGTCACACGACCTCTGTGAACCTGCAGGTGCAAACGCCCGAACTCAGTCGTCGGACTTGCGAAACTTTGAGCCGGACGCCCCTTCGAGACGACTAAGCTTCCCGGACAAAAAAACAACGTTCATTGCAAACGGCCGCCAAAGCCGTTACGCCCGCCGACAACGGCAACGATACATAAAAACAACCGCAGTCTTTGCCGCAGTGACACCGATTTTAAACCGTCCTTTTTCTCTTTTGATCCATTTTTACCGATCAACCCGAATATCATCGCATTCCGCTTGTTTCCAAAACGACGCCAGCTTCCCGGACAAATGGGTCGAACTGTCCCTGCTTGTTTGCAACTTCCGAATTACAAAAACACTCCCGAAAACTCCGGGAGTGCTTTTGTTAAAAATCAGACCGAGCCGTCGGCAAAATTCCGAGATGAATTTCCGGCATTGCAGCCGACGGCAAACGATCTATTTGCGGTCTTTGGCCTTCATGGCTTCGGGCGCCTTTTGAACCGTGTTTTCAATCAACGGCGCAACCGACTTCTGCCGCCAGGCCTTTTGCGGTTTGGGCTGAACTTGCGGGAAAGCTTTGCCGCAGATCTCCAACCCCAGACTCTTCATTGCCGTTTCAATCGGCAGGAACAGGTCCGGTCCGTCGGCAACCGTACGCGAAGTATGAGCCATACCGGTAATACGGCCTTTCTCGTCAATCAGCACACCGCCGATAGTCGCACTCTGAACAAAAGTGTCAATCACGATTTGCGAGGTTCCGTCGGCGTCGTAACGGTAGCCGCTGACCTTGCCGCCGGTTTCCAGGTATCCTTCACCTTCTCCGGCTTCAAAATTAAGCAGGCCGAGAGTCATGAAGTTATCCTTATTAACCGCCGGGAGTTGCAAATTGAGTGACAATGGGGTATATTCGGTCGGCTTGTCCAAAACCAACAGAGCGGTATTTTTCTTCGGATTGATTCGGAAAGCGCGGCCTTTCAGCTTTTTGCCGTTGATCGTTTCAAGAGCATAAGCGTTGTTGCTGCGATCTACCAAATCGGCGGAAGTCATGACAAACTGTTCAGAAACCAGCAATCCCGCACCTTTTTTGCCTTTGGCGTTGGTTACCGAAACCACCGCCGTTCTGACCTTATAAACGTTTTCGGGTCCCATGTTGTCATAATCGGGTTGTTCCATAATGCAAAGACGGTCTTTTTCGAACATTGCCGACATATCGTCCGCCTGCGGTTCAACCGCTTCCACTTCATACAGAACCGTACCGTCGGCAACGGCACCCGAATTTTCAACGACGACGGCACCGTTATTCATTTCAACAACTTCGCCGTATTCGTTAACCCCGAAACCGGAGGCGGCAACGCCCGAAGTTTCGATAATCTGACCGTCAACCATTTCGATGGCCGTCACATTGCCGGCTTCGTTGACACCGAAACCGGAAGAAGCCGCACCGGAAGTTTCGATAATCTCGGTTTCGACCACTTCGGTTTGCGGAACGCCGATCCAACCTTCGTTCATGCCGTAACCGCCGGAAACGCTGCCGGAATCTTCCAAAATTTTAATTTCTCTGCTGAACTGGCATTTGACCGGATCCATTTCCCGCTGCAAATCAATCAAAGCGGTACGTTGTCTTTGCAGTTCTTCCGGCGAAACCCGTTGCGCCAGCTGATCTTCAAACCCCGACAGATTGCGCAGATTGTCAACCGCATCGGCAAAGGCGCGTTGGATCAGAACCATTTCGCCGTTATATTCACCGTCTTCGACTTCGCCGTAGCCGACGCTCTTTCCTTTCCACAACACGTTGGTTTTGGTCAGATCCATCAGGCGCCAGGTTACCGTCATTTCGGAAGAACCGATTCTCTTGTCGGCTTTTTTGGCTTCGTCCCAATTGTATTCGTCGCAAAGATTCATATAGTAGTCGGTAATTTCCGCCGTCAGAACATATTCCGGCAGCGAGCTGTCTTCTCTCAGACACAAATCATTCGGCGTTTTGACGATGTTGTAGCAATCGGAAACCATATCATCGAAAATTTCGACAAAGTTCATGTCTTTTTCCAAAATGCGTCCTTCGTTCAGGACGGCGTTTTTACTGTCGCGGCGGCAACCGAAAATGCGAAAACGGTATTTGCCGAGCTTGCGCGAATAATTGCCGGTGCTCATGCCGTTTTTAATGCGAAAATCGACCCATTCCAGTTCTAACGGCGCAAAATCACCGCACTGATGGTGAACGGCATTGTACAAACTGTCGTCAAAAACAACATAATTCTGAATATATTTCGGGTTCGGCTTTACCGGACGGCAGGCCGGGCCGTTACAGGGAGCGCCGCCGAAAATGCTGCCGTTCTTATCACAGGTTTTGCAAGGACCGCCGCCGAAAATACTGCCGTTGCGGTTACAAGTAACGCAGGGACCGCCGCCGAAAATGCTGCCGTCACGGTCTTCTTTGGCTTTGCCGTATTCGTCAACCGAGTCGTCAAACAGTTTTTGCCGGGCCGACATGCGATATTCTTCCGGGCGCGGGCTCAACGTATAGGCCACCGGGCGCATTTCCTCCAAATTGCCGTCGGGGACAGCCGCCTGAATACATCCGCCGGGTTTGCGGGTTACGACCGTCTTTACCTGGGGACAGGCGCAGTCTTCAGCGCTTCCCATCTGAGCGGGACAAGCGCAGTCGTCAACCGGCGCGGCCTGTTGCGGACAATCGTAGCTGCCCGAAGCCGGACACTGAGCGGCGGACGGGAAAGCCCATACTGTCAATGCAGCGGCACAAAGAGCAATTTTCAAGGTCATTAATTTCTGCATTATTTTTTATCTCCTAGATTTTATAGTCAGGCATTTTCCATCGCAAAGACAGAGCCTCGGCGATGTGTATTTTAAGCAATTTTATTTCATTTTGCAAGTCTGCAATTGTTCTTGCTAACCGCAAAGTACGATGATAGGCGCGCGCCGACAGCCGCACTTTGTCCGCATAGTTCAATAACAACGTTTTGGCATCATTGTCCAACGCCGCCGCCTGTTCAAGAAGTTCGCCTTTTAACTGCGCGTTGGTCAACAGTTGCGGGCATCCGAAAGCAACGAAACGCTTTTTCTGAATTTCGCGTGCCGCCAGCACCCGTTTGCGGATTTCCGCCGAGCTTTCGCCGGGCGCGGTCGCGGACAGATCCCACGGGCTGACGGCAGGAACTTCAATTTGGATATCAATGCGGTCCAACAAGGGCCCGGATATTTTGGAACGATATTCTTCGGCACATTTCGGCGCCCGGCTGCATTCGGCACCGGAAATCCCGAGATTGCCGCAACGACACGGATTCATTGCCGCCACCAACTGAAAACGGGCCGGAAACATCGTATGGGAATTCACCCGCGAAATCGAAACGCTGCCGTTTTCCAGCGGTTGGCGCAGCGCCTCCAGAGTCGGACGGGCAAACTCCGGCAGTTCGTCAAGAAACAGCACGCCGTTATGCGCCAGAGAAATCTCGCCCGGACGCGCTTTGCGGCCGCCGCCGACCAGAGCCGGAGTCGAAGCGCTGTGATGCGGATCGCGAAACGGACGTTCAAAACTGATGCGGCCGTCTTTAAGCTCGCCCGCAATTGAATGAATCATACTGGTCTCAATTGCCTCTTCGGTCGTCATCGGCGGCAAAA
>OFFO01001206.1_pt1 | contig 15679 bp, 10 predicted proteins | sample 1521441 | NCBI WGS metagenome assembly OFFO01 (sample SAMEA3504097, study PRJEB24116) | mouse gut metagenome | biome: mouse gut; feature: mouse-associated habitat; material: faeces | place: Denmark | collected 2011
GCTGTCACGTTGGCCTCGTGCCTCATTTGGCTGCAATGAACTATTTAGAGACAGCTCCTAGTGCCTTTTCAGTTTGAAATGCTGTGCGTTTCAAACCATACGGCCTGTCGTTCTGCGGAAAAAGCGCTGTTTTTCCGCTCACTTATGTCATGGCGGCGCTGTGCTGCCGCCTCGCGTTTCACCTTTTTTCAAAGGTGAAACGCTCCAGAGTATTTTCAGTTTGCAAGTTGTCTGGGGGAAGAGGACCCCCTCTGCCTCCGTCTGTGGGAACTCTTTCCTGCCAGTCTCGGTTACAAGCCCGTCGAAACTGCTTCCGACGGGCTTTTGTACTGCGCGACAGCGCTGCACGAGCTGTCTGCCCAAAGGCATTGCATGGCCTGCAAGACTTTTCTTCTTTGCCTTTTATTCTGTTTTTGATATAAGACAAGAATATATTTCCCTGTTGAAGCAACGAACATGCCAAGTCGCCGCAACACGTGATGCTATAAATTTTTGACACCATCCCCAGTGAGACCACAATAAACAAGCAGCAGTACAGCATGGCAAAACAACTCAAGATTCAGCAATGGCTAGCGGACTTTCTGACCCGACGAGATATCAATGCGCCGGATGGCCGCCATCTTTTTTCCTATCATGCCACGCCGGAAGAATTTGCTTCTCTGGAAGAAGGACTGCGCCACAATGTGGCGCTGGTGTCCCCTCTGTACAGCAACCCTCTTGACCTGTGGAACAATGTGCCTAACTTCGATGCTGTCTTTGTTCTTTACAGCTCTCTCTGCTGGCAACAGAGATTTGACGGGGGAAAATGGACCTATGACATTTTTCTGAACAATCTGAATCTATCGTTTGGAAACTCCACACAGGAGCTGAAAGAGCTTATCAGCAGAGGACTGGCATTCTGGGGACTTGCCGAAAACGACAAGGGCTATCGCTACCTCGGAGCCATTGCCCGCGAGGCCGGGCTTCCACAACAGCTGCTTTCCGAAAACAGGGGCGCGGTAGGACATCTCCTCCACTCCGTTCTGCACGAGGCTCTCCGCACCGGGCAGTCCGGCAGTATCATTACACGCTGGGTCGAAAGCTGCCAAACTCTCCTGCCGCAATCCTATCGGAATTCGGAAATTATTGAGCTTCTGGCCGATTCCATAAACGCCATTCTTGATATCAAGAAAAATCTTTGTGCAGAGACGCTCGAAGGTGCCATGGCCGAACTGGATACAAATACTCCCGGCTGGCGTTCCCGCTTCCCCCTGCCTCTCTATGACGAGGCCGCGCGAAACCTTCTGAACCACCTGCTGGAAGATGCAGCATCTTCCGGACACATAGCAAAGGGCAGCCCTATTTGCGTCCGGCGCTGCCTTGTTCGCACAGCCGATCATGGCTGGTCTCTCCAGAGCAGACTCGACATACCCTCCAAAATAGAAACCGGCCTTGGAGAGGACAGGCCGCGCATACTCGCCCTGCGCATATCTTCGGGGCAAAAAACCTTTGAGACTGTTCTTACGAAACATGCCGAAGATGATTTCTATTTTTCCCGGCAAAAGCACGACGTCATCTTCTCTGAGCAGGATGCTTCACAGGAAATTCTGCTCCGGTATACAAGCCCTTCGGGCTTTTGTCAGACCATTGCCTGCCCCGGTGGTATGGAGCTTGACCCCGATCTGCCCTGGATATTCGAAGGCAAGCAGTATGATTACCGCTTTCGGCAGCAGGGCGGCGGCAGTATGCGCGGCGATGTTCTCTATGTGGCCCTTGCTCCGGGCTGGACAGCCGAACATGCGGAAAACACGGGACCGCTGCCGGGCACGAACAGAAATGTATTCCGCATGGTTACGTCCGGCCGTCTGACAAAGGGAAGCCTTGCCTTCTCCGTACGGGTTTCCAGCCTGAGCGAAGACGCTTCCTGCGACTGGAGCAGGGACAACCGCTTCTGGGGCGTGGAAATGCTTCAACCGTCTCTGGCTTTCTGCGGCAAGCCCAAAGTCATTCTTTCCATACAAGACACAAAAAAGACTCCTCGCGGCGAAATGCTGTGGAAAACGCCGATGATGGAAAACTTTTCCCCCCTTTCCCCATCTGCAACACCGACCGGCATCGCGCACGTGTGGTTCAAGGCTTCCAGTGGTTCCAGCCTGCGCAGCCGCATGCTGCTCCTGCCAGCCGGGGCTTCTGTCCGTCTTTCTGCCCGCGAAGACGGGAGCGGTCTCGTCTGTCTTGAACACTGGCAGGCCTCCCGGGCATCCCTTGCCTCACAGGAGCAGGAGGTGGAACTTGAATGCCATACCAATGGAGACAATCTCGATCTTGTTCTGAAGGCTCTGCCCGGTCGTATTCCGCCTGCCACGGTGGAACTGTATGTATGCTGGCAGGATAATCCGCACCACGCACGCATTCGCGTCCCCTTTCCCCGCAAGGGGGCTCATATCTTTACTGCCGATGAACAGGAAATCCCGCCGGGCAGACGATTTTGCGCCTTTCTTCTTCACGGCCTGCGGCTGCACTGCTTCAGTACAGGGGTACGCCAGATGACGCTCCAGCTCTCTCTGCCCGACGGCAAAAGTCTGGACTATCCGCTGGAGGCCCGGAACGATATTACCGTCATCCGCCTCGTGGACTGGCAGGATGCCCTGCTGGAAATGCTGGCCATGACCAGCGGGCTGGATGCCTGCGTAAGCCTGAGTATTCTTTTCGATAACCGAAAGATCGCCAGCTGGAATGTCTCCCGCTACGAATCCCGCCTCATACCGGACACCACGACAGTTGTCCTTGACCTTCCCGACAGCAGCATGCGCCCTGCACAGGGCTATGCCCTGAAGGCCCTGCCTCTTGCTCTCCCGGAACTCGGTTCGATACCGCTTGCCGAAACCCTGCTTGAAGATGGCACACCTTCCGGCGTATGGGAAATTGCAAAGCACCTTCCCATATCCGGCCCCTGGCTCATCTTCGATGATACAGAAGGGACATCTCTCCGGCCCCTGCTCTGGACAATCTGCGAAGGCAACGATGACACTCCCCTCAACAGCCTTCAGGCAGCCATAGCGGAAAAGGACAAGGGAGCCAGACAGAAGGCTTTTTCGTCCTGCCTCGCCACCATGCAGCAGAACCTTGACGCCCCGGAATGGACAACCCTTCTCTCGCTGCTCACCCATGTGAGGAATCTGCCCCTTTCCACTCTGGAAGTCTGGCAGGCTCTCTTGCGCTCCCCGCGCATCATGGCCCTGCTTGCTCTGCATCCAGGAATATCATTCCAGTCCATCACTTCCAGAGTCAGCACAGAGCTTCCCTTTCTGTGGAACTCTGTCTTCCGGGAAGACTGGCACGCTGCCAGCATGCTCATCAAGAGTTACTTTGAAAAGCTCGTTCCCGGCGACATGGCCTCTGGTCTCTGGCAGGATCACATGAAAAAATGCATGGAAAATCTCGGATCATGCTGCCCCAGCGTCAACGCTCTGTTGCACATTGCCCTTGCCCTGCCATGCGAAGAAGACATGATTCAGAGAGTCTGCCTTTACTTTCATACAGACACAGTTACAGAAACTCTCTTCAGCGGGCAGAATTCCGAGATGCAGAAATTGCTTCGGCGACACGCTGACGACGAATGGCCCACGGCATTCTCGGAACTCGTCAACCATGAGCGGCATAACGCCACCAGCGGGCGCTTTCTGCCATTCTCCCAGGGGCATAAAAACAGCGTGCTTGGTCTCCCTGTCCTGCTTGCGATACAGGCCTTTGTTTCACAAGCAGCCTTTTTCCCCCTTCCCCTCGACCAGAACGCTCTTTTTCATATTCGAAAGCATCTCCACTTTGATGCAGAATGGTTTGAACAGGCTTCCATGCTCACTGTCTACCATTGTACCTCGGAACACCTTACCACCAAGGAATAATCATGGCTCTCTCATATTTTTCCCGACTTTTCCCTCATATTCAAAAACGCATACGGGAGGATATTCCTTCCGCACTGCCCCAAAGCAACGACTCTCTGCGCCGTTGCCTGGATGCCATGATTTCCGGCACCCCGGGCGAGGAAACAAGCCTCATCGGAGATCCGGCCTTCGAGGGAACCTTCGGCTGGAAACAGGCCAGCGTCAGCATGGCCGAGCTTGCGGGCGTTCTGCTCGATGAGCGCCTCATCCGCTGCCTGAATGCTCCCCCTGAAGAGCTGCGACAAGATTACGCCTTTCCACCTTCCCGCAGACCCTATACACATCAGCTTGAAGCCTGGAAAACTCTCTGTCAGGACAAACCATCCTCTGCTGTCATCAGCAGCGGTACGGGATCGGGAAAAACGGAATGCTTTATGATTCCCATCCTCGACAGACTGGCCCGACAGAGCACACACGCTGGTGGCCCACTTGAAGGGGTACGGGCTCTGTTTCTCTACCCGCTCAACGCGCTTATCAGCAGTCAGCGTGACAGGCTCGATGCATGGACACGGGGCTTTGGCGGCCATGTGCGCTTCTGCCTTTACAACGGCAATACTCCCAACAGCCTGCCAGCCCACGAAAAAAGACACCTCAACGAAGCTCTCTCGCGCGAGGAGCTGCGCGCCAGCCCGCCCCCTATTCTTTTCACCAATGCTTCCATGCTGGAATACATGCTGGTGCGCACGGAAGACGCTCCCATCCTGCAAAAATCCCGGGGCACACTGGAATGGATTGTCCTTGATGAAGCGCACTGCTACATGGGCTCTCAGGCCGCAGAACTCTCTCTGCTTCTGCGCCGGGTACAAATGGCTTTCGGGGTAACTCCCGATACCGTACGCTTCGTGGCAACTTCCGCCACCATCGGCGATCCTGACGGCCCTGCGGGGCAGGAGCTGAAGCGCTTTCTTGCAGACGTGGCGGGGATTGCCGTCTCTCAAGTGTCGCTCATTACCGGGGAACGCCAGATCCCCGATCTGCCCCTGCTGGAAGAACAGCCCGTCACGCTGGAAGAACTGGAAAACATGACACCAGATGAAGCCCGCAATGACGAGCGTTATGATGCTCTTTGCCGTTCCAGAACAGCAAAGGCCATACGCGCCCTGTTCACCCGGCAAAAACCCGTGTCCAGCCTCACAGAAATTTGCAGCCTGCTGAAGGAACACGGCTCTCCCGATGACATGTCCTCCGCTCTGCGCTGGATCGATGTCCTGTCATGGACGCAGGGGAGCAATGGCATCCCCTTTCTGCCGCTGCGCGCTCATATCTTCGGCCGGGGCCTCTCTGGTATCTGGGCCTGTGCGGATCCGAACTGCCCCCACAAGCAGCCGGAACTGCTCTCTGACTGGCCCTATGGGGCCGTATGGACAGAATCTCGCGAACACTGCTCCTGCGGCAGCCCCGTTTATGAAGTCGTCACCTGCGCCGGTTGTCGCACCCCCTATCTGCTGGGAAAACAATGCGACACCATTAACGAACAAGGTCTGCCTGCGGAACTCCTGCTTCAGAAAAAACACGGTCTGGAGCCGGAAGAAGACGACCTTGACAACCTGATTGACGAGGACGCACCTGCCAGCCGGGATTTCGATTCCTGCGCCGTCCTGTTGACTCGACAAGGAAGCGGGTCAGGAAATTTCTTTCTCGACAAGGACACCTGCCAGCTTATGGACAAGGGCAGCAGCAATGCCATCCCCGTTTCTCTGGAAAAGCCAAATCAGAATACAGGTTGTCTTGTCTGCCCACACTGCCAGACCAGCGCACGAGGCAAACTGGACTTCTATGATTACAACTTCCTCGGCACGGCCTATCTGCAAAACACCATTACCCCGGTACTTCTGGAGTTTGCTCCAGATGGGCAGGACCCCATGCAGCATCCCTGCCGGGGGCGCAAGCTGCTTACCTTCAATGACAGCCGACAAGGAACAGCACGTTCGGCCATGCGTATGCAACTTTTTTCCGAACTCACACGCATACGCGGACTTCTCTATCATATCGGTCTGAGAGACTGCCAGAGTGGCAACGATGAAAAACGCGCTGCGCTGGAACAGGAAATTGCAACGCTGGAGGCACTTCCCGAAAATGCCCGCCTCGCGGTACAAAATCTGATAAACAGCAAAAAGGAAGAATACAAAAAACTGGGGGAAACTGCTCCCATCCCCTTCCGGGATATGGCCGAAAAACTCCAAAACGAACGCTCCAGCTTTGAGACTCTGTTTCGGCTTTATCAGGAAAAAGCTCCCATGCTGATTGCCTCCGGCTCCGACATGGCCAATTTTTCCAGAATGCTCATTTTCCGTGAATTCGGAAGACGCCCGGCAAAAGCCATCAATCTTGAAACACTGGGGCTCATGGCCGTACGCTATCCCGCTCTGGATAATGTCACCAATCTTCCCCCGGAGCTGCGTAATGCAAATCTGACACTTGAGGATTGGAAAGACTTTTTGAAAATCTGCGCTGATTTCATGTTCAGAGGCAACGGTGCTACCGATTTTTCCAGAAACTGGAGAAAATTGCTGGGCATGACCTACAATCAAAATACGCTTCTGCCTCCGGACAGAACAGAGCGCAGCCGCTTCCAGATAATCTGGCCGCAATGTCATCGCAACAGACAGCACAGGCTGGTGCGTCTTCTTGAACGAGCGCTCCATCTCGACGCCGGGCAATGGGATCATGCCGATATTATAGACAGCATCCTGCGCCAGGCATGGAAACAGATTGCCCATACCAGCGGCCTCTGCTCCCCTCATGAGGACGGTCTTCTCCTGCGCGCCGATGCTCTGGGCTTTGTACCAGTCAGCAAAGCCTGGCTCTGTCCCTTTACGCGGCGCTTTCTCGACACTACCTTTGCCGGACTTTCCCCCTATCTTCCCCGCAAAAGCGGGCAACACACCCATTGTAAAGAATATGCCATCCCACTTTATCCCCGTCCTTTCGGCCCCGCTTCCGAAACCGGCGTTCAAGAGGCACGCACATGGCTTGCGCAAAACGAGGATGTGCAGAAACTCCGGGAGGCCGGTCTCTGGTTTGCTCCGCATGACAGTGTCCTGGAGCTGAGGCCCTACTTCAGGGCGCAGGAACATTCCGCCCAGCTTACAACCATTGAACTGGAATTGTGTACACAAAAGTTCCGGGCCGGCGACATCAACGTGCTCTCCTGCTCCACCACCATGGAAATGGGCATAGACATAGGAGGCATTTCCATCGTGGGCATGAACAATGTGCCGCCCCATCCGGCAAACTATCTCCAGCGTGCGGGACGCTCCGGTCGTCGAGGAGAAACACGCGCTCTTGCGTTTACCCTGTGCAAGAACAATCCACACGAGATGTCGGCCTTTGCCAACAGTCGCTGGGCCTTTGATACGCCGCTCCCGGTGCCCAGAGTCTCGCTGAACAGCCCCGTCATACTCCAGCGGCATATCAACGCACTCCTGCTCACAGAATTTCTCAAGGAACGTATCCAGAAAGACGATAAAGACATTGTCAAACTCGCCTGTGACGCCTTCTTTGCCGGCAGCAATCCGGCAGCCGAGCTTTTCTCCCGGCGCTTCAGGACGCTGCAAAGCGACTCATCGCTGCTGGACGGCATACGCCTTCTGTGTCGCAACGGTGTCTTCCAGAACGAGCGTCCAGAAACTCTGGCAGAAAAGGCCGCTGAGGCCATGGACAAGGCCTACGCACGCTGGACCAGCGATTATGACGCCCTGTGCCAGCTGGAAAAATCCTTGCAGACCGACCGCGAGCAGGAGAATGCCGCAGCCAAAAAGGCTGTAACCCTCCGCAAGGAACGCATGGCCAGAGAGTACCTGCTCAAGGAGCTTATCTCTCAGGAGTTTCTGCCTGCTCATGGATTCCCCCTGCATGTGGCAACGTTCGATACCATGCACAACTCTCTTTTCAAGGCTCAACAGTACAGAAAAAGAGAAAACAGGGGAAATACGGATAATATATTCCTGCGCAGGGAACTGCCCAGCCGCTCTCTGCCAACGGCACTCACCGAATATGCACCCGGCAACAGTGTGGCTATCAATGGACTTGTCTACGAATCGAAGGGCATTACCCTGAACTGGCATATCCCCGCTTCGGAACAGGCAGCAGCAGAACTCCAAAACATACGGACACGCTGGAAATGCAAAAATTGCGGGAGCTTTGGCACAGCTGCAAGCCGCGCCCAAAAGGCATGCAGTAACTGCGGTGCGCCTCTTTCCCCCAAAAACTGGCGTGAATATCTTGAGCCTGCCGGTTTTGCCGTTGACTTTTTCCGGGAGCCATCCAACAACCCCGCCCCTGGAGCTACCGGCCTGACACTGGCTAAAGCCGATGTCTGCGCCTCTGGTTCCTGGATTTCCCTGGGCTATCCGGAGGCTGCCCGCTTCCGCTGCACAACCTCCGGCACCGTCTTCCACAGTTCCCGGGGACTGTATGGCAAGTGCTACGCTGTCTGCCTTGCCTGCGGCAGGGTAGAGTCCATTACAGAAACTGGCGAAATTCCCACGACCTTGCAGTCTCACACAAAACTTCGCGGAGGAAAAAACGAAGACGATCCTGCCAATCATATCTGTCCTGCCTGCCAGAAAGGCATGCAATGGAAAATCAAGTCTCCACTCTGGCTTGCCTGCGAAAGCAAAACAGATGTCCTTGAATTGCAAATTCGTACGGAAAATCAGCTCTGGCTCAACGATGAAACACAGGCATTCCCCATAGCTGTTGCTCTACGAGACGCACTGGCTGCACGAATTGGTATACAGACAGAAGAACTGGCATGTGCCACAGGTCAGCGCAAACATACAGATGGCTCTCTATGTACATCCATCTTTATTTTTGACAACAATGCTGCCGGATACGCATCCTCTGCCGGAGAACATATGGCAGAGTTACTGAAGGTCGCTCGCGAACGCCTGCTCTGTCAGGAGCATGATTGCGAGACAGCTTGCCCGCACTGCATTCTCAATTTTGATTTGCGCTATCAAAGCAGAGAGCTCGACAGGCACAAGGGGTTGGAAGTCCTGACGGAAAAATACCTGAGTATCCTCGATCTCCCGCAGGAAGCACGTATTTTCGGCCTTTCGACACGAACAGAAACCATACGGCTTGAAGAAGCTGTTCTTTCCGCTACGCTTCAGTATCCTGATGCCGAAGTATTCCTGCATCTGGGCGAACATTCCTTATGGCAACCAGGCGACAGAGATATGCTGCATCTTCTGAATATCCTGAGGATGCGCGAAATTCAGGTTTCTCTGGCTCTGGAAAAGGAGTTTTACAACGCTTTATCTTCCGAAGAACGCATGCTTCTTTCTCCTCTTGTATATGGCACAGTGACCTGCTCCATTCTTTCGGGAGGTTTTCACTCCCCGCAGGCCCGTCTTGCCGTAAGTATGAATGTAGATGACACGCTGTTCCGCTGGGCTCAATATGAAGGGGAGAACTCATCACTTCTGCTCAAGGGCAGCACCCAGAAGGATCTGGGCTTGCACAGTCGTCTCACACAAAAGGATCTTCAACCAGCATCCGGTAATAGTGCCATTGTCCAGATAGGACAGGGAGAAAAGACCACAGTCTCGGACTTCGGCGCATGGATGTGGCGCAGGTTGCGGCAGTCTCTTGTCCAAAATCTGGGAAATGATTTTATCGCATGCCAAAAACCCATCAGGCGTATCCAATTCTCTGACAGATACTGCAATTCACCGCTCACAGTAGCTCTTCTTCATAATATGCTGCGTCAGTTGCAAGAGAGCTATGGCGATTCATGGACTGCACCCACCTGCATGATTTTCCTTGCCAATAATTTCACAGGAGACAGCACCACCATATGGAGTAATTGGAGAAGTGCAGAAGCAAGAAATGAAGCCGTCAAAATACTGCTGCAAGGTATCGGAAAAATCCTCGTTATCCCTTCATCCAAAACTGACTTGCCTCATGCCCGCTCTCTCTGTCTTGACTTTCTGGATGGTACGCAATTGCAGATATGGCTGGATCAGGGACTGGGCTTCCTCAAAGTGTCACACAGCAATCGCGAACTGCAATTTCCCTTCTATGAAAAATGCGAAGAACAGGTTCGCGTGCTAAGAACAATGGGACAAACGCTGGAAGTCGTCCCTGGAGGAACGGTTATCAGTATGAGACATAAAAACAATTAGGGCGTTTTGCCTTTGAAAAAGGTAAAACGCGAAGCAACAGCACAGCACTGACCGGCCAAAAGTAAGCGGAAAAACCGCGCTTCTTCCGTGAAACGACAGGTCGTATGGTTTGAAACGCAAGGTGTTTCAAACTGAAAATTTTCTAGTTCTCTTTATATCGTCAAAAGTAAGCCGTTCGCTATAGTCTGCAGACGGCTTGCTTTATCTAACAAGAACAGGCACTAGAGTATTTCAACTTTGAAATGAGAGAGAACTCCAGATTCATATGCCGCAATCGTTGCCGTTCGTATTTTCCAGCGCGCCATTTCCATAGCGGTAGATAAGGATATTCTTTTTACATCTCAAAACTGAATTGCTCTAATACAATTTAACGGGAATGCCCTTCCTTGGAAGGCCATTCCCGTAGTATCTGTCAGCGCCCGCGCATGTGGTATCGCGGGCGGGGCGTTACTATTTGCCGTTCAGAGCGCTGTTCAAGCGCGTCAGCGCAGGCAACAAGCTCTCGTGTACGGCACTCAAGCGCTGCAAGTGCCGCATCAATGTCTGCTGTCCCTCCCGTAGCTGAAGGACCTCCCGGCGCAAGGCTTGAATCTGGCGCCCCTGATCCTCCATGCGGGTCTGCTGGCCGGAAAGCCATGTTTCCTGCTGGTGCAGCTTCGCGGCAAGTTCTCCTTCCAGGGCCAGCAGACTTTCTTTCAGCATCCTTTCCATTTCGGCCATGCGTCACCTCCGCACCACTTCCCAGGCGTCCCGTTGGCCCACCTTGCCCGCATTGACGATCTGCTGTCCCGCTGGTGTCAGAAGGTAGCTCTTGCCTTCGGCCTGATACGGCTCCAGCCCCTTGAAGCTGTTCCAGAGCGAGGCATTTTGCGCTTCCAGCTGTTCCCACCGGGCACTCAGGTTTGAAATCTCCTGTTCCAGAGCCTTGATTCGGTACTGTGACAGCATCAGCAGGCCCCAGATAGTCAGCACCGACACAATCAGGATTGTGCAACTCCACAGCAGGGCCAGCCGACAGGGACGGCTGAATACCGTCCCCATAGTCCGGCAACAGGAGCTGATGTTCTGCTCCAGCGGTGCAAGGCTTTCGAGGATAGCATTTTCGGTTGTAGCCAGCGCGTTTTTCGATGACGCTTGTAAATGCTGCTGCAAGGCGTGAAAGTTCTCCTGAAACAGGGCTTCTGTCGCCTGCCTTTCTTTCTCGGTTCTGGCCCGCAGTTTCTCGGCCAGTGAGGATGCACTGTTCTGCATAGATACCTCCCTTGAGGCGGAGCTTGTCGCCGCTCTCCGGATCATGGACAGTGAGATAGTTTTTTCCCATGCGGCCGATTTTCAGACCGGCTTCCTCCAGAGCCTGAATGATGTCCTCCCGCGTGCGGATTTTTCCCTGCTCCAGAAGCGTCAGCACATAGTCATGCACAGCCTGCCGGTTTTCCTCCCGTTGATTTCTGCCGGGCTTTCTGCCCCAGCGCAGCAGACGCGCCGCATGGAGATCGGCATGGTCCGGCGTACACAGGCGTGCCCGCTGCGGATCATCCGGTCTGGCCCAGCCTTCCCGGATATTGTGCAGGTCGCGAAAGACATCGAAATCCTTTTGCCAGCCGGGCGGGCATGGATTGAAGGCCCGGCCGCTGGAAAGCTCCACGCGCGGAATCACAAAATGCAACTCATGATGCCCGGCGTGGCTGTGCCGAACCCAGAGAATTGCCAGCTGATCTTCTTCCAGCCCGGCAAAGGCCACAGCCTCAAAGTCATCCATGACGCGCTGTTCCTGTTCCGGCGTTACCGTATCTTCGGGATGCCAGGAAAGAACCCCGGCCGTAAAACGCCATGTCGTATCCAGCGAATCAATCAAGGCCCGCGTTCGCTCCACGTCGCCGCGCAGGACTTCCGGCGGATGTGCGTCCCGGCCCGGATAGTCCGGCCGTACCAGATAGCGCGTGGGGGCGCTGCCGTTTCCTCGTCCATGCGGAAAAACCTTCATATACATGACGGCTCTCCAGGAGGGGGCGGGGGTGTGTCTTTCGCAAGCAACGCACGTTCAAGACTGGTCAGTGCCGTCAGAATCTCCACAGCTTCGGCACGGCCTTTCCAAGTGTTGGCCCAGCGGGCAAGCTGATTAAGATTGGCTCCGATACGCGCAAGCTGCCGGATACGCTCTTTCTCCAGAGGAGTTTGCCGCAGACGATAGCCCAATGCCCTTTGGCGCAGAAAATCCGTAACGGTCAGTCCCTGTGCGGTCGCTCTGGCTGTAATGACGTTTTTCTCCTCCGGGGTGACGCGCAGCTTGAGCCATGCGCTGCGCCTTGCCGCTGTGCTCATATCCTTTCCTGCCTTTGGCTTTTGTGCGGGGTCGAGGGGCGGCACGCCCCCGCCAGCCCCGGCAGGGGCAGGACGGCCACACAGTCCGCCTCCTCCCATTTGGGCAGGGCTGCGGCGAAGTCATCCCCGGTGAGGACGGGCACAACCGTCACCCGGATTTCCTCCGGCCCCTGGGCGGGCTCCGCCCCCGCAGGGCCGGGGGTGAGCTTCAGCTTGTCGATGAGCTTGCTGAACTCCAGCTCCAGCAGCTTTTGGTACAAGACCGGCCCGTTGAAGGGCCGGCGGGCCGCGTCCTCCGGGCGGAAGCCCATGGGCGCATCGGTGCGGATCACCGCCAGGCTGTAGCTCAGCCGGGCGTCCGCCTCCCCCTCGGCAAGCTTTTTGATGACGCCGGGCTTGGCCTCGATATCGGGGAGCTTTTCATAGATGGCGGCCACCGTCCGGTACTGCCCGATGAGGGCCAGGGCTGTCTTTTCCCCCACCCCCTTCACGCCGGGATAGTTGTCGGAGGCATCCCCCATCAGCGCCTTCAAGTCGATCATGTGGATGGGGTCGAAGCCGTATTCGGCCCGGAACTCCTCCGGGGTGACGTTCCGAGTGGTGGTCTGTCCCATCCGGGTAGACACCAGCTTGACGGTGGTGCGCCCGTTGATGAGCTGGAGGGAGTCCTTATCGCCGGTGACGATCACCGTATCGCCCCCCTGCTCCCCGTTCACCCTCGCCATGGTGCCCAGAAGGTCGTCCGCCTCCCAGCCCTCCAGCTCGTACCGCCGGATGTTCATGGCGTCCAGCACCTCCTTCAGCACCGGCATCTGGACGGCCAGCTCCTCCGGCATCCCCTTGCGCTGGGCCTTGTACCCGGCAAAGGCTTTGTGCCGGAAGGTGGGGGCGCGCATGTCGAAGGCCACCGCCAGCCCCTCGGGCTCTTCCTCGTCCAGCAGCTTGAACAGGATATTGAGGAAGCCGAAGATGGCGTTGGTGGGCAGGCCCTCCCGGGTGGCCAGGTTCTGGCTCACACCGTAAAAGGCCCGGTTGACGATGGAATTGCCGTCGATAACCATTAGCTTCATAGGGGACACCTCACAATTTCATTGGCGCGGCAGATAATAACATTTTATTATACCACCATTTTTGTGCGGGCGCAAGGGCGCACCCCGCAGTGGCGGCCCCTCTTCAGGCCGCTCCGATGCGCGGCGGCCGGCCTGCGCCCGGGAAAATTTTTCGTCCGGGGGGTTGCAATCCCCCGCCGGACGTGGTAAAATAGCTTGACTGTTAAGGGTAGAAAGGAGTGAGGCATGCGCCTCACTCCTTCTTTTGGAAGCGCGAGGATAGCCGCGCAGGCGAGCTTGGATCGGTTCGGGCATGACAACACTTGAAAGGAGCCTCATCATGGCAAAGGTGACCGACGCGGTGTACGCCCTGGCCCTGCCCATCGTGGAGCAGGCGGGCTGCACCCTGTGGGACGTGGAATACGTCAAGGAGGCCGGGGAATGGTTCCTCCGGGTCTATATCGACCGGAACGGCGGCGTGGACATCGACTGCTGCGAGGCGGTCTCCCGCCCCCTGTCCGACGCGCTGGACGACGCCGACCCCATCCAGGGCAGCTACACTTTTGAGGTCTCCTCCGCCGGGCTGGACCGGGTGCTGCGCAAAAGCGCGCACTTTGCCCAGTGCATGGGGCGGCAGGTGGACGTGAAGCTCTACCGGCCCGTGGATGGCCGCAAGGAAATGACCGGCGTCCTCACCGGGTATGACGGCGGGGCCGTCGTGGTGGGCGGCGTCCGCTTTGACAAGAAAGACGTGGCCCAGGTTCGCCTCCACGTCGAGTTTTGAAGGAGTTAAACGACATGGCTAAGAAAAAAATCGCCGCAAAGAGCACGGAGCTGGACGCCAAGGAATTTTTCGCCGCCATCTCCGATATTGAAAAGGACAAGGGCATCCCCAAGGCTTATATGCTGGAAAAGATCACCCAGGCCCTGGTGGCCGCCTACAAGCGGGACCACGAGGGCATTACCGACAACGTGGTTGTGGACGCCAACGAAGAGTTAGAGGCCGTGCGCATGTTCGTCAAAAAGGACGTGGTGGAGGCGGTGGACAATCCCCACACCGAAATCAGCCTGGACGACGCCCAGCGGGCCCTGCCCAGGGCCCAGCTGGGAGACGTGCTGCGCATTGAGATCAAGCCCAAAAATTTTGGCCGCATCGCCGCCCAGACCGCCCGCCAGGTCATTATCCAGGGCATGCGCGAGGCGGAGCGGGGGATGATTTTCGATGAGTTCTCCGCCAAGGAGCACGAGATTTTGACCGGCTCCGTCACCCGGGTGGACGAGCGCAACGGCTCGGTGGCCATCCGCCTCACCTCCGGCTCCGAGTTCACCGACGCGTTTTTGTCCGCCGGCGAGCAGGTCAAGGGGGAGGTTATCCGGGAGGGCGACCGGGTTCGGGTGTACGTGGTGGAGGTCCGCCGCTCCACCCGCGGGCCCCAGGTGCTCATCTCCCGCACCCACCCCGGGCTGGTCAAGCGCCTGTTTGAGCTGGAGGTGCCCGAGATCTACGACGGCACGGTACAGGTGATGTCCATCGCCCGCGAGGCGGGCAGCCGCACCAAGCTGGCCGTGTGGAGCGACGACGAGAACGTGGACCCCATCGGCGCCTGCGTGGGCCCCCGGGGCCAGCGGGTCAACGCCGTAGTGGAGGAGCTGCGGGGCGAGAAGGTGGATATCATCAAGTGGTCGGAAGACCCCGGCCAGTACGTGGCCGCCGCCCTGGCCCCCGCCGACGTCATCAGCGTCACCGAGCTGGAGGAGGGCAAGAGCTGCCGGGTGGTGGTGCCCGACGACCAGCTGTCCCTGGCCATCGGCAAGGAGGGGCAGAACGCCCGGCTGGCCGCCCGGCTCACCGGCTTCAAAATTGACATACGCCCCGCCAGCGCGCCGGAGCCTCCTGAGGAGGCCCCGGAGGACGCGCCAGAGGCGGCGGATGAGGAAGATATCGAAATTGAGGAGTAAATAATGGGGCCCCCGCCGGAGCCCAGCGAAGCGGATCCGGCGGGGAGAGGAGAAGCAGGGAAGCGAGCGGCGCTTTCCCCGCAGGGGGAAACGCAGTTGAGCGGACTTTGCTTCGACGAGAGGGGGACGCGCAATGCCCAAAAAAACACCTATGCGCCAATGCCTTGGCTGCCGGGAGATGAAGCCCAAGCCCGAGCTGATTCGGGTGGTGCGCTCCCCCGATGGGGGATTGTCCCTGGACTTCCGGGGGAAGAAGCCGGGCCGGGGGGCCTACCTGTGTCCCGACCCCGCCTGC
>OFFO01001254.1_pt1 | contig 15147 bp, 15 predicted proteins | sample 1521441 | NCBI WGS metagenome assembly OFFO01 (sample SAMEA3504097, study PRJEB24116) | mouse gut metagenome | biome: mouse gut; feature: mouse-associated habitat; material: faeces | place: Denmark | collected 2011
GTTTGAAATTTTAAAGGTTGCCGAGGGCAGTCTTGTACCTGTTAACTGTGTTGAGGAGGGCTTTTGCGATAATGCACCAAATTGTAAAACAAACAAAATGTGGTGCGAGCTTGATCAATTAATCAGTGATTTTCTTTCAAAAAAAACCTTAGCGGATATAGTATAATCATAACCACCCGTTTGATGGGTGGTTATGATTATCAATATATTTTATTTAACGTTTTTATGACTTCGTCAAGATGATGAATTTCATAGTCAGGTCTGATGCTGCTTGTGTTTTTATCATAGTGCGGATTAAACCACACTGTTTTAATCCCTGCATTGATACCGCCCTTGATGTCGCTTGACAGGCTGTCACCGATGATGATTGCATTATCTTTCGTGAAATTCGGTATTCTGTCAAAGCAATAATTGAAAAATTTAATGCTCGGCTTTTCGTGACCGACTACCTCTGAAATGAAAATATCCTTAAAGCAGTGTGAAATCCCTGCACCCGAAAGTCTGCCGTCCTGCACCTTTTTTGCACCGTTTGATACAAGGTAAAGGTCATAATCATTATAAATGCTCTCAAGCATATTCACTGCACCGTCAATGAAAAAGTGACCTGCCGCAAGATTTTCCTCATATATGGATGTGGCAAGCTGGGGTGATGTGTTAATGTTCAGCTCATCAAAAAGAAGTTTGTATCTGTTAACCTTAACCTCCTCACGGCTGATTTCACCAAGTTCCAGTCTTTTCCACTGTGAAATGTTATATTTGCTGTATTGGTTTATTATGTAATCATTCGGTTCAATTCCAAGCTTAACAAGCGTTTTGGTTAATGCAGTACGCTCACTCTTTTTAAAGTCAAATATTGTATCATCAAGGTCAAATAAAACTGTTTTAATCATAAAGCCTCCATAAAAAATAAATCCGTTGGTATTTATTATAACAAATACCGACGGATTTTTCTATATTATACTGAATTTAGTTCTTGTGTATACAGCCTGCCTGACAGTGACTGCAGTCACCGCCGCAGGTGCCTTTGCCTGCCTTTTTATCCTTGATGATGTTTTTAATAATAAGTGCAACTATTAAAACTAAAATCAGCACAACAACGATTGTACCAATATGTGCTTTTAATAAAGTTAACATCTGAAACTCCTCGTTTATTTTTTAACCTTAGCCTTTGTTTTTACAGTAAGCTTGTTTTCGTCATACTTGTTCTTTCTTACAAGCATATAGATAATTCCTACAAGTGCAATGACTGCTGCTATCAGACCGATAACATTTACATCACCTGCGAACAGACAGCCTAACTGGAATACGATAAGAGAAACAAGATAAGCAAATCCGCACTGATATGCAATTGCGAATAATGTCCATTTGCCGTTGTTCATCTCTCTTTTAATTGCACCGATTGCTGCGAAGCAAGGCGCACAAAGCAGGTTAAAGATAAGGAATGAATATGCTGCAAGGGCAGGGTGACCGCCTGAAAGCTCTGAAAGATTCTGAGAGAATGCCGCCCAGATTTCGTCACCGTTTTCAGAAAGCTCACCGGCATATTGATAAAGAATACCAAAGGAGCTGACAACATTTTCTTTTGCAATAAGACCTGTAACAGTAGCAACTGCTGTTCTCCATCCGCCCCAGCCCAGTGGTATGAACAACCAGGCAAAAGCCTTACCGATGTAAGCGAGAATAGATGTATCCATATCGTCAGTCATATGCAGACCGCCTTCAAATGTGAATGCCTGTAAGAACCAGATAACGATTGTGGAAAGTGCAATAACGGTTCCTGCTTTTTTGATGAATGACCAGCCACGCTCCCACATTGAACGCAGCACTGAGCTTGCTGTCGGCATATGATAAGCAGGCAGCTCCATAACAAATGGTGATGGCTCGCCTGAGAATATTTTAGTCTTTTTAAGAATTATTCCCGAAACAACTACTGCCGCAACACCGATGAAATAAGCAGATGTTGCTACAAGTCCTGATTCACCGAAGCAGGCACCGGCAATCAGTCCGATGATTGGCATTTTTGCACTGCAGGGAATAAAAGTGGTTGTCATGATTGTCATACGACGGTCACGTTCATTTTCTATGGTTCGTGATGCCATAATTCCCGGAACGCCGCAGCCTGTACCGATAAGCATAGGAATAAATGATTTTCCTGATAATCCGAAATTGCGGAAGATTTTGTCCATAACAAATGCAACACGGCTCATATAACCGCATCCCTCAAGGAATGCAAGGAAAATGAACAGGACAAATATCTGTGGAACAAAGCCTAAAACAGCACCAACACCTGCAATAATACCGTCAATAATCAATGAATACAGCCAGTCGGCACATCCGATTGATGTGAGCAGCTTGTCAAAGAGAGTAGGAATCCATCCTCCGTCGTCAACAGAACCGAATACCACGTCATTTACCCAGTCAGTAGCCATACCACCGACTGTTGACATGGATATATAGTAAACAAGGAACATTACAAGTGCAAATATCGGAAGTCCAAGCCATCTGTTGGTAACGACTTTATCTATTTTATCTGACATTGAAAGCTTGCCTTCATTTGCTTTCTTATATGATTTCTTTATTACAGATTCAATATAGACATATCTTTCGTTAATAATAATGCTTTCAGCATCGTCATCAAGCTCTTCCTCAGCAGCTTTAATATCACCGCTTATATGCTCTAAAATCACAGGATCGAGATTGATTTGTTCGAGTACTTTCGGATCACCCTCAAAAATTTTGACTGCATACCAACGTTGCTGTGCAGCAGGCATATCGTGAACTGCCGCCTCCTCAATGTGTGCCAGTGCGTGTTCAACAACACCGCTGAAGCAGTGGCGAGGTATGGTTGCAGGCTGACTTGCTGCATCAATAGCGGCATTGATTGCATCAGCAATACCTGTGCCTTTTAATGCAGAAATTTCAACAACCTTGCATCTGAGCTGGTGTGACAATTCGTCAATACGGATTTTATCGCCGCTTTTTTCAACAATATCCATCATATTGATTGCCACTACAACAGGTATGCTCAATAAGCTGTGTTGTCAGATAAAGGTTTCTTTCAATATTTGTTCCGTCAACGATGTTCAGAATAGCGTTCGGTTTTTCCTCAACCAAATAATCTCTTGCCACAATTTCCTCAATTGTGTATGGTGACAGTGAATAAATACCCGGAAGGTCAGTAACAATTACATCATTACGCTTTTTCAGCTTGCCCTCTTTTTTTTCAACAGTAACACCGGGCCAGTTACCAACATATTGGCTTGAACCTGTCAGTGCATTGAACAGGGGTGTTTTACCGCAGTTGGGATTGCCCGCAAGTGCAATTTTAATTCCCATTTGTATGTATTTCCTTTCAAATTTATAAATTAGTGACGACTAACTCTTAAATAAAAATTTAAGGGAATAGCTCCCTTAATTTTTATTCAACCTCAATTAATTCGGCATCTGCCTTACGAAGTGATAATTCGTAGTTGCGAACAGTGATTTCAACAGGATCACCAAGAGGAGCAACCTTTCTGACATAGATTTCAACACCCTTTGTGATACCCATATCCATAATTCTGCGCTTTAATGCACCTTCGCCATTAATGCGTTTAACCTTACAGCTTGCACCAACTTTAACTTCTTTAAGAGTCATAACATTATCCTTCCTATGTGTTATTGATTATACAAATATTTTCATTGCCATAGCTTCGCCGATGGCAACCCTCGCACCTTTGACATTGACGATTAAATTGCCTGCGAGTGATGAAACAATTGTTATTGCTCCACCAACAACAAATCCAAGGTCTGCAAGGTGAGCCTTAACCTCGGCATTGCCACCGATTTTTTTATTATCATTTCTTTATTCAAATCTGCAAATGTCAGCGGCATCATAATATCACTCCTTTAGTCATTGGTACAGTTAGCTTTTTCTAACCACGTATATGTTAGCACTAACTAACTGTTTTGTCAATACCGGATTTGAAAATATTTTTTCATTTATTTATATTATTCCGATTGCTTGAAAATTACTTCTATATATGTTATACTGAAAAAACTAAAATGAGGTGTAATTGTATGAAGATTCACGAGAGTGCTGAAAATTATCTTGAAACAATATTGATGATTAAAAATAAAAAAGGTTCTGTCCGTTCAATTGATATTGCCAATGAACTGGATTTTTCAAAGCCCAGTGTCAGCGTTGCAATGAAGAATTTAAGGGAAAACGGCTTTATTGATGTTGATTCAAACGGCTATATTACTCTTCTTGATAAAGGGCAGGAAATTGCAGAAAAAATGTATGAACGACACACAACCCTGTCCAAATGGCTTATAAGTCTTGGTGTGCCTGAGGATATTGCTGTTGAGGATGCCTGCCGTATTGAGCATATCATCAGCGTTGAAACCTTTGAGGCAATTAAAAAAATTGCTGAATAATATATGTACTATAAAAGCAGTATGGAAAAACCATACTGCTTTTGTTATATTGTGCATATTATCAAATGATTTTTGCAGAATTTTATCCGAAAAAGAAAACGAATAATAATACAATTAATGCAACGATTCCTAAACCTATGAAGAATTTTATTGCCCTGTGCACAGCATCAAACATATTGGTGGGCATTATCTGAAACAGTGCATATCTGAACGGTTCTTTTACCTTATTGCCTACAAGATTTTTAAATCTCAAATCATATGTGCTGTGTGTGCCGTTTTTCTTCAATTCAATTATTCTGATACCTCTGTCTTTACCGGGGCCGTAAACGTGAAAACCGGCACCCTGTGTGTAGCCGAGGTCAATGCCGTCGACCTTGCCGTTAAATGAGTTGTTGTGGTCGTGACCGAAGTATACACCAAGCACCTCTCCCTTTTCCTTGAAAGCAGCAAATTCTCCGCTGTTAATCTGTGGGTCGGCAGGGGATTCCTTCATAAAGCCCTCGGCATTGCATCTGTCCTTGTTGAGTATATAAAACCTGTTAGCATGGGTTCTGAAGCCCCGAACTGCTCCTTTGGTGTTTTTCTTAACCTCTGTTAAAAGCTCAAATACCTCACAAAGCGGAATGTGCTGAATCACAATTGACGGAATTAATCTGCCGTATTTTTTCTCATAGCTGTCACGGGTCTGCCTATACCATTCAATCTGATTTTCGTGAACATTGTCATAACCGATTTCAAGGCTTGAGTGGCTGTCTATAAGATAAAGCAAAAACTTAATTTCATCATTGTCCCGAATTTCAATGCAGTGGTTGGCAACGCCGTCAATACCTTCTGTGTTTTTGCCTACGAAGCAATCGAATGATTTGTAGATTTCAAATTGTTCAGCGTTACTTAATCCCACTTGTCTGTCGTGATTGCCGAAACAAACTGTAAAAGGAATATTTCTGTCACGTATAGGCTTTGTCAGCGTGTCAAGCGTATTTGTAACCATATTTATGTTGCCTCTGAAAGCTATTTTTCCCCAAATCTGATCACCGGAGTAAACAACCAAATCAGGATTTTCCCTGTCCAAAGCAGCATTGATTAAATCAATGGTGTCAGGGCTTACTTTGCGACCTTCCTGTGTGTCTGCAATCTGCATTATTTTAAATGTGTTGTTTTTAAAACTCAGCATTTTATCACCTCTTATAATAAAGTAGTAGTTATTAAAGTCCCTCTGCAAGGACAAATATGCTACACTGAAAAAGATGCTGTGGATTGGTATTTATCACCTACCGCAAGACGGTTTTAGAGAGGCTCCAGCCACAGCCCTTTACAGTATTGTTAATCAGTTAGATACCGCCCGACGGTTTATTTAGAACGAGGTTACAAGAGTAAAGTGTTCTGTGGATTCAGCATCACAAATAAATGTCGGAGGTAAAAAATGATTTATGTAGGAATTGATGTTGCAAAGGACCAGCACGACTGCTTTATCTGTAATGGAGATGGTGAAGTCCTTGCAAATGTTTTTACGATTGAAAACAGCAAGTCTGGATTTAAGCATTTGCTTAGTATTATCAATACCTGTACAGGTGTTGACGGCAAAAAGAAAGTAGGACTCGAAGCCACAGGACATTACAGTTACAATCTTCTTGGCTTTCTCCTTGACAACGGTTTACCGACCTATGTTATCAATCCGTTACATACAAATCTTTACAGAAAAAGTCTTAGCCTTAGAAAGACGAAAACGGATAAGGTAGATGCAAGAACAATTGCTTCTATGTTAATGTCTGATGTGAGCCTCAAGCCCTACAGTCAAACATTATATCACAATGAAGACTTAAAGTCACTATCCCGTTATCGCTTTGATAAAGTTAAAGAATGCTCCAAACTGAAAACATCTGTATCAAGATTAATTAATATTCTTTTTCCTGAATTGGATAAACTTGTTTGTTCTGTGCATATGACTTCAATCTATGCTCTTTTATCCGAATTTCCCTCTGCAAAAGATATTTCATCAGCACATTTAACCAGACTTACAAATCTGCTTTATTCAGTATCCAAAGGTCATTACAACAGAGATACTGCAATCAAATTCCGTGATGCTGCAAGAAATTCTATCGGCTGCTATATGCCCGCTAAAGCTCTTGAACTTAAACACACTATCAAACTCATCAGAGAACTGAATACCGAAATTAAAGAAATTGATATTGAAATCAAAAGAATTATGGATGATATCAATTCTCCCATTCTTTCTGTTCCCGGCATTGGATACAGCTTAGGTGCTATGATTGTTTCTGAAATCGGTGATTTCAATAACTTCAGCACTCCTGATAAAATTCTTGCCTTTGCAGGACTTTCTCCATCAACTTATCAATCGGGTAAACTTGATAATGCCTATGCTCATATGGAAAAGCGCGGTTCAAGATATCTTCGTTATGCTCTTTTCAATGCCGCCAAACTTGTCTGTACCTGGGATAATACTTTTTCAGCATATCTTGCTAAGAAGCGTAATGAGGGCAAACATTACAATGTTGCTGTTTCACACGCTGCCAAGAAATTAGTCCGCCTTATTTTCGCTTTGGAAAAATCCGGTCGACCTTACAAAGTTTAAATTTAACTTCATTAATCTTTTTTCAATTCAGCGTTTTATACGCTTTATTTCTTATACTCTTTTTTACTGTCTTGTTTATCACAATATCTTTTTATTTTTAGACTTGACTTTTAATAGTTAGTCTCTCAAATAGACATTATACTATTATTACAGAAATAATGCAATAATTATTGACTTTATTATTAAAAATGGAGTATTATACATTTATGGCTCTTTGTATAAATTTATTATGCCATATTTTGGGGTAAGAATATGACTTGGAAAGATATATATGAAAGCAAGCTTGTTACTGCCGAGGAAGCCATTAAAGCAATAAATAACGGTGACAAGATTGTTACAGGAATGGGATGCGGTGAGCCGTTCGGAATTCAGCGTGCCCTGATTGAAAACTATCAGCAGTTTGAAAATGTTGAAATCATTAATATGCTGACTCTTGGTGATTCACCCTGGCTCAGACCTGAAATGAAAGGACATTTTATTTTAAACTGTCTTTTTGCTTCGCACAGTAACAGAAAAGAAATATCCAACGGAAAATGCGAATTTACAACATCACATTTTTATGAAATACCAGATGTGATTAAAAATTATATTTGCCCGAGGGTAAGTATTGTAATGGTATCACCTCCTGATGAGCACGGCTATGTTTCTTTCGGAACAACAGTAGATTACACAAGAGGTACAACTGATTACTGTGAAATTGTTATTGCGCAGGTTAACAAATACGTTCCGAGAACCTTCGGCAACTGCATTAAGCATGTAAGGGACTTTACATATTTTGTAGAAATTGATGAGCCTTTGCCTGAGGTAAAAAGTATTGAAATCAGTAACACCGAGATGGAAATAGGAAAACACTGTGCATCGTTAATCAATGATGGTGACTGCCTGCAGCTTGGCATAGGCGGAATACCGAACGCAGTTTGTGCACAGCTTTGGGATAAGAAAGACCTTGGACTCCACAGTGAGCTTGTAGGCGATGGTGTTGTTGACCTTCTTGAAGCAGGTATTATTAACAATAAGAAAAAGCAGACTCATATCGGAAGAACAGTTCTTGGTGCAGCCTTCGGTTCATCAAAGCTTAACAATTATATTAATAACAATCCTTCTGTCGAGCTGCATCCTATTGATTATGTTAACAATCCTGCTGAAATTGCAAAAAACAATAATGTTGTTTCAATCAATTCCTGCCTGCAGGTTGACCTTTTGGGACAGGTTGTTTCAGATACTGTAGGTCTTAATCAATTTTCAGCAGTCGGAGGACAGGTTGATTTTGTACGTGGTGCAACAATGAGCAAAGGCGGCAGATCTATTATTGCAATGCCTTCAACAGCAAAAAAGGGACTTATCTCAAGAATCGTTCCTTTAATCGCTGAGGGCAGTGCTGTTACTACACCAAGAAATGATGTTAACTTTGTTGTAACAGAATTCGGTATTGCTCAGCTTAAAGGAAAAACGCTCAAAGAACGTGCTAAGGCTCTTATAAAAATTGCACACCCAACATTCAGACCTCATTTGATACTTGAGTATAAAAAGAGATTTAATGAGGAGCCTTTTACCCGTGAAGAGCTGAAAGTAATGCTTGGCGAGGTGAAAGAGCATATTATTGATAATATCAGAAACCATAACTGATTAATTTAATTCTAAGGAGAAAATAATGGCATTAATCAAAGAAGAATATTTTGGAATTGCAAGAAAAATCGTTTCAAATATGACAACACAGAGCTGGGATGAAATTCCTCATGCCACGCTCACCTATGAAGCTGATGTAACCGAGCTTTTTAATGAAAGTAAAAAACTTAATGCAGACTGCACAGATAAAGCAAAAAAAATCACAATCAATACAGTAATGCTTAAAATAATTTGTGAAGGCCTAAAGGCTGCACCTAAAATGAACACACATCTTGTTTTTAACAAAAAACTTGTAAGAGGAACGCTCAAATACTTTGACAATATTGATATTTCAATGCCTATGATTTTGCCAAGCGGTGAAATGATGACAGTCAATATGCACGATATGGGCAACAAGTCACTCAGTGAAATGACAGAGGCTATTAATGCCACTGCCGCACGTGCTAAAAATTCGGATATGAATGAGGTAATGTTTGAAGTTTCGCTTGATAACACTTTGAAGGGTCTTAAGGAAGGCAAAATACTTCAGGCAATCCGCAGACTTTATGGTTCAAAAATGCCGGGAAAGCATCAGGTTAAAACATTAAGCGGTGATGCTAAAAAGAAATATTATTCAATCCCTGTATCAAAAAGATTGACAAAACACGACATTGAACAGGGCACAACAACAATATCAAACCTCGGCTCAGTTTACAGAGAGCAGAAAGGTGTTTGTGCACTTCTTGAAATCATACCGCCTCAGACAACCGCTTTTGCAATTAATGCAGCACAGAAAAGACCAACAGTTATCACTGACAAAAATGGAAAAGATACAATAGAAACAAGGCTTATTATGCCAATAACAATTGCGATTGACCACAGAGCCCTTGATTACGGCGATATTGTTCCGTTTATGAGAAAGCTCGATGAAATCTTTGAAAACCCATCAGTTGTTCAAAATTGGAAATAAGAATAAAGAAAAAGAAAAAAGGTACTCGCCCGAGTACCTTTTTATTTTGGTGCAGGTAACAGGACTTGAACCTGCACGGTTTCCCACTAGATCCTAAATCTAGCGTGTCTGCCAATTCCACCATACCTGCAACTGCCACAATATAATATCACAAGGGATATTAAAAATCAAGTATTTTTTAACACCTGAGGTTGACTGACAAAAAACGAACTATAATTCAGTCTCTTTTTTGGTTGCCGCAAAGGCAGCGGCATAAACATTTTTTGCTCCATAAATTTTAAGCATTTTTGCACATTCATTAAGTGTTGAGCCTGTTGTCTTTACATCATCAATAAGTAAAATTGTTTTACCGTCAAGCTTATACTTATATTCATCAATAACATCATAGGCACCGAAAACATCAGCACTTCTTTCACGTGCTGATTTGTGATGCTGAACTCCTGTATATCTGACTTTAGAAAGAAGACCGATTACTTCAACATCCAATCTCTTTGACAGAGTATCAGCTATAAGCTGTGACTGGTTAAAGCCCCTCTTCAGCAAACGAAATTTTCTCAGAGGGACATAGGTTATATAGTCAAAATCTATATCAAGGTATACCTCCTGAACTAATGAATATATTTCATCCGCCATATTTTCGGCTAAAAACGGCATATCATTATTCTTAAAATTTGAAACTGCACGAATTATGCTGTCCTTATAATAATACACAGCAGCAATCTGCTTATATTCGTTCTTTTTATTTTTGCAGGTACAATCAGTTTTTGAACAGCCGCAATGTATACAATACGGAATTTCAATTCTTTCAAGAGTTTGGCATTCACCGCACAAATCATGGTCAATCTCAACAACTTCACCGCAAATTCTGCAGCGGCTGCAAAACAAAACTTTTGAAAACTGCTCAAATACTGATTTCAACACACTCATACACATAGATAGGGCGACAGTTTTTCAAAAAGAGCATCCCCTATTCCCTTGATATTTTTTATTTCATCAACGCTGCTGTAGCCGCCGATATACTCACGATATTCAATAATTGCAGAGGCTTTTGCCTCACCTATTCCGTCAATTGTTATAAGCTCATCAACAGTACATGTGTTAAGATCAAGCGGATACTTCATTATCGGTTCATTGCTGTCAGCGTAACCGGTAACCTTTTCAGATACAGATACATTAGCTGTATTATCAACAGGCAGCGGTGAATCAACATCAACATACACCTTTGGCTGTGAAAGAGAAAAATACACAAGTATACACCCTATCAGTATTAATGCTATTCCGATAACTATCAAACTTTGTTTTTTGCCGGTCATTTTCTTGTTTTACCTTTAAATTTATTTTTGCTTTTATTATTCTTTTGCTTATTAAAATCACGCTTTTGCTGAAACTGCCTGCTTGGTTTTATTAAGCATTTACTGTTATTACCAATTAAATCAAATCGTTTCGCTCTGCATAGAGCCTCCTCAACCAAATGATGATTTTTTGGATTGAAATACTGCAGCAGTGCCCTCTGGAGTGCCTTGTCATGCTCACTTTTGGCAACATAAACCTCCTCCATAGTATAAGGATCAAGACCTGTATAAAACATACAGGTCGATATTGTACCGGGTGTGGGGTAAAAGTCCTGAACCTGCTCAGGTCTGATATGATTTTTCTTTAAAAACATTGCCAGCTCAATAGCATCATCAATGGTTGATCCCGGATGAGATGACATCAAATAAGGTACTAAATACTGCTCCTTATTAACCTCATCGGTATAGCTGAAATATCTGCGTGAAAAATTGATATATGCCTCAATATGAGGCTTACCCATTTTATCAAGAACTGCCGCGGAGCAATGTTCAGGTGCAACCTTCAGCTGCCCTGAAACGTGATGCTCAACAAGCTCCTTAAAAAAGGTATCATCCTTATCTTCAAGCAGATAATCATATCTTATTCCGCTTCTGATAAACACCTTTTTAACACCGTTAATCTGCCTTACATCACGTAGAATATCAAGGTATTCACTATGGTCGACAGCAAGATTAGGGCAAGGCTGCGGAGCAAGACATTTTTTTCCCTTACACAATCCATTTTCAATCTGCATATCACAGGATGGCCGTCTGAAATTAGCCGTAGGTCCGCCTATATCATGAATATAACCCTTAAAATTCGGCATATGTGTCAGCTTTTCAGCCTCAATCATAATACTTTTCTTAGAACGTGTAGTAACATATCTGCCCTGATGAAAAGCAATTGAACAAAAATTACAAGCACCAAAACAGCCTCGGTTGTGTGTAATTGAAAATTCAACCTCCCGTATACCCGGAACACCGCCAAGCTTTTCGTAGCTTGGATGATATGCCCGCATATACGGCAATGAATACACCCAGTCAAGCTCCTTCTGCGTAAGAGGCGGCATAGGCTTATTCTGAACAATCATTGTTTTGCCATGCTTCTGTTTAATAACTCTGCCACGTATATGATCCTGCTCATCCTGCTGTATTCTGCAGGATTTAGCATATTCTTTTTTATTATTGCAGACATTTTCAAAGGAGGGACATTCAACACCCTCATATGTAGTTTCAACAGTAGGACAGGCATAGCAGGTACCGAGAATATCACGCATTTCTGTTATGCTTTCTCCGTTATTGAGTCTTTCAGCAATTTCTATAGTCTGATTTTCACCCATTCCGAATGAGAGTAAATCGGCACCGGAGTCAATCAGAATACTTGGTCTTATTTTATCATCCCAGTAATCATAATGAGCAAAACGCCGAAGTGATGCTTCAAGTCCTCCGATAATAACCGGACTGTCGGGATAGATACTTTTGACCATTTTTGAATATACAATAACCGCCCTGTCAGGTCTTTTGCCGGCTACACCGCCTGCAGTATACGCATCATCATGACGAATCCGTTTAGCCGCCGTATAATGTGCAACCATTGAATCAATATTACCGCTTGTAATAAAAAAGCCCAACCGAGGCTTGCCAAACTGCATAAAATCCTGCTTATTTTTCCAATTCGGCTGACTCAGCACAGCCACTTTATATCCCTTGCTTTCAAGCACTCTTGTAATGATTGATGCACCAAATGATGGATGGTCAACATAGCTGTCACCTGTTATGTAGACGAAATCAACATAATCCCATCCTCTGTCAAGCATATCCTGTTTATTAATCGGTAGAAAGCCGTTCATTAATTTTCCTCTTCATTCAAACTGAAATTATATTGATTGTCTGACATATTATCTGTTACAACATCATCCTCACCGACAAGCTCAAATGACATCTGTTCTGTATTATCAGCAGTGAATTCACCGTTTGCAGCATATGCCTGCATCTCAAGCCACTGCTGGCGTGTAATCAGTATTTCTCTTCCCTTGGCACCGTTTGAAGGTCCGATTATTCCCTTTTCTTCCAACTGATCAATAATCTTTGCTCCCCTTGCATAACCGACAGACAGCTTACGCTGAAGAAAAGATGTAGATGCTGTACCTGTTTCAAGCACAATATCAACAGCCTTCTCAAACAGAACATCAAGCTGCTCACCATCACCATCGTCTTCAAATGGTGACGATTTCTTATCCTGCACTGCCTTGGCCTCAATTTCCTTGGCTATACTTTCATCATACTGACTTTCACCCTGATTTTTAACAAAATTACAAAGTTCCTCAACCTCTTCATCTGAAATAAAACAGCCCTGAACACGAACCGGCTTTGATGCACCTATCGGTGAATAAAGCATATCACCGTGACCGAGAAGTTTTTCAGCACCAGAAGCATCAAGGATTGTACGTGAGTCAATCTGTGATGAAACAGTCAGCGCAATACGTGATGAGATATTTGCTTTAATCAAGCCTGTAATAACGTCAACAGATGGTCTTTGTGTTGCAATAACAAGATGCATACCAACAGCACGAGCCATTTGCGCAAGTCGGCATACAGAGTCCTCGACCTCTTTCGGTGCAGCCATCATCAAATCCGCAAATTCATCAATGAAGATACATATTTTCGGCATAGAATCCATATCCTCATGCTTAGCAGCATATTTATTGTAACCTTCAATATCACGCACACCAATCTGTGAAAGACGCTGATAGCGCTGCAGCATTTCACTGACAGCCCATCCGAGAGCACCTGCCGCCTTTCTCGGGTCTGTAACGACAGGAACCAGCAGATGCGGAATGCCCGCATATTTTGAAAACTCAACCTGTTTAGGGTCAATCATAAGGAACTTAACCTCATCAGGCTTTGCTCGGTACAAAATTGAGGTAATAATTGAGTTCATACAAACAGACTTACCTGAACCGGTTGTACCCGCAACAAGAAGGTGAGGCATTTTTGACACATCACAATATACACACTTGCCGCCGATGTCCTTGCCAAGACCTGCCGACAGCTTGGACTTCTGTTCATAAAATTCAGGGGTATCTATAAGCTCACGCATTGTTACGGTATTTTTAACAGTATTCGGAACTTCTATACCCACAGCAGCCTTACCCGGAATGGGTGCTTCAATACGAACGTGAGTAGCTGCAAGATTAAGTGCAATATCATCTGCAAGATTCGTTATTTTTGAAATACGGATACCTGCCGCAGGCTTAAGCTCATAACGTGTAACCGTAGGACCTCTTGAAATATCAGTAATTGTTGCATCAACATTGAAAGAATGAAGTGTTTCAATCAGCATCTGAGCATTAGCTTTAAGTTCACCGCTTATATCCTTTGTTGATTTTTTTGTTCCCACTGTGAGAAGCTCAACGGATGGCAGCTTATAATCATTAACGGATGAATCAAGTGCTTCTTTTGAAACAGTGAATTTGTCAACAGCAGGCTGCGGCTGTGCCGTTTTTTCCTGCGACGCATCTTCAACAATTTCATCAATAGACTTAGATTTTTCGTCCTTCTTTTGATTTTCTCTTTCTTGTCTGTTTTTTGCGGTAGCCGCATTTATTTCGTCAATTATATCACGTGGAACTGCTGTTTCATCTTGCTCCTTAACAGTCTTTTTGCGTGACTTTTTCTTTATTTTTTCCTCTTCGTCGGATAATGGAGGGTCAACATCAAGCGGAACATCAATTGCTTCCTTACTCATACGACGTCTTTCAACGTGCTCACTTACCTTCTCATAGGTCACTTTTGCAGGCTTTGCTGCACCTGAGAAAAACTGAATAACGGTTATGCCTGTCAGAAGCATAAAATCAACGAGAAAAAGTACAACGGAAACTATTATTGCAGGAGCTTTGCCAAGCGATAGCCGCGCCGATAAAGCCGCCGTTAAAGGTTGTCGGTGCAAGCTCATAGTTTGTAATTACAGTTTCTTCAAAATCAGCACCTGTCTGATTTTTTACAACGTGAATAAAAGCAGCTAAAAGCAAAACCATAATAACCGTTTCAATTGATTTTGCAATAAACTTTGCTGTTGACGCATTATTAAATGAATAAAAAAGCACCACTACAACTGATATTAAAGGGAACATACAGGCCGCGAAAACACCGAAAACACCTACATAAACATTATGCAGAATATTCCATACACCTGCACCGTTGATAATTGCAAGGCAGAAGAAAATTAC
>OFFO01001271.1_pt1 | contig 14928 bp, 2 predicted proteins | sample 1521441 | NCBI WGS metagenome assembly OFFO01 (sample SAMEA3504097, study PRJEB24116) | mouse gut metagenome | biome: mouse gut; feature: mouse-associated habitat; material: faeces | place: Denmark | collected 2011
ACACAAAGAAGCGGTGCTTGCACAGCTTGAAAAGACATACGGGGCAACGGATAAACAGAATACTTTTGAGGGCAGGCTCATGGAGATTGCAAGGGGGATTGCGGAAGATTATTACATGGAAATCCTGCCGGAATTGTCTTATGCGAAAGAGGACAGCTTTTTAGAGGAACTGGATGAATTGAATGTAGGGGTAAGGCTGCGTGACACACTTTCCGCAAGCATCGCCTATACCCTTTTGTCACGTTGCGGCGCTGATATGGACTATTGGAAAGATGAGCTTGATTTTAGCTATATCAGTGAGTTTAATACCACAAAAGTATTGTCTGTAATTGGAAACGCCACAACGGACATGTGCAAGCCGATTCTTATGGAAATCGGGAGGACGGTTGCTGCTTATGACCGCCAGACTGCCCGGAATAAGGCGCAGGAAAAGGCAAACGGGGTACAGTCCGAAAGACCTGAAAAAAATGCGGAAAAAGTGCTTGCAAAAGCACCTGAACCACGCTATAATGCTTTAAAGCGTGAAAGCGAAAACGAACCACAACCGGAAACAGACACCAATCACATAGAAACGGAGGGAACTGCACATGGAACTGACATACGAGAAGAACGGGGATTATCTGATACCGAACCTGACACCCAACAGCGAGCCGGAGGAAGCGCTGACCAAGTACGGGCTGATGCGGAGGAACTATCTGAAGGAACACCGGAGGGGGATTTACAGCGGGATGCTTCTGGAGGGCAATCTGAAAGCGCACTGTCTGGAGATACAGAAACAGGCAGAGCGGAGGCTGGACGTTCTGATGGAGCAGATGGCGAAAGCGGAGGGAGTGGACGAGGAACTGAAAGCGTCCGATCAGATGAAGTGGGTGCAGATGATGAACAACATCAAGCACTCGGCGGAGGAAATCGTATTGACGGAGCTGGTTTACAGTCTGTAAGCGGAGAAGAACAGCAGAATAAGGAAACGGGAGAGCCGGATAATGGAGAAGATTCATTGTCCGGCTCTTTTTTGGATAACCTTTCCTTTGCGGAAAAAGCGATGGAGGTTCAGAAAGGGGTTTTATGCTCTGACCATTTCCTTATCCATAAAAGACCGGAGATTGCGGGCTATTTTGCGATGGAAACAGATATACGGTTGCAAACGGAATATTTTAAAAACTGTTTCCGTTTCGGCACATATTACGGGCTGGATGTGGCAGGAACTTCCATAGGATTCCACGCCAACGAGGAAGGGCTTCACATCAACATGAGCGGAAAGCCGGGAATGGAAAATGAAACCACCCTGTCATGGGAAGATGCGAGGTATTGGGTAAATTCCTATATGGAGGACGGGGTGTATCTGCTTCCGGGGGAAAAAGCGGAGCAGATTGACACCAACGGAATGTACCAGCAGCTTGACCTGTTTTCCATGTTTGCGGAGCAGGTGGGCAGTATTGCCATGAAAGAAGCGGAGCAGGGCAGCGTCCAGCCAGAAAAAACAAGCCCCGAACCGAAAAAGGAAACTCTGCCAAAAGAACAGCTTGACGCAATCCTGCGGAGCGGGGGCGGCAGGGATAACAGCCGCAAGCGCATTTACGCCAAGTACCAGCAGGGCAAAACACCGGAGGAAATGGCAGAATTTCTCAAAAGGGAATACAAAACCACCGGAAAGGGCTTCGAGTTTGACGGAAAGCAGGTAGCGGTATGGTTTGACGGTCAGGGAATGACAGTCGGCTATGGCACATCTGCCCTTGAACGTCCAAAGTTTACAATGGGCTGGCAGGAGATAGAACAGCAGATACGTTCTCAGGTAGAGAGCGGCGCTTATATGGGCGCAAACGAAGCCTACCTTGTGGATGAAGTGGAGCGGGGGCGCATCGCTGACCGCCTGTATTTCTTTTTCCGTGACGGTATTGGGGAGATGCCGGAAGAACTGGAATTAAAGGCGAATAATTATCCGGATTCCCATGCGGGATTGATAGAACTGTTGTCAACGCCGGAGGGCGTTGATCTGGCTGCTTCCCACATGGATAAGGCGTTAGCGCAGCTTGAAAGCGGCGAGAAAAAAATGCGTGTCCGTTTAGTCATGTCAAATGAGGAATTAAGGGCGGAGCTTGACAACCTTCTTCTGGAAAAAAAGACGTTTCCGGTATCTGACAGCGTGGAAGTCAGAAAAGAAGATTTTATCACGCAGGACGAGATAGACCACAGGCTCGGAAGCGGGAGCGGTTATCATCATGGTTCATTCCGTATCTATGACTATTTCATGGAGGGGCATGACAGCAAAGAAGCCGCTGATTTCCTGAAAAAAGAATATGGCACAGGCGGCAGCTCCCATGCCCTTGCCGGGAGTGACCACAGTTGGGAGGATCACGATTTTAAAGGCATCAGATTGAGGAAAGGCAATATTTCAGAGCCTTACGCAGATGTGCTTTTGTCTTGGAAAGTGGTGGAAAAGCGTATCCGCAAGCTCGTTCAGGAAGATAAGTATTTATCCCCGAAAGGAAAAGAAGCATTTGCAGTATATAAAGAAGAACAGGCACAGAAAGAACTTGAAAAAGCGCAGGCGAAAATGGAGCGTGACACAAAAGTTGCCTGCAAAGATGCCATAGACCGGGTAATCGCTGAAAACTTTGACGGATACCGCCTGCCCAAAGGAACAGCAGAGGGTGTCATAAAGGAATACGGTATCGAACGTGTCAGTTATGTGCTTGCAAACACTATTATGCACCGCAGGCAGGAGGACAGGATTTCCCCGGAAAATAAGGAGTGGGCAAAGTCTATTGAGCCTTATGCCATGTATGAAAACCGGGATATAGTTGCCGCTTCGCACCCTGCTGTCCTGAATGGCTTTGTCAATCAGGCAAGAAGATATATTGAGATTGAGAAAGAACTTACGATACGGGCAGAAGAAAAGCAGGCGGAGGAGCAGAACAATTATGATATTTCAGATGTTTCCGAGGGGGAACTGGACTGGCATATCGTACATGATATGGACGATGATAATGGTCAGCCTACGGAGTGGGCGGCGAAGCTGCCTGACGGGGGATTTTTATGGATTGACAAGGAAACGGAGGGGTATGCCTTATATAATACCCACCATACAGACGCAAGCCCCCTTTCTGTTTCGGAAACACTGGACGGGGCAAAAGAGGACGGGGAGGATTACACAAAAGAATTTGCCGCTGGTCATGCAGAGAAAGTGGAAAAGATTACGGTTGCACTGGAATCATCGGAGAATTATTCAGAGCCGGAAATAGGTTTTTATACACACCAATATGCCGATGGCAGGGAGGGAGTGCGTTACCGCCTTGTGACACCGGGGGAGGACGGGTTTCTTGTGCCTTACCCGGAGCATAACCGATTCTTTATCAACCGTGAGCTGGCGCAGGAATACATAGACAGCCATGCAGACCTGATTGATGTGATTGGATATGATGAGATGGTATTCAGCTCCATGCAGAAACAGAGCGAATACAAAAGGGAGCAGGCACAGGGGGAAACTTCTGGACATGATGTCCAGAGGTCAGGAAAGGGCAGTGAGGATTTCCCGGATATTGATGCCGCCGCAGTCCGTGAAAAGCTGGAAAATGGCGAAGCGGACAAAGAAGTGGATGCCATGCTTGCCTTTGCGGAGCAGGCAGCAAAGGAAAATAAGGTTGAATCATACAAAAGATTTTCCGTAACAGAAACAAGTGATGCTTTTGCGCCAGGGGAAGATTTTGCCGTTTGGGATGATATTCGTGATGAGTATTACCGTGACAGTGACGGAACATTACACACATTTGCATCAAGAGAAGAAGCAGGGGAATATCTTGAACAGGTGGAAAAGGAAACCAACAGGCAGGAAGCGGTAGAGTGGGCGTATGTGGAACAGGTAAAGGCAGGAGTACAAAAAGACAGTGCAGAGAAGCCGCTGACCGCAGACGATATACAGAATCTGGTATTGATTAACAGGGAATATTCTGCTGGTTCCCGGACTACCGTCTATGATTTTGAGTGTGATATTCGTGGGGAACATGATTCCCTGCAATATACCCTGCAATACCACGATGACGGGGAAGGCTTTACCATTCATACAGAAAAGGACGATATATGGGAGCGTATGCCAGAGCCGGAACTGGAACGGTTGGAGGGGATTCTCAGCCGGGAAGCAGTGTATTTTAAATACCATGAAAAGATAGCAGATACAGAAAGCCTTGAGAAATTGAAGGAGATTGAATATGAGATTATGGAAGATGAATCTTCTTATTTCAGGGCTGTTTCAGAGAGGGTATGGAAAGATTTCTCCCAAAGAGAGGGAGAACTGTCAGCTACAGAACCGGGATATTTTTACCAGATGGAAGCCAATCCCCGCAGCGAGAGCATAAATGACCGTTTTTTCTTACAGGCTTACGAGAATGAGGGAAATGGGAGGGCAATCCCCCGTGATGTACTTTTTGTGGGAACGCCGGAACAGTGCCGGGAATTGTTGGAAAAGTTAGAAAATGGAGAATTGACACAGGAGCAGGTAAAAGAGATATTCGCACAGGGGCATGAACCGGAGGAAGCCACACCGGAAAAGCCGGATTACCGGGTTGGGAATACCGTCTATATAGACAATAAGCCCTATGAGATTGTCCGAACCGATGATTGGAATGTGGAGATTATGGATCGCTCCCTGTTCAATCCCCCTCGCCGCTTGGAAAGCAGGGAGAACTTTGCGAAGCTGCTGCGGCAGGATGAACGGAACGCACACCTGTTTACACCGGAAGAAAAAGAAGCTGAACAGACGGGCTACACAACGGAAACAGCGGCGGTCTATCCGGGAGAAAAAAACAACCTGCCCTATGATGTGGTTATTGAGAAACTACATTTTGATAAGCCGGAGAAAGCAGAACAGGAAAAGCAGGAATATAAGATTGGCGATACCGTAACTATTGAGGGAACGGAGTTTATTATTGAGGGCATTTCCGACAGGGAGGTGCAGCTTCGTGACCCGAAGCTGTTTTACCCAATCTTCCGGGCGGAAAGCAGGGAGAATTTTGAGCGTCTTTTAGCAGAAGAAACAGAAAATACTCTGTCTGAACCGAAAAAACAAAGCCCCGCAAAACTGGCAGAGCCGCAGATTGACAAATCCAATGCGGTCAACTTCCGCATTACAGATGATGCCTTCGGCGCTGATGCGGCGAAGGCGAACACAGGTTTTTCGCCTAAAGAGAAATTCAGGAGGAACATTGAAGCAATCCGCACCCTCGAACAGATTGAGGGAGAAAACCGCACAGTCACACCGGAGGAACAGAAGATTTTAAGCCAGTATGTCGGGTGGGGCGGTCTTGCCGATGCCTTTGATGAGAGCAAAAGCGCATGGGCGGGGGAATATCAGGAATTAAAAAGCCTTTTGTCAGAGCAGGAATACGCTTCCGCAAGGGAGAGTACCTTAAATGCCCATTACACAAGCCCGGTTATTATCCGCAGCATCTATCAGGCATTGGAAAACATGGGATTTGAAAAAGGGAATGTATTAGAGCCTGCTATGGGCATCGGCAATTTCTTTGGTATGCTGCCGGAAAAAATGCAGGAGAGCAGGCTGTACGGCGTGGAACTTGACGGGATTACCGGGCGCATCGCAAAACAGCTTTACCCAACCGCAAATATCAAAATTTCCGGTTTTGAAAAGACAGACTATCCGAACGATTTTTTTGATGTGGCGGTAGGAAATGTGCCTTTTGGACAATATAAAGTGTCTGACAGGCAGTATGATAAAAACAATTTCCTGATACATGATTACTTTTTCGCCAAGACCTTAGATAAAGTGCGTCCGGGCGGCGTGGTTGCCTTTGTGACAAGCAAGGGTACAATGGATAAGAAAAGCCCGGAAGTGCGGAAATACCTTGCACAGAGGGCGGAGCTTTTGGGGGCGGTCAGGCTGCCCAATACCGCATTTAAGGAAAATGCGGGAACGGAAGTCACTTCCGATATTTTATTCTTGAAAAAGCGTGACCGGGTGATGGATATAGAGCCGGACTGGGTACACCTCTCGGAAGATGAGAACGGAATTGCCATGAACAGCTATTTTGCCGGACACCCGGAGATGATTGTGGGTAAAATGGAGATGGTTTCCGGTCCCTATGGCATGGAAAGCACCTGCAGCCCCGACACCACAAGACCGTTTGCAGAGCAGCTTGCGGAAGCGGTGAGCCGTATTGAGGGAGAAATCGAGGAAGTGGAGATAGACGAGCTTGCCGATGACCTTGCTGACCAGACTATCCCGGCAGACCCGGATGTGAAGAATTACAGCTATGCGCTTGTGGAGGGCAAAGTCTATTACCGGGAAAATTCCATAATGAAGCCCGTAGACATGAAAGATTCCATGCTTGAGAGGATTCAGGGCATGGTGGCTATCCGGGACTGTACGCAGGAGTTAATCAATGTGCAGCTTGAGGAATACCCGGACAGCGTTATCAAAGACAAGCAGGCAGAATTAAACAGGCTGTATGATGATTTTACCAAGAAATACGGTCTTATCAATTCCCAGACAAACAAGCGGGCATTCAATCAGGACAGCAGCTATTGTCTGTTATGCTCCCTTGAAAAGACGGACGAGGAAGGCAAGTTTAAGGGCAAGGCAGATATGTTCACAAGGCGGACGATCAAGAAAGCGGAAGCTGTTACGAGCGTAGACACGCCGACAGAAGCCCTTGCGGTATCTTTGTCGGAGAAAGCGAAAGTTGACCTTGACTATATGGCTGACCTGCTCATGGACGATAAGGAATATACGGACGGGGAAGCCTACGGGAAGATGATTGATAAGATAACGGAAGAACTTGCGGGGGTAATCTTTAAAAATCCCGTAACGGACAAATGGGAAACAGCGGACGAGTATCTGAGCGGAAACGTGAGGGATAAGCTGGAAACAGCAAAAGTTTATGCGGAGAACCACCCGGAATTTAACGTGAACGTGCAGGCGCTCACGCAGGTGCAGCCAAAGGAGCTTGACGCATCGGAGATTGAGGTGCGTATCGGCGCAACATGGGTTAAGCCAGAATACCTTGAGGACTTCATGCGTGATATTTTTGAAACGCCGCAGCATCTGTTTGATAAAAAAGTAATGGGCATACAGTTTTCGGACGTGACGGGGCAGTGGAACGTAAAAGGCAAAAATGCGGACTATGGAAATGCCCTTGTGAATATGACCTACGGAACGAGCCGCAGGAACGCCTACCAGATATTAGAGGATTCGCTGAACCTGAAAGACAGCCGGGTATATGATACAATCGTGGAGGACGGGAAGGAAAAGAGAGTCCTGAACAAAAAAGAAACCACCCTTGCGGCGCAGAAGCAGGAAACCATAAGGGAAGCCTTTAAGGACTGGATATTCCGGGAGCCGGAGCGCAGGCAGGACTTGGTGGCAAAGTACAACAAGCTATTTAATTCCACAAGACCGAGGGAGTATGACGGGGCGCACCTGAAATTCCCCGGCATGACGCCGGACATTACACTGAAACCGCACCAGAAAAACGCAGTCGCACACGTTTTATACGGGGATAATACCTTACTGGCGCACTGTGTCGGGGCGGGCAAGACCTTTGAAATGACAGCGGCGGCTATGGAGAGCAGGCGGTTGGGATTATGCCAAAAGAGTTTATTTGTCGTGCCAAACCATTTGACGGAGCAGTGGGCAAGCGATTTTTTACGCCTATATCCGGGCGCTAATATCTTAGCTGCCACGAAAAAAGATTTTGAGCCGGCAAACCGGAAGAAATTCTGTTCGAGGATTGCAACAGGCGATTATGATGCGGTCATTATCGGACATTCGCAGTTTGAGAAAATCCCCCTTTCAATGGAACGCCAGCAGGCGATGATAGAGCGCCAGATCAGCGAGATAGAGCTTGCCATACAGCAGGCAAAGGAAGATAATGGGGAACGCTACACCATTAAGCAGATGGAGAAAACGAAAAAGTCGCTCTTTACAAGGCTTGATAAGCTGAATGACACTTCAAGGAAAGACAGCGTAGTGACTTTTGAGCAGCTTGGCGTTGACAGGCTCTTTGTAGATGAAAGCCATTATTACAAGAACCTGTTCCTCTACACAAAAATGCGGAACGTGGCGGGCATAGCACAGTCGGAAGCGCAGAAGTCCTCGGATATGTTTGCGAAGTGTCAGTACCTCGATGAAATAACGGGCGGCAAGGGTGTGACATTTGCAACCGGAACACCGATCAGCAACAGTATGACGGAACTTTACACCAATATGCGCTATCTCCAGTACGGTACGTTACAGAAGTTAGGGCTTGGGCATTTTGACAGTTGGGCTTCCTCTTTTGGCGAAACTCAAACAGCGATAGAATTAGCCCCGGAGGGAACTGGATACCGGGCAAAGACAAGGTTTGCAAAGTTCTTTAATTTGCCGGAGCTTATCTCTTTATTTAAAGAAAGCGCTGACATTCAGACACCGGATATGTTGAAGCTGCCTGTGCCGGAAGCAGAGTATGAAAACGTGGTGCTAAAACCGAGCGAGTACCAGCAGAATATGGTTTCTTCGCTTGCTGACAGAGCCGAAGCGGTACGCAACAGGCTTGTTGAACCATATCAGGATAATATGCTCAAGATAACCAGTGACGGGCGGAAGTTAGCCTTAGACCAGCGCCTTATCAATGATATGCTGCCGGACAATGAGGATTCCAAAGCGGTAATGTGTGTAAACAAGGCGTTTGAGATATGGGAGCAGACCAAAGAGCAGAAATCGGCGCAGCTCATTTTCTGTGATCTGTCCACACCAAAAAATGACGGAACATTTAACGTCTATGAGGATATAAAAAACAAACTGGCAGAGAAAGGAGTGCCGGAGAATGAGATAGCGTTTATCCATAGTGCGAATACAGACACACGGAAAGCGGAGCTGTTCGGGAAAGTGAGAAGCGGGCAGGTTCGTTTTTTATTGGGTTCGACACAGAAAATGGGGGCGGGAACGAACGTGCAGGACAGGCTCATCGCATTACACCACCTTGATGTGCCGTGGCGTCCTTCCGACATCGAACAGCAGGAGGGGCGGATTCTGCGTCAGGGAAATGAGAATGAGAAAGTCAAGATTTTCCGTTATGTGACGGAGGGAACATTTGACAGCTACTCATGGCAGGTCATTGAAAATAAACAGAAATTTATTTCGCAGATAATGACAAGCAAAAGCCCGGTGCGTAGCTGCGAGGACGTGGACGAAGCGGCGCTCACTTATGCGGAGGTAAAAGCCCTTGCGACAGGTAATCCCTATATAAAAGAAAAGATGGATCTCGATATTCAGGTATCAAAGCTAAAGCTGATGAAAGCGAACCATACCAGCCAGAAATACCGCCTTGAGGACAATATCGCAAAGCATTACCCACAGCAGATAGCCATTCTGAAAGAGCGGATCGGCGGCATGGAGGCTGACATACAGAAGGCGAAAACAAACCTTCCGGCAGACAAGGAACAGTTTGTGATGAAAATTGGGGATAAGACCTATACGGACAGAAAGGAGGCCGGAACCGCACTCATAGAGATGTGCAAGGAGATGAAAACCGTCAATGTGCCTGCCACAGTGGGGGAATATGCCGGGTTTAAGATGTCTGTGTCCTTTGATTCGCTTAACCATAAGTTTGTAATGAACTTAAAAGGGCAGCTCTCCCATAACCTTGAGGTCGGCTCTGACCCTCTCGGAAACCTTGCCCGTATCAACCATGCGCTGGAATCCATGCCGAAACAGCTTTCTGAAGCAAAAACGAAACTGGAAACGGTGGAGCGGCAGCTTGAAACAGCCAAAGCGGAGGTAAACAAGCCTTTTGCACAGGAAGCGGAGCTTGCGGAAAAGCTGGAACGCCTTTCCGCCTTAAACGCCCTGCTCAATATGGACGAAAAAGGCGATAATGCCCTCGGCATGGACGACAGTCCTGATATGGATAATGCCGGGGAGGAAGAAAAAGACGGTCAGGACACTTCTGGACATCATGTCCAGAAGTTAAATCAGGAAGAACCTGCCATTGAGAAATCGGAAACGGTGGAAACTGCCGCCGACACGCCGATACCATACCCGGTTGAAAACGCAAGACACAATTACACAGTGGACAATGGCAATCCGCAGGGGCTGAAATTTGTAGCGGCGATGGGTGACAAGCCCGCACAGAGAACCTCATTAAAGGAGAAGCTGGAAGCGTTTAAAAGAAAGGTTGCCGGAGGGGATATGGAAAAGACCATGCCGAAAAAGGAAAAAGACAAAGAAGAAACTTTATAACTATTTCGGGGAGGACAGCCATAGTGTTGTCCTTTCCCCGCATTAGCAGGGAAGGGAGGAAGTGTTATAAGGATTAAAAATTTATGCGATTTAGTTATAATCGTCCAGCCGCTTAAAAAGTTCCGATTGATTTAACAGGACTTTCAGGGTATAATGAATTTGAGGTCATATACCTATGGGAATGGCTTTGACGTTTCCGGCAAATATACAAAAGGAGGTCTATGGCTGTGGACACAGAAATAAAAAATGCGGTAAATGCAGCGGATAAAGACGCACAATACGATGACAGGGCAAAACGCCTGTTGGGAAATAAGAGTATTCTGGCGCATATACTGGTAAAAACGGTAGATGAGTTTAAGGGAATGGACCCGAAAGATGCCGTATCATACATTGAGGGAGAGCCTTTTATCGGTGTGGTTCCGGTGGAACCGGGGCTTACCAACATAGAAAGGGAAGAAAACGGGCAGCGGATTGTCGGGCTGAATACGGAAAATGCGGAGATTAACGAAGGGCTTATCCGGTTTGACATTATTTTTTATGTACGCATGAAAGACGGTATTTCACAGGTGATTTTGAATGTGGAAGCACAAAAAGACGAGCCGACAGGCTACCATATCCTGAACCGGGCAGTATTCTATGTAAGCCGCCTTGTTTCCTCGCAGAAGGAAAGGGATTTTGTTAAGACAAATTATAATGACATAAAACGTGTTTTTTCCATTTGGGTTTGTATGAACATGGATGAGAACAGCATGGCTTATGTGCATCTGGCAAAGGATGATTTACTTGGCTCTTATCAGTGGAAAGGTGGGCTTGACCTGCTGAATATTGTATTGATCGGTATAGCAAATGAACTTCCGGAGCATGATGATAAATATGAGCTGCATCGCCTGCTGAGTACGCTTTTGTCAATGGAACTTTCGGTTGATGAAAAATTAGGGATTATGGAAAAAGAATATAGTATTGCGGTAGACGATAGAATAAGAGAGGACGTGAGCGCTATGTGTAATTTGTCGCAGGGAATCAGGGAAAAAGCAACGGATAATGCCTTAGCAGGCGTAATTATGAATATGCACAAGAAAGGCTATACATCTGAACAGATAGCAGAAATTGTAGAAAAGAGTGTTAGGGAAGTAGAAGCTATCATTGAGAGAGCAGAGCCAATATTGGCATAATCAAAGAAACTTAATAACAAATACAGTAAAGCAGTGAACAGGATTTTTAGAAATCGGTTCGCTGCTTTTTCTGTTTTCAGGAAAAAAGACAGTCGGATTGGATTGTCTTTTTTTCATGCAAAGAAAGGATTGAAACTATGGCAGACGCAAAAACAGAAAAACAGAAAGTAAAAGAAATCACCGACAAGCTGGAAGAAGGCTTAAAAGAATTATTTGAGAGCGAGAAGTACAAAAATTATCTCTCCACTATGTCAAAATTCCATAATTACAGCGTCAACAACACGCTTTTGATAGCCTTACAAAAGCCCGACGCAACCTTAGTCGCAGGCTTCAAGGCATGGCAGACCAATTTCAACCGCCATGTAAATAAAGGGGAAAAGGGAATCCGTATCCTTGCCCCTGCCCCATATAAGATAAAAGAGGAACGGGATAAGTTAGACCCGGTAACAGGCGAAGTGGTGTTTGACAAGGACGGTATGCCGCAGACCGAGGAAGTGGAGGTAAAGATTCCCGCTTTTCGTGCGGTGTCCGTATTTGACGTATCGCAGACAGACGGAGAGCCTATCCCGGAACTGGAAGCAAAGGAATTATTAGCGACAGTGGAGGGCTATGAGGACTTTATCAAGGCAATTACCTATGTTTCCCCCGTATCAATCAGCTTTGAGGAAATTCCCGGCGATTCAAAGGGATATTTCAGCCCCGCAGAGAACCGGATCGGGGTGCAGGAGGGCATGGGCGAGAGCCAGACTTTGAAAACAATGGTGCATGAAACCGCACATGCCATGCTACACAGCCGGGAAGTGGAAAATGACAATCTGCTTGCTCCTGCAAAGGACAGGAACACCAAAGAAGTCGAAGCGGAAAGTATTGCCTATACGGTGTGCCAGCACTTCGGCATAGACACATCAGATTATTCTTTCGGATACATAGCCGGGTGGAGCAGCGGAAAAGACATGAGGGAGTTAAAATCTTCCCTTGACACAATCCGGAAAACTGCATCGGAACTGATAACGGGCATTGAGGGGCAGCTTCAGGAATTACAGCGTGACCGGGAAATCATGCAGGAGCAGGAAAAAGAGAGCCTTCTTCTGATACAGAAAGAGGACTTGTCAGAATACAGCCTTTTGAGCGTAAAGGGCATGGAAGCAGCGGAGATTGTGGAAGCGCTTTCTGGCATGAATGAGGATGACAGGCTGAACGCTGCCGCATATCTGGAGAGCAGGGGTGCATGGACTACGGAGATTGCCAATCAGGATACAAAGGAGTTTGGGGAGTACCGCCTTGATGTCCGGTATAATATTGACACAAACGAAGTGATTGATATGCAGGCAGAAATGGCACTGAATGAAAAAGCAAAAGAGCCTATCGGGGCAGATGATGTGATTTTGAAGATTACCTATGCGGACGGTTTTGAGGTAGAGCGCATTACCAATAAAACGCCAGAGGAAGTGCAGGAGATTATGGCGGCGCTTGCAAAGCTGGAAGAAAAGGGCATAAAGAGCGTCCACAGATGTCTGGAAAATTATGACGCTGATTATATCCCTATTATTGTCGGCGGCGGCAGAAATGACGGATACCCGCAGTTTAATGACTTTGAGATTGACCTGAATAAAAAAGAAGTGTCAATGAAACACCACCTTTCCTCTATGCAGCAGGCAGAGCAGCTTATCAGCCGCATGGAATTTTCCGGGACAGTATTTGGTATGGAGGAAAAGAACCTGATTATGAACCATGCTTATAAGCTGGACAACATGGAGGAAACGGTTTCCCTTGCAAGGTCTATTGCGGGGCAGAAAGATGATATTTCCCTGCTTATGGAAACAATGGATCGGGCGCAGGCGGAGATAGATGCGCTCCCTGACGGCATGATCGGGCTGTCACAAATGCACGAATACGGATATACATGGGAAGAAATGCTGCCGCTCACAAAAGAAACAGCGGTGGAACTGTTTGAGCGTGACCTGCCTGTCTACCAGCTCCATGAGGACGGTTCGGAAACCTTGATAGAGGGGGAGGAACAGATTACGGAGTATGAGGGCATCTTTGGCATAGAAAAGGGCGATTGGGAAAACGAGAGGGCGTTCCGTTCCATGCAGGAGGAACTTGCGGAGGGCGCACCGGAAAAAGAAGCGCAGCTATTATATGGAGATACGGACAAATATGGCATTTACCAGTTAAAAGACAGCCCGGAGCTTCGTGGTTTTCATTTTGCAGGCACAGGGGAATTGCTAAGAAGGAATCTTCTGTCTGATGACTTCAAAGAAATCCAGCCAGGGAATTACAATCTTATCTATACGGGGGAACTTTCGGACATTCAGGGGCAGACACAAAGCCAAAGGCTCAATTCTCTTTTTGAAAAGTTTAATATAGACCACCCGGCGGATTACAAAGGACATTCCCTTTCTGTCAGCGACATTGTTGTGCTGCATGAGGACGGGAAGAACAGCACACACTTTGTAGATTCTTATGGGTTTACGGAACTTCCGCATTTTACAAGGGCATTGGAGGGCGTAAAGGAGCAGGAGGCGGACAGAACGGGGATTGAACTGACAGAGGAAGAAAAGCAGTTCCTTGAAACAGACAATGCGCCTTTGGTTGCAAAAAAATTTCTTGCGTGGGATGAGATAGAAGATTTGGGGTATCGCTTTTTTGAGGACGGATATATTGACAGATTTAAGCCAAGCGAAAAAGCGTTGTATGGTGGCGGCTTGGTATCAGAGCCTGACATATATGATATAGCTTTCCGTATGCAAAATGGAGAGGATATTCGTGAGGAACTTGCAAAGGCTCTTATTGGCGGCTATGAACGGGTAATAGGAGTAGGCGAACATGACGCTGTTGCGGTGTTTGGAGTTGAAGATGTGACAGTCACTTTGGGAAATGCCCAAAAACATATTTCTTATGAAGAAATGGGAAGCGCATTTCTTGGTCTGATGGAAAATGAGTATAAGGATATTGTTCAAGCCAGAGCCGCAGAGGAACAGGAGGAAGTAAAAGAAACTTCTGGACATGATGTCCAGAAGTCCGACGCAGAACCAAAACAGGCAGAGCCGGAACAGATAGAACCGAAGCAGTCTGAACAGCAGGCAGAGCCAGCCGGAGCAAAGCAGACAGCCGCAGCGTTGGATTTGGAAGATGAGGACGAGATCATTGACCTCGGAGATGAACGGGAACAAGTGCTTGCGGAGATGAAACAATCCTTAGAGGACAGGCAGGACACTTCTGGACATGATTTGAAGCTGACAGCAGAGCCGGAAAAAATGCCGGAAACGGAGCTTGCCTTCCAGATAGCAGACCGCTATATCAGCATACAGGAAACAGAGGGCGGCTATGATTATTCCATTATGGGAATGGATTACAAGGAAATAGACGGTGGTGTGTATGACAATCCCAATGTGGACATCAGGGAAGCGCTTGACAATATAGTGGAAGATTTGAAAGACAATCCTTTTGATAACGGAGCAAGGGGGAATCAATGTCGTCAACTTAAGCCATAGTTACTCCTTCTTACACAGCAGAAAAAAATTC
>OFFO01001283.1_pt1 | contig 14796 bp, 9 predicted proteins | sample 1521441 | NCBI WGS metagenome assembly OFFO01 (sample SAMEA3504097, study PRJEB24116) | mouse gut metagenome | biome: mouse gut; feature: mouse-associated habitat; material: faeces | place: Denmark | collected 2011
AAAGCCGACATTCTGAGCAACCAGATAACCTACTCGAGCGACAAGAACATCCCTGCCAACCTGGTGACCATCAGCGGCAGACGCGCCTTCGAGATTATCGGTTTGAACAGACGTGGCATCAAGCCCGACAGCCTGATAGAAGAAACCCATCGTTCCGAACCCAAAAAGCCGGTGGACTTGCTGGAACAAGAGAGTCTCACTCGCTTTGACCGCAACCGGAAAGGCAAGAGTGGCAGTGACGGCAACGGTGGCGAGAACAGCAACAACAGCCGTAACAAGAGAAAGAAAAAGAGTGGAAACGGTCGTCCGCAAGGAGGTGAGCAGCAGGGTGCTCCGCAATCCAACAACCAGAGAGAACAATCCAGGCAAGACCGGCAACCGAGACAGAAACAAGACCGGCAAGCACCCAAACAAGGTGAACAGCAACAAGGCGAACGTCAACAACGGAACAATAACAACCGTCGTCCGCCCCGTAACAATAAGCCCAAACCTCAAGGTGAAAGACCTGCCCAAAATGACAAACCGGCTCAAGAATAGGAATCTCTGCCTGAAAGGTATCATACTACTGTTTGTCGCAAGCCTGCTGAGCGCTTGCGACAAACAGACTGTATACCATTCCTTCCAATCCCTTCCCACCGAAGGCTGGCTGCGCGAAGACACGCTCTCTTTCGACGTGAAGGTCACCGACTCACTGACCTACTACAAACTGTCTTTGGAAGTTCGTAACCGAAGCAACTACCCCTATCAGAATCTACCTCTATCCATCTGCTACACCACCGCAGATTCCATTCCGTCACCCACGGACACCATACAGCTAATCCTCGCGGACAAAGAAGGAATCTGGAAAGGTGACGGCTGGGGAGGTCTCTATCAGACTGCCGTCTCCGCAGGAAGCGTTCGAATCGGCAAACCCGGCACCTACCTCTTTAAAGTGGCCTATACGCTACCGGACGAAAGGCTGCAAGGAATCAATGACATCGGCATCAAACTGAAGAGATAGGAACTCCCTATTGTTCTTTATCACCTTCTTCTAACAACCATCTCAGTCTCCCACTCACGTCTCCTTGAAGCGGAAACGGGCGGGGTATCATAACTTGCCCTCTTACCTCATAGCGTTACGTCTTTTACGCCAGGATGTAACGACCGTTACACCAGCATGTAAAGGGCGTTACAATATAGCGTAAAAGTCGTTACGATACAGCGTAAAGGACGTTACAATGCGGTGTAACGGCCGTTACATTACGATGTAAACAATGTGTAAATGCAATGTAATGATAATCAAGTCCATTCGTATGTCCCACAAGGAAACGGTCATAACTAAATTCGACGATTACGTCCCGCATCAATCCGCAGAAAGATAAACAGCAAGATTGTGAATCCCCAGAGAGAAGAACCTCCGTAACTGAAGAAAGGCAACGGGATACCGATGACGGGGGTCAGCCCCAGCACCATGCCTATATTGATGAATAGATGGAACAAGAATATACTAAGCACAGAATAACCATACACCCGGCCAAAGGGAGATTGCTGCCGCTCGGCCACGACAATCAGCCGTAAAATAAGAATAAGGAACAGTAACAGTACAGCCGTAGACCCTACGAATCCTTCCTCCTCACCCACGGTGCAAAAAATGAAGTCCGTATCTTGCTCCGGCACATACTTCAGCTTTGTCTGCGTACCGTTCAAGAAACCTTTGCCGGTCAGCCCCCCGGAGCCGATGGCTATCTTCGACTGGTTCACGTTATAGCCGGCACCAGCAAGGTCCTCTTCCATACCGAGCACCGCCTTGATACGTATCTGTTGATGGGGCTCCAGCACTTTATTGAAGAAGTAGTCGCTGGAGTAGAGGAAACCTATCGAACCCAAAGCAAACAGCCCAATCAGAAAATAAGATAAATGGCGCTCGCTTAAAGAAAGAAAGACAAGATACCCGATAACAAGTGCACAAAGCCCCCACTGCACCCACACCAAGTTGAAGGGTACCACGTATTCCGAAATCAGATAAGCCACGAGCAGCACTCCCAGCGAACCGCCGATAATATTCCGTGTGGGTTCCCAGCGCTTTTTATAAACCCACACCATACCTCCGGCAAAGAGCAGTACCATCAGCAGTACGGCAAATTCTCCGATAGGCGTCGGTGTATCGGCAATCATCACCGCATCAAAACGGATGCCCACCACAAAGTAGGCCACTGCACATATACCCGAGAACAGTACCACGCCCGGCATTCCCTCCCGATAAAGCATCAGGAAAAATGCAGAGTACACCAATGCCGAACCCGTCTCCCGCTGTAGGATAATCAGCAACATGGGGAAGAGAATCAGGAAAGCCAACATAAGGGAGCTTTTCCAATTCTTCATCGTAAACGAGTAGGCGCTCATATACTTGGCAAGCGCCAGCGCCGTGGCAAACTTGGCAAACTCCGCCGGCTGCAAACTGACCGGCCCCAGAATGAGCCACGACCGCGACCCTTTCGTGTCGGGCGCAATGAATATCGTGACAATCAGCAACAGCATCAGCCCTATATATATAAGGTAGGAGAACATGTCATAGAGGGAATCATCCAGCATCAGCAGCACAAACCCCAGCCCGAAGGAACATATAATCCAGACAAACTGCTTGCCGGCACGCGTAGAGAAGTCCAGAAAGTCACGGTCACCATAATCATAACTCGCCCCACAGACACTGAACCAGCCGAATACAATCAGCAGCAGGTAAACAACAATCGTCACCCAGTCCAATGATTTCCATATGCTATCTCTCCTTGTCACCAATTTATTTACGATTTTACGATTTACTATTTACTATTGAAGTCACTCACCGTTCATCCCTAACCCCTAATCCTTAATCCCTAATCATCATCTCTCCTCATCTCCGTAAAGTATCACCCGGTTACTGAATTCTTCCGCCCGTATCTCATTCTCGGGCGACAGCTTTCCATGCAGATACTGGTCCATCATCATGGCACCGATAGGTACGCCATACGTGGCACCGAAACCACCGTTCTCCACATAGACGGCAATGGCTATCTTAGGGTTGTCCATCGGGGCAAAGCCCATAAAGACAGAATGGTCCTTGCCGCGGTTCTGTGCCGTGCCCGTCTTTCCGCAGACCTCCACACCCGGCAGGATGGCTCCCGCCATGCGGCAAGTGGCGCTACCCGTACTTCCGTCTACAGCGGCACGCATGCCTTTCACCACCATTTCATAATATTCGCGGTCGATGGTGGGATAACGGGGATTGCGATAGATGCTGTCCAGTTCATTGTCTTCTATCTCCTTCACGATGTGCGGAGTAATGAAATGCCCCCGGTTGGCAATGGTGGCACCCAGATTGGCTATCTGCAACGGGGTGGCGAGAATCTCTCCCTGCCCGATGGAGATACTAATCACCGTCAGACCATTCCACGAACCCCGATAGGGCTTGTCGTAGAACTTTGCATTCGGTATCAGTCCACGCTGTTCGCCGGGGAGGTCGGTACCGAGCCGATAGCCGAAGCCCTGCGATACCATGTGGTCTTTCCATACGGTAATGGCATTCTGCGGCGAACCGTATTTTTTATCACCGAACATGCGATACAATCCCCAACAGAAATAGGAATTACAAGAGGTCGCGATGGCAGGAATCAGCGACAGAGGCGAACCATGTCCGTGACATCCCACATGAAGGCCTTTATGATTGAAACCATGCGCACAAGGGAAAGTCGGATAATCTTCGTGGATAATCTCTTCTTGAAGGAAAGTCAGTGCCTGCGCCGTCTTGAAGGTGGAGCCCGGCGGATAAGCTCCCATGATGGCACGGTTCAACAAAGGCTTCCGCTTGTCCATCTGCAACAGGCGGTGGTTCTTTCCCCGCTGGCGCCCTATCATCAGATGAGGGTCAAAGGTAGGCGAGGAAACCATACATAGAATCTCACCCGTAGCCGGTTCGATGGCCACAATGGCACCGATTTTGTGTTGAAGCAGTCGTTCTCCCAACATCTGAAGGTCAATGTCGATGCCCAACGTCAGGTTCTTGCCGGGTACGGAGGAACGGTCCAACTGTCCGTCCATGTAGTGTCCCTGGATACGCCCGTGAGCGTCACGAAGCAGAATCTCCACCCCCTTCTCTCCACGCAGATACTTTTCATAGGATTTCTCGATGCCTTGCTTGCCTATATAGTCTCCGCGAATATAATAGTCATCGTTCTCAATGTCTTTCTTGGACACTTCGCCGATGTCCCCCAGCAAATGGCCGGCAGAGTTATAGGTATATTGGCGGATAGTACGCCGCTGAATATAGAAACCTGGAAATTTGAACAGCTTCTCCTGAAACACACCGCACTCTTCGGCAGAAAGCTGCGTCATGAACACCTGATGGGTGTATTTGGAATAACCGGGGTTCATCCAGCGGTTCTTGACGTCCTTCATCCGTTTGTCAAACTGCTCACGGGTAATGTTCAAGGCACTGCAAAGGTCGAGTGTATCCAGCTGCGTCACCTCCCGAGGCACAAACGTAATATCATAGGCAGGCTGGTTAAACACGAGCAACTTACCGTTACGGTCGTAGATAGCCCCCCGTGATGGATATTGTATCTTGTTCAGAAAAGCGTTGCTGTCCGCGTTCTTCTTGTAGTCATCAGTCATGATTTGCAGGTCGAACAGCCGGAACACGTAAATAAGAACGATGACAATAGCCGCCGCTCCAATTACATATTTCCGCTTTTCCAGTGTATAGTCTTTCATCAATTCCTAATCCTTAATCCCTTTATCCTTTCTTTCTTATTCCCTCAACAGCCATAATGCAGGTCACAGTAAGCAGGGTACTTGCCGCAATTCTCAACAACAGCGTACCGATATGGGCAAAAGAGAAGAATTCGAGGGTAAGCAACAAGCCATGATGTACCAGCACACTCACAACCAGATATTTCAGGAAAGGAAGAATCCCCATTGTACGGATGGCCGGAACCAGTGTATCCAGCGTGTCACGAGGAACGAACAGCCGCAGGAAAGTGGGGCGCAAGAAAGCCAGCAACACCGTAGCGGCAGCGTTCATCCCCGGTGTGTCGGAAAAGACGTCGACAGCCAACCCCAAAAAGAATGCCCACAACATCAACGCATTACGGGGAGTGTCCGACTCAAACTTCAGTATCAAGTAGATATACAGAAATGGAGTGGCATATCCTGCAATATGCACATTGTTCAATATCAGCACCTGCAACAGTACCAAGCCTATGAACCATCCTATTTTATGCAGATAATTAATTAACAACGCTAATGAGTTATAAGTTACGAGTTACAAGTTATTGAGTGTATAAGTTATAAGATATAAAGATGATTAATCCCTAATCCTTAACCCCTAATCCCTAATTTCTTAGTCACTTCTCGTCCGCCCTCGACTCCAATGCTTTTTGTTCATCCTGCCCGTTGCGGGAAATGACACGCACATTGCTCACCTTTCCAAAGTCCGTAGCCAGCTTTATCTTCAACAGATACGAAAGCCCGTCGTGCGAGTCAGACATGTCATCCACCGTCCCCACCATGACACCTTCTGGAAACACGGTGGAATAGCCGCTGGTCACTACTGTATCTCCCAGATTGAATTCGGCATGCCGGGGCAAATCCTTCAGATAGGCAAAACGGGAATTACCTCCCTCCCACTTCAAATAACCGAAATAATCACTGCCCACAATCTTACAGCTGATGCTCGACTTGCTGTTCAGCAACGGAATGACCAACGAGTAATGGGGAGAGGTCTTATACACAATACCCACCACGCCATTGGCATCTACAACTCCCATCTCAGGACGGATACCTTCTGTTGTTCCACGGTCTAAAGTGATATAATTGTCAGCCTTGTTCAAGCTGTTCTTTATGACATTCGCCTTGAATATCTGATACTCCGTAGGAGCAAGCCGTTCCATGCTGTACAACCTGGCGGAGTCCAATCCTTTCTCCTTCAAGACATTTTCCAGAAACGAAAGCCGCTGCTCCAACCACATGTTGCGGTCGAGCAGGTCTTCGTTGGCCGTCTTCAAGTGGAAATAGGAAGTGATGCCACCCGATATTTCATAAACCTTCCCCGCCACGCCATTGGCAGAGGTGAAATACACACTCTGCTGGTAATGGTTGAAGCGAAATAATAAAATAAAACTGGCAACCTCTAACAGAAGAAAGAGGAACCAGTAATTATATTTAATGAGAAAGTTTAATAAATTCCGCATTACCGCATCAAGAATGAGAAGCGGTCAACGTTCTTCAATGCCACGCCCGTACCTTTGGCAACGGCATGCAAGGGGTCTTCCGCAATGTGGAACGGTATGTTTATTTTATCAGTCAGACGCTTATCCAGTCCACGAAGCAATGCACCGCCACCGGCAAGGTAGATACCGTTGTGAACGATGTCGGCATACAATTCGGGAGGCGTATTTTCCAATGCGCTCAAGATGGCTGTCTCAATCTTAGAGATAGACTTCTCCAGACAGTGCGCCACTTCTTGATAGCATACCGGCACTTCCATAGGCAATGCCGTGATGCGGTTCGGACCATGAACGATATAGTCTTCAGGAGCATCCTCACCGAGTTCCGTCAAGGCAGCACCCACATTAATCTTAATACGCTCAGCCATACGCTCGCTGACCTTCACGTTGTGCTGGCGGCTCATGTATTCCTGAATATCGGCAGTCAAGTCGTCACCGGCAATGCGGATGGAGTTGTTACTTACGATACCTCCCAAAGAGATAACGGCAATTTCCGTAGAACCACCACCTATGTCAACAATCATGTTGCCTTCGGGAGCCTCTACATCGATACCGATACCGATGGCAGCAGCCATCGGCTCGAAAATCAAATAAACGTCGCGCCCGCCGGCATGCTCGGCAGAGTCGCGCACGGCACGCAGCTCCACTTCGGTACTGCCCGAAGGAACACCAATCACCATGCGGAGTGACGGAGAGAAAAGACGGTTACGGTTGTTCACCATCTTGATAAGTCCGCGTATCATCTGCTCGCAGGCATAGAAGTCGGCAATCACACCATCGCGCAACGGACGGATGGTACGTATGTTTTCGTGGGTCTTTTCGTGCATCATCTTTGCCTTGTCACCCACGGCAATCATCTTATCGGTACGACGGTCCAAAGCCACCACCGAAGGCTCATCCACCACAATCTTGCCATTCGTGGTGATGATGGTATTGGCTGTGCCAAGGTCCATCGCTATTTCTTGTGTAAAGGAGAATAATCCCATTAATATTTACGATTTAACTATTTACGATTTACGATTGATATTCCTCTTGTTTACAATTTGAGATTCAGACTTACGATGTAACTTCAATCGTAAATCGTAAATCGTCAAATCGTAAATCCGAATTAGTGTTTAAAGTGACGGAATCCCGTAGTTACCATGGCAATGCCATGCTCGTTGCAATATTCAAACGAGAGTTCATCCTTGATACTTCCACCCGGCTGGATGACGGCTGTTACGCCTTCATTGCCGGCAATTTCCACGCAGTCGGGGAAAGGGAAGAATGCGTCACTTGCCATTACAGCGCCATTCAAGTCGAAACCGAAGTTTTTGGCTTTCTCGATAGCCTGCTTCAAAGCATCCACACGGCTGGTCTGACCTACACCACTTGCCAACAACTGCTTTCCTTTTGCCAGCACAATGGCATTCGACTTACTGTTCTTCACAATCTTGTTTGCAAAGAGCATGTCCTCGATTTCCTGTGCAGTGGGAGCCTTCGTAGTTACAGTCTTCAATTCTTCAGGAGTTTCCACCTTAAGGTCGCGGTCCTGAACCAATACGCCATTCAGCAAAGAACGGAACTGCTTCTTAGGCAGAGCTGCCGGCTTGCGAACCAGGATAATACGGTTCTTCTTCTGACCGAGGATTTCCAACGCATCCACATCATAATCGGGAGCGATAATCACCTCAAAGAAAATTTTATTGATTTCTTCGGCAGCAGCCTTGTCAACCACGGCATTCGTGATGAGCACACCACCAAAAGCGGATACCGGGTCACCGGCAAGCGCATCGTTCCATGCTTCGAGCACAGTGGGACGTGAAGCCAGTCCACAAGCATTGTTATGTTTCAGGATAGCGAAAGTCGTATCCTTGAATTCGTCAATCAAGTCAACGGCAGCATTGATGTCGAGCAGGTTGTTATAAGAGATTTCCTTACCGTGAATCTGGTCGAACATAGCATCAATATTGCCATAGAAATAACCTTTCTGATGCGGATTCTCGCCATAGCGTAAAGTCTTCTGGCTGTTGGCAGAGCAACGGAAAGCGGAACCTTCCTCGCCATCGAAATAGTTGAAGATGGCAGAATCATAGTGTGAAGACACTCCGAACGCCTCTTTGGCAAACCAACGGCGCTCTTCGATGGTAGTAGTGGCTCCGTGTTCCATCAGCATGTCGCGGAACGGCTGATATTGTGCTTGCGAAGCGATGATAACCACGTCGTTGTAGTTCTTGGCTGCGGCACGAATCAAGGAGATACCACCTATGTCAATCTTTTCGATGATGGCAGGTTCTTCGGCACCACTGGCAACGGTAGCCTCAAACGGATAGAGGTCAACGATGACGAGGTCTATTTCGGGGATTTCATATTTTTCAATCTGTTGCATGTCTTGCTCCAATCCGCGGCGGCAAAGGATACCTCCAAAAACCTTCGGATGCAAAGTCTTCACGCGTCCGCCCAGGATGGAAGGGTATGTAGTGAGGTCTTCCACTGCCTTGCAGGGATAACCCAGGGATTCTATAAACTGACGGGTTCCACCGGTTGAGAGGAACTCTACACCTTCTTCATGCAGTTTGGTAATGATTTCGTCCAAACCTTCCTTATGGTAAACAGATACCAGAGCTGTTTTGATTCTTTTTGTTTCAGACATGGATTTGCGTATTAAAGTATGCGTATATTAGTATTTGATGTGCAAAGTTACAAATTTTGTTTATTCATACATACATTCATACACAATAAATTAGGTATAATTAAAAAAGGCGGCATCTGTTTCCAGTCTGCCGCCTTTTTTTAAAGGTTATTTTGTTGGTTTACCAAATAGATACACGTTTTTCTACCGGCAAGAACATCGGGTCTTTTTCTGTCACGTTGAATGCCTCATACCAAGCACCGATTTGCGGCAATGCACCGTTTACGCGCCATTCGCCCAATGAGTGCACATCACTTTTTGTGCGGTTCAGCACTTCTTCGGGACGGATATCATTAGCCCATACACCTGCGTATGCCAGGAAGAAACGTTGTTCGGGAGTAAGACCGTCCAGCACCGGCAGCGGATTGGCAGCCGTAGCTTTCTTGAATGCCTGATAAGAAACCTGCAGACCACCGTGGTCGGCAATATTCTCACCCAATGTCATGCGTCCGTTGGCATATACACCCGGAGCAACCTCGATGCTATCAAAGAAGTTTACCATCACCTGGGCACGCTCGTCAAAGTTCTTGGCGTCTTCAGCGGTCCACCAGTCTTTCAGGTTACCGTCCTTGTCGTACTGGCGGCCCTGGTCATCGAATCCGTGAGTCATTTCATGACCGATTACCACACCGATGGCACCGTAGTTAAAGGCGTCATCCGCATTCATATCGAAGAAAGGATATTGCAGGATACCGGCGGGGAAACAGATTTCGTTCGTAGTCGGGTTATAGTAAGCGTTGACGGTCTGCGGAGTCATCAGCCATTCATCCTTATCCACCGGCTTACCGGCTTTGGCAATCATTTCGGCATGGCTCCACTCGTTGGCACGTTCCATGTTTGCCCAGTAAGAGTCATTTTTGATTTCCAGTGTGGAGTAGTCTTTCCAAGTGTCAGGATAACCAATCTTCACATGGAAGGTAGCCAGTTTCTCCAGAGCTTTCACCTTAGTGGAATCACCCATCCAGGCAAGATTCTGGATACGTTCGCCCAGGCTTTCCTGCAAGTTCTTCACCAAAGTCACCATACGCTCCTTGGCAGCAGCAGGGAAATATTTCTCCACGTACATCTGACCTACAGCTTCGCCCAGCGCGCCGCTTACAGTGCTTACCGCTCTCTTCCAGCGGGGCTGCATCTCTTGTGTACCGCTCATGGTGCGGCTGTAGAAGTCGAAGTTCTGTTCTGCCATAGCATCGTTCAGCAAGCTTGCGGCAGAATCAATCAATTTCCATTGCAGATAAAGGCTCTGCTGTTCAATGGGCAGCGTATCCAGAATATCGGCAGCAGCTTTCAGCGAAGCGGGCTGGCCTACGATAATTTCCTTCACATCCTTCAAGTCCATGGCAGACAAATAAGCATCCCAATCGAAAGTAGGATAATTCTTCTTCAGCTCTTCCATGCTCATTTTGTTATAATTGGCATGCGGGTCACGCAACTCCGTACGAGAGCGGAAAGCCTTGGCTAGACGTGTTTCCACATCCATCACCACCTCCATACCTTTCTTGGCAGTAGCCTCGTCGAAACCAGCCAACTGGTACATCTTCTGTACATGTGTACGGAAAGCATCACGAATTTTGGCAGTAGCCTCATCATTTTCCAGATAGTATTCACGTTCGCCCATGCTCAGCCCGGTCTGATAGGTCTGTACAGCATTCATGCTACTGTTCATTTCGTCAGCGCCAACATACAGCACGTTGTAGGCGATGATGCCTTTCTTCTGCATATCGCCCAGCAAGGCATAAAGCTCTTTCTTGTCCTTCAAAGCAGCCAGCTGGTCGAGTTCAGCCTTGATGGGAGCTACACCATCTTTGTTCAGCTTCACGCTGTCCATTACGATTTTGTACAAGTCACCGATTTTTTGTGCCACGCTGCCGGCTTCGTGCTGGGTAGCGGCAAGTTCTTCAATCAGTCCTTGAATCTGCTTGCGGTTGTTTTCTGCAAGGATAGTAAAAGAACCGTACTGTGAGTATTCAGCAGGAATCGGATTGTTCTTCATCCAACCGCCACATGCGTATTGGTAAAAGTCAGTTCCGGGTAGAGCCGTTGTGTCAAGATTGGCGAGCTGGATGCCTGCTGTAAGTTCAGCCTGCTGCTTGCCGGTGTTGCAGGATGCCGTCATCAGACAGAATGCTGCAATGGGTAACAAATGATTTGCTTTCATAAATATATAAAATATAATAGTTAGTGATTCTCCAACTCTACAGTAGCCGCGTCCCACTCTTCCATCACGCGGTCAAGCTGCTCTTTCAGTTTTTGGTGCTGCTCATAAAGCGACATGTCCGAAGCACCTTCCGGTGTGGCCATCCTGGCCTCAAGAATGGCAATGGCAGCCTCCGTCTGCTCTATCTCCGCTTCACAATCGGCAACGCGACGTTCCAGTTTCTTGAGCTTCTTATTAAGCTCCTTCTGCTCCTCATAAGAGAGTTTGGCTGCCGAGGGTTGAACCGGTTCTGCACCAACATTTCCCGATGCCGCCTTACCGGCAGTGGGCGAAGCGGAAAGTGAAGGGGATTTCTGTAACTCATTCAGGCTCTCTATCTGCTTCTTTTGCAGGAAATCATAAATTCCTCCCAGATGTTCCTTCACCAGTCCACCACCAAACTCGTACACTTTAGTCGCAAATCCGTCCAGAAAATCACGGTCATGGCTGACTATTATCACCGTTCCGTCAAAATCGCGGATAGCCTCCTTCAACACATCTTTGGAACGCATGTCAAGATGATTCGTAGGTTCGTCGAGAATCAGGAAATTCACCGGCTCCAACAGCAGTTTTATCATGGCAAGCCGGGTACGCTCTCCACCGCTGAGCACCTTCACCTTTTTATCCGAAGCCTCACCGCCGAACATGAAAGCACCTAGAATATCACGGATTTTGAGGCGGATATCCCCTACGGCCACGCGGTCAATCGTATCGAATACAGTCAGGCTCTCATCCAAAAGCTGTGCCTGGTTCTGGGCAAAATATCCAATCTGCACATTATGTCCCAGTGTAAGCTTACCGGTATAATCCGTAATCTCACCCATAATACACTTTACAAGCGTAGACTTACCTTCGCCGTTCTTACCGACAAAAGCAACCTTCTCTCCTCGGTTGATAGTCAAATTCACATCGTGGAAAACAACGTGCCCACCGTAGGATTTCTCCATATCCTCGCAGATAACGGGATAATTACCGCTACGGCTACTGCAAACAAACTTCAGGCGCAAAGAGGAGTTGTCTTCCTCATCCACTTCGATGCGCTCTATCTTTTCGAGCTGCTTGATGCGGCTCTGCACTTGCACAGCCTTGGTAGCTTTGTACCGGAAACGTTCGATGAAATCTTCCGTATCTTGTATCTGCTTCTGCTGATTCTCGTAAGCACGTAGTTGCTGCTCCCGGCGCTCCTTGCGAAGCACCACGAACTCATCGTATTTCACTTTATAGTCGTAAATGCGTCCACAAGTTATTTCGATGGTACGCGTAGTGACATTGTTCAAAAAGGCGCGGTCGTGGCTGACAAGCACCACCGCATTGGCACGGGTGGAAAGGAAGTTCTCCAACCACTGGATACTCTCGATGTCAAGGTGGTTGGTAGGCTCGTCGAGCAGCAACACATCCGGACGGCGAAGCAACAGCTTGGCAAGCTCTATACGCATACGCCAACCACCGGAAAACTCGCTTGTAGAGCGGTCAAAGTCCTCGCGGCTGAAGCCCAGCCCTTGGAGCGTGCGCTCTATTTCGGCACGGTAGTTGGTGCCGCCCATCATCAGAAAACGTTCGTTTTCGTGAGTGAAGCGGTCAATCAGTTTCTGGTAATCCTCGCTGTCGTAATCGGTACGTTCGGCAAGTTGCCGATTCATGCGTTCGATGCCCGCCTGCATCTCAAAAATATGCTCGAAGGCAAGTTCAGCCTCCTGCATTACGGTGCGCTTGTCACTGAGTATCATCACTTGGGGCAAATACCCGATAGTACATTCGCGAGGAACGGCAACAATGCCGGCAGTGGGCTGCTGAATGCCAGCCAATATCTTGAGCATGGTGGACTTACCGGCACCATTCTTGCCGACAAGAGCTATACGGTCTTTCTTATTGATAACATAAGAGACGTCTTCGAACAGAGGAGTGGCATTAAATTCTACCTTCAGTCCTTCTACAGATATCATAGTGTCAATGAATTTATCGTTCAAGACTGCAAAGGTAGCGATTTTCAACGTTATACAATATCATACGCTCACATAATTACATCAAATATCCAAGAAAGAGAACACTACTCCCGCATTTCCTGCGGAAGGACAATTGCAAAGCGGCTCCCCTTGCCAAGAGTTGAAGCCACTTCTATTTTTCCATGAAACCTTTCAACGATAGTCCTGCAAATGGCCAATCCCAATCCCGTGCCCTGCACAAAAGCATCTCCCTTATAGAAACGTTCAAAAATGTGCGCCAGAACTTCTTCCGACATGCCAGTTCCCGTATCTTCCACAAAGACTTCCAATGTAGCAAAGTCCTTCAGCCTATACCCTATGGTTATGCGTCCTTCAGCAGTGAACTTCACCGCATTATTGATAAGATTGTTGACAACTTGCCCCAAACGCGTAGGATCTGTATAGATAACTGCCGCCCGGTCCGGAAGGTCTAGCAGTAGCTCCACTCCTTTCCGAAGATTCATCTTCTGCGCACTGTAAATGCTTTCCAATATGCCATTTAAAGAAACCTTCTCAAAATGGAATTCCATCGTGTTCGATTCTATCTTGGACAAATCCAGAATATCTGAAATCAACACCATTAACAACTGGCTGTTCTTTTCAATCAAAGACGTAAATTCCATAATCTCCTGCCGCGACAAGTCGGCATCCCCACAAGCCAGTAGTGTAGAGAAGCCCACAATGGCATTTAGCGGCGTACGTATCTCGTGGCTCATATTAGCAAGAAATACGCTCTTCAACTCATCGCTACGTTGCGCTTTCTGCAAAGCCTCGTTCAATTTATTCTCCGTATCCTTGTATTTCTGCGTACTCATGCAAATACCGATGATACGGAACGGCAAATCCGTCAATTGCCCCACATAGGTAGACTGCGCCTCAAACCACTCCCACTTGCCGTCTCCCCGCCGTAGACGGTATTCCACTGGGCGTTCGTACAAATTACCATGCAACTGTAAAGCCAAAGCATCAAACACTCCCTTCCGGTCGTCCGGATGAATCAGAAATGCGAATTCCTCAGGCGTCAGCGTATAGTCACGCGTAGGAATCCCCAAATATTCAAAATAACGCGGTTCTATAATCATCAGATTATGTTCCATGTCGAAAGACCATTGAAATATTTGGGTACGACTCAGCGCAATATTCAGCAAATGCTTCTGTGTCCGTTCTTCCAACACATTCCTGAAATAGAGTACAATCCTCACCAATTGTCCATCTTCATGAATTCCCACCATAGCACCTTGTATCAGAAAACTGATACCACTCTTCAATTCACGTATAAAGCAATTGGTATCTAAGGGAATAATCCGCACATCCCTCTCCCGAAGTTGCAGCAAAAGGTCTTCCAACACATTCTTTTTATCACATACCACCTCCAATAAGTCAGTGATACGCCGCCCTATCACATACTCATTCAATTGGAGTTCATTCATCACCTGCTGATTCAGACGCCAGATACAATCTTCCAAATCAATCATAATAATGCTGACGGGCCATGAGTTGAACAACTGCTCGGAGATGGCATTTATTATACGTACTTCTTGAGGAACATTCGGATTCATCAGAATTGGTTTATCATACAAGAAGCAAAGTTCGGGTTAAAATGCTTATACCACAAACAAACCCTTATAAATCAATATTCCATTTTAATATGTATAAGTAGTTATTCATAATTATTTCACCTATGTCGAAATTACATTATCTTTGCTT
>OFFO01001286.1_pt1 | contig 14743 bp, 10 predicted proteins | sample 1521441 | NCBI WGS metagenome assembly OFFO01 (sample SAMEA3504097, study PRJEB24116) | mouse gut metagenome | biome: mouse gut; feature: mouse-associated habitat; material: faeces | place: Denmark | collected 2011
GGCGGTGAGGCCCGCCAGCTCCTGGTCGAAATACTGCCCCTCCGGCAGGGGGACGTCCTCCCGCCGGACGGTGACGGCCCTGCCCTTGAGGGCCAGGGCGGCGTCCATGTCGTCTACGCCCCGCAGCTTCACCAGCAGGCAGCCCTTGTGGATCCGGCTGGCGGCGCACTCCCGCCGCGCTCAGAAGCTGAAACCCTACCGGGAGGCGGAAAAAGCCCGGATGCGGTTGGGCAAGGCCAATGTGAACGCCCTCTATCAGAAGCACCTCCGGGACAATCCCCAATTTGCCAGCAACCCCATCTCCCGGTGGCGGCAGAAGCAAGCCATCCGCAAGCAGTATGCCGCCTCGGTGCGTTCCGGGGAGGGCGTCGCCGCCACCATAGAGAACGCCATGAAAGCGGCAAAACAGGCGGCGGAGAGATCCAGGGCCAGCGGCAATTTCGTCTGGAAACATAAAAAGGGCTTCGCTGCTGTGATAGCCCTGTTCCTGGCGGTGTCCGTGTTCCTCAATGGGCTGTCCTCCTGCACGGCGCTGGTGGAGGGTGTGCTGTCCGGCCTGGGCGGTTCCACCTATCCCTCCGCCGATGAGGATATGCTGGGGGCGGAGGCCGCTTATGCCGGGATGGAGGCCGCGCTGAAAAACGAGCTGGACAACTATGCCGCGCTGCACCCCGGCCATGACGAATATCAATTCGACCTGGACGAGATCGGACACGACCCCTATGTGCTGATCTCCCTGCTCACCGCCTACCACCGGGGGGCCTGGACGCTGGAACAGGTGCGACCCACCCTGGAAATGCTCTTTGAGCGGCAGTATATCCTCACCGAGACCGTGACCCGCCAGACCCGCTATGACGAGAACAGTCAGCCGTATGAATACACCATCTGCAAGGTGAAGCTGGTCAACTCCGACCTGTCCCATCTGCCTGTCTATGTGCTGGACGAGGACGGGATGCACCTTTACGCCAGCTATATGGCTACCCTGGGCAACCGCCCGGATCTGTTCCCCATCACCGAATACCCAAACGCTTCCCAGCGGGAGAACTATCTGGACTACGATGTGCCGCCGGAGGCGCTGGAGGATGAAGTGTTCGCCGCCATGCTCAAAGAGGCGGAGAAATATTTGGGCTTCCCCTATGTGTGGGGCGGCACCAACCCCTCCACCTCCTTCGACTGTTCCGGCTATGTGTCCTGGGTGATCAATCACAGCGGCTGGAACTATGGGCGGTTGGGGGTAATGGGTCTGGAGGATGTCTGCACCCCCGTGTCCAGGGCCAACGCCAAACCCGGCGATCTGGTGTTCTTCATCGGCACCTATGACGCGCCATACCCCGACAGGCCCTCCCATGTGGGCATCTATGTGGGCAATGGGATGATGATCCATTGCGGATCGCCCATTTCCTACGCCAACATCAACACCCCGTACTGGCAGAATCATTTTTATGGCTTTGGCAGACTTCGGGAACCTTGAAAGGAGTTTTCACCATGAACCCGAAAATCAAGAAGATCAACACGGAATATCAGAAGAACGCCGCCAAAATCGCCGAGCTGGAAGCGCGGCAGGCGGAACTGACCAAGCAGCGCACCGAGTTGGAAAACCTGGACATCATCGGCCTGGTTCGGGGCGTGGGGCTGGACCCGGATCAGCTTGCCGCGCTCATCCGCGCCGCCCGCCCGGTGGAACAGGAGGACGCTGCCCATGGGGAAATGTAAGCGCCTCCTGACCGTGGTGCTGGCGGCGGTGCTGTGCTGTACTGCGCTGCCCCTCACCGCCTTTGCGGGCGGCGGGCCGGAGGATGGGAGCGATAAGGTTCTGGAATACTGGAGCCAGGGCACCCCCTCCCCCCAGCCCACCACGCCCGCCGATCCCCAGCAGACGGGCCAGCCTGTCTCCGGCACCCAGCAGACGCCCACCCAGGGGAAGCCGTTGTCCCCCGGCAGCGAGTTTTCCACCCGAGATATGCTCTACGATAAGGACACCCACAAGCAGTTCATCACGGTGGAGGGCCGGGACGGGCACACCTTCTACATCGTGATCGACTACGACGCCCCGGTGAACGGCAAAGAGGAACAGTATCAGACCTATTTTCTGAACAAGGTGGACGAGGCCGACCTTGCCGCGCTGATAGAGCAGGGCGAACCCGCCGCCTGTTCCTGCACCGAGAAATGCCACGCCGGGGCGGTGAACACATTCTGTCCGCTGTGCGCGGTGAACATGACCGAGTGTGTGGGCAAGGAGCCGGAACCCTCCGCCCCGGTGGAATCCCAGCAGCCCGACCCAGGCCCGGAGCCGGAGAAACCCAGCGGCGGGAGCGGCCTGCTGGCCGGGGGCGGCGCGGCCTATTTCTTGAAATTCAAGAAGAAAAAGCCGGACACCAAGGGCAGCGCCGACCTGGATGACTACGACTACGGTGATGATAACGAGTACAGCGACACCGGGGACGAGCCGGAGGACGGGGAGAACGAATGAAATAAAGTAATGCAAAAGCAAGCGGCCCCGACCATCGGGGCCGCTTGTGCTGTAGACCTTTACACTAATTTTTCCAGTGTATCTTTGAGCGCCGGTATATCCTCACTGATGATCTCCCAAACGAGCCGGAGGTTGACGCCCTCGTAATCGTGGACAATTCGATTGCGTAAGCCATACATTTCGCGCCAGGGAATTTCGGGATGCGCCGCCGCAAAGGCATCATCTACGATGCGGCACAGTTCTCCAAGCTGACTGAGGTTGAATACACAGGCTTCCACCAGCTTGATGTCCGCCGTAAAGGTGTCGTAGGTATAGCCGGAGCAGTAGTCCATCAGCTTTGTGGAATACCCCAGCATTTTTTGAACGACGATTTCATTTCTCATAAATCGTTACCCCGGTGGAGTGAATTTCCTGGTCAATTCTTGAACCGTGTTCAATGTGTTCAACATCCAAAATGTCAACAGGCATCCCCACGGCACGCCGGACAGCTTCCATAAATCCAACAAACTTTAACCCCCGGAGGTTGCTGTCTACCAACAGATCAAGGTCGCTTTTATCAGTGGCGGTGCCCTTTGCCACGGAGCCAAACAAGACAGCGCGTGAAATGCCATAGTCATGGAAAACAGGTGTGAGTGTTGTTGTAATATCAGCGATACTTTGGCCCATGCCAGCACCTCCTTTGACCATAGTATACACCAAAAATTCCAAATAAGAAATAGGAAAATGAAATTTTGATGGGAGTGATAACAAATGCGGTTAGTAATCGCGGAAAAACCCTCCGTAGCCATGGGCATCGCCCAGGTGCTGGGGGCCACGGCCCGGAAGGAGGGCCACATGGAGGGCAATGGCTGGCTGGTGAGCTGGTGCATCGGTCATCTGGCGGGGCTGGCCGAACCTGCCGCCTATAATCCCAGCTATGACAAATGGAGGCGGGAGGATCTGCCCATCCTGCCGGAAAACTGGCGCTTCACCATTGGGAAGGACAAGCGGGAGCGGTTTGACGTTCTACGCACCCTGCTTCGGCGGGAGGACGTGTCCGAGGTAGTGAACGCCTGTGACGCGGGCCGGGAGGGGGAGCTGATCTTCCGCACCGCCTACTATCTGGCGGGTTGCACCAAGCCTGTAAAACGGCTGTGGATCAGCAGTATGGAGGACAGCGCCATCCGGGAGGGGTTCGACAACCTCCGCCCCGGCAACGACTATGACGGCCTGCACCAAGCGGCGCTGTGTCGCCAAAAGGCGGATTGGCTGGTGGGCATCAACGCCACCCGGCTGTTCTCCCTGCTGTATGGCCGGACGCTGAACGTCGGGCGGGTCATGTCCCCCACGCTGGCGATGATCGCCCAGCGGGAGGCGGAGATCGCCGCCTTTGAGCCGGAGCCGTTCTACACGGTGGAGCTGACCTGCGGCGGCATGGCCCTCACCGGGGAGCGGATCAGCGGAAAAGAGGACGCCGCCGCCATCGCCGCCGCCTGTGAGGGTGGCACCGCCACCGTCCAGGCGGTGGAGCGGAAAGAGAAAACCGAGCGTCCCCCGGCCCTCTACGACCTGACCACCCTCCAGCGGGACGCCAACCGTGTCCTGGGCTACACCGCCCAGCAGACGCTGGACTATTTGCAGGCCCTCTATGAAAAAAAGCTGTGTACTTACCCCCGGACGGACAGCCGGTATCTGACGGACGATATGGAGGGGAGCGTCCCCGTCCTGGCGTCTGCCGCCGCTGTGATCTGCGGTGTGGAGGTGCCGGGGGCGGTGCTGTCCTCCCAGGTGTGCGACAGCGGAAAGGTCAGCGACCACCACGCCATCGTCCCCACCAAAGACGCCGCCACCGCCGACCTCTCCGCCCTGCCCATGGGGGAGCATGAAGTGCTGCGGCTGGTGTCCCTGGGGCTGATCCGGGCGGTCTGTCCGGCCCATCGGTATGCCGAGACCACCGTGACAGTGGAGTGCGGCGGGCACAGCTTCACCGTCAAGGGCAAAACGGTGCTGGTTATGGGCTGGCGGGCCTGCGCCGCGCGGCCCAGCGATACCGCCCTGCCGGACGATCTGGCCCAGGGCCAGACGCTGGCGGTGGAGGCCGTCCAGGTGAAGGAGGGCCAGACGGCCCCGCCCAAGCACTTCACCGAGGACACCATCCTCGCCAGCATGGAGTGCGCCGGGGCGGAGGATATGCCCGATGATGCGGAACGGCGCGGCATTGGAACTCCGGCCACCCGCGCCGCCATCCTGGAAAAGCTGGTGGACACCGGGCTGGTGGAGCGGAAAAAGGCAAAGAAGATCACCAGCCTCCTGCCCACCCAGGCGGGCAGCTCCCTGGTGGCCGTCCTGCCGGAAGCCCTGCAATCGCCCCTGCTCACCGCCGATTGGGAGTACCGGCTGGGACAGGTGGAGCGAGGGGAGCTGTCCCCGGAGGACTTCATGGAGGGCATCGCCGCCATGGTGAAGGAGCTGGTGAACACCTATCAGCCTGTCCCCGGCGCGGATGTCCTGCTCCCTTCGGATCGGGAGGCCGTCGGCCCCTGCCCCCGGTGCGGCGGCGCTGTGGTGGAAAATAAAAAGGGCTTTTTCTGCGAGAACCGGGAGTGCCGCTTTGTCCTGTGGAAAGACAGCAAATTTTTCACAGCCAAGAAAAAGGCCCTCACCAAGACCATCGCCGCCGCTCTGTTGAACAAGGGCCGGGTAAAGCTCACCGGCTGTTTCTCGGAGAAAACCGGGAAAACCTATGACGCCACGGTGGTACTGGAGGACGATGGGGCCAGGGCCAATTATAAGCTGGTGTTCGACCATGGGTGAGCTGCCCCGCATGAACGAGGGACAGGCCCGCAGGGTGAAGCGGCTGATCCGCCGCCTGTGCGCCAATCACGACGGCGGTTTTTGCCTCCTGCTGGACGATGGCGATCCCTGCGTCTGCCCCCAATCCATCACCAACGCCCTGGTGTGCCGCTATTTCAAGGCTGCCGTCCTGCCTGCCGACCTGGAGCTGTATGGGGAGGTCATGGAGGGTCGGCTCTCCAAGAGCTGCCGTATCTGCGGCGCTCCCATCGCCGCGACCTGCAACGCGGTAAAATACTGCCCCAAATGTGCCCGTCAGGAGCGCCGGAGAAAAGACACGGCGAGAAAGCGCAGACGCGCCCTCAGTTTCCGCAAATAGAGGGCGCAGACCCGTTGCGGCGCAAGGCTTTCAAGGCGTGAAAACGAGTGGGGCCAGGGATTTACCCTCGGAGGGCAAAAAGCGGCTTCTATTTGCGGAAATCAGCCCGGAGCAGGGACCCCTGGCCCCCTGTTTCGGGCTATCAAATTGAAGGGAGGAAATCATCGTGGCTGAAAAAAAGCCCAGCAACCGGGAACAGGTCAAGCAGATCGTGGCGGGCATTGAGGGCAGCATACAGGAGTTGTTCCAAAGTGAGCGGTATGCGGAGTATTTGCGTACCATGTCCCGGTTCCACACCTATTCCGTCAACAACACCATCCTGATCCATATGCAGATGCCCAACGCCACCCATGTGGCGGGCTATAACAAGTGGAAAAACCAATTTGGGCGTCATGTGAAACAGGGGGAGAAGGGCCTGACCATCATCGCCCCCACGCCGTTCAAGAGGAAGATTGAGGAAATGAAGCTGGACCCGGACACCAAAGCGCCGGTGCTGGACGAAGATGGGAATGCTGTCACGGAGGAACGGGAAATTGAAATACCGCTATTCAAGCCGGTAAAGGTGTTTGACGTGAGCCAGACCGAGGGAGCGCCCCTTCCAAGCCTTGTTTCCAATCTGACCGGGGATGTGGAGCAGTACGAGGCGTTCATGGAGGCCCTGCGGCGCACCTCCCCCATGTCCATCAACGTGGAACCGCTGAGACCCGGTTTGGACGGCCTGTGCAATCATGACGATCAGATCATCTCCATCCAAGAGGGCATGAGCCAGGTGCAGACGGTGTGTGCCACCGTCCACGAGATCACCCATGCCGTACTCCACAGCCGGGAGAAGGACCGGCTGACCGCCGCCGCTGGGGATGTAACCAAGGAACCGCCCAAGCCCAAGGATAAAAATACGATGGAAGTGGAGGCGGAGAGCGTTTCCTATACGGTGTGCCAGTATTACGGCATTGAGACCGGGGCCAACAGCCTGGGCTATATCGCCACATGGTCCAAGAACAGGTCTTTGCCGGAGCTGAAAGCCAGCCTGGAAACCATTTGCAAGACCGCCAGCGCCCTGATCACCAGCATTGACCGCCATTTTGCGGACGTTTGCAAGGAGCGGGGCATCGGCCTGACCGCCCAGCAGACGGCGGCGGAGGCCCCGGAGCAGGAAACACCGTCCGCACCGGAGCTGCCGGACACGCCGGAGCGGTTTATGGACGATATGATGGACTTGATGGACCGTTTGTATGCGGCGGGTGCGATCAATCGTAATTTTCCCCCGGATGGGCGGGAAGAAATCAAAGCCGAACAGGTTCGCATCCTGCGGGTGAATCCCGCTTTGGCGCGGGCGGTCCTGGAGAAGTTCGTTCGGGAGGACACCGGCGCGGCGGAGGCCGGGGCGCTGCTGGAACGGTTGGACAAGCTGGTTCAGAAACAGGAACAAAAGTACAAATATGCCGTGGAATATGAGGACAGTATACATCAATTTGCGCTCTCTGCCTATCAAAAGGGCAGTAATTCCTATGGCATGGCGATATTTACAGGTGATGAAGCCACCTGCAACGGCCTGTTGGAAAAACTGGAGGCCGGGGTGCTGCGCTATGACGATTTTTTCCCTGTGCTGAAAGCAACCGTAAGTCATTACATCTCTAAAGACGGCGCGCAGTTAGTGGCATTTACAGACGAAAATGACGCGGTGTACCTGGGCAAGCGGGAGAATTACGACCATTGGGGTCATTACCTCAATAGCGATAACTCCCTGCTCCACATTTCAGATAACTGGAAGATGTTCAATTTCATCTCCGGGGGCGGCTATTCTGTCAGTCAGTCCAGCTTGGTGGCGCAGGGTGCTTTGAGCCAGGAGGACTTTGCCGAATTTGACGCCCTGCGGGTGGGCGTACTGGCGCAGTTTGAACAGGTGGAACCGCTGCTCTTTGCCGGGGAACCGTTCCAGTTTGTCCAGACGGAACAGGAACAGCCCGCGCCGGTCGCCGCAGCCATTTCTCCGCCGGACGAATTGCCGGATACCACGCTGGACGAGTATCCTGTGCCGGACGATTCCCTGACATTGGACGGACTGACCGAGGACAGCGACCTGCTGCCCCTGTTCAGGGAACAGGCGGTGATCCTGCTGGAGCGGGACATGACGGTTTACATGGTGGAGGCCGGGAAAGACCCCGCCATGGTTTTTGAGCCGGATGACATCATGGAGCTGCCGGAGGGGATGATGCTTGCCGTCCCCCGCGAGGAATGGGAGCAAAGCCCGGAGTTTCGGCGGGAGGTGCTGGACAGGATGCAGCACCAGGAGGAACGGGAGCGGGCGTTTCTGGATCATAGCGCGGACTGTTTTGCCATCTATCAGGTCAAGGACGATGATGCCCTGCGGGATATCCGCTTTGAATCCCTGGACTGGCTGAGATCCAAGGGCCGAACGGTAGAGCGCGGCAATTATGATTTGGTTTACACGGCCCCCTTGCCCGCCGCCGACAGCGTGGAGGCTGCGCTGGATCAGCTTTGGTATCAGTTCAACAACGAACACCCGGCAGATTTTCAACACCCTTCTATGTCGGTCAGCGACATCATTGCGCTGAACCGGGGTGGTGTGGTAACGTGTCATTACTGTGACAGCTTTGGTTTTGCACAGTTGACGGATTTTCTCACCCCAAAGCCCACGGTGGCGGAGCTGGAAGCCCAGGTCAAGGCGGGACAGACCATTTCCCTGACGGATCTGGCCGGTGCCGTACATAGGGAAAAGGGGCAGAAAAAATCTGTTGTTGCCCAGCTCAAAAACCAACCCCAGCCGGGGCGGAACAAGACAGCGCCCAAAAAGAGCGCGGAAAAGGAGATTTGACATGGAAAACTTCACGTTTGAGGAAACCAACCTTCTGTGCATCTACAACGGCACCGGCACCCGCACGGGCGTGATCGCCGCGCTCACCGAAATGCGGGGCTACCTGGAGCCGGACGAGGACGAGCTGCGGGCGCTGACGGACAGCGCCCTGACCAAGCTGGGGCGCATGAGCGACGCGGAGTTCGCCGCCCTGGAGCTGTTCCCGGATTTTGAGACGGAGGCCCCTGCCTATGGCGAATAAGCTCCAAGCCTATGCACAGTTGGCCGACCATACCGCTGGGCAGATCACCGCCAGCCATCAGGCATGGACAGCGTTCCTCCGCACGGCGGGGCGGCTTTATAAGTACCCCTTCCCGGAGCAGCTCCTGATCTATGCCCAGCGGCCCGACGCCACCGCCTGCGCTGAGTACGATTTCTGGAATGAGAGGATGCGCCGGTATGTGCGCCGGGGTTCCACGGGTATTGCCATCATTGACAACAGCGGCGGCAAGCCGTTCCTGCGGTATGTTTTCGATGTGTCCGACACGGGCGGAGATGAAGAAACGCGGCCCCGGCTGTGGCAGTACCAGGAGGAACACCGGGAGGCGGTGTCTGCGGCATTGGCACAGCGTTTTGATGCGCCTGCCGGGGACGGCAGTTTGCCGGAGCAGTTGGAGAAAATCGCCGTCCAGTTTATGGCGGACTATTGGTATGAACACAAGCAGGACATTCTCGACATCGTTGACGGCAGCTTTTTAGCGGAGTATGATGCGTATAACATCGGAGTGCAGTTCAAAAGCGCCGCCGCCGTCAGCATGACCTACGTTCTCTTGTCCCGATGCGGGCTGGAAGCGGAAAGCTACTTCCACCATGAGGATTTTCTGAATGTGTTCGACTTCAACACCCCGGACACCCTCACCGAGCTGGGCACGGCGGTGAGCCAGGGCAGCGAGGCGGTTTTGCGGCAGATCGAAGTGACCATCAAAAAATATGAGCGGGAAAAATCCGCGGAAAGGAGCGCCGAGCATGGAGAACAAGCTGACGTACACGCAGATGGGGGACGTTCTGATCCCCAACCTGACCCTGGGGGAGCAGCCGGACCGGGACCTGGGCAAGTACGGGAGGATGCGCCGGACGTATCTGAAGGAACACCGTCCGGGGCTGTTCAACCGCCTGACGCTGAAGGGGACGTTGTTCCAGCACCTGCTGGAGATCGAGGACACGGCCAACAGCCGGTTGGAGCAGATGATGCCGGGGCTGGCGGAAGCGGCGGGGGCGACGGAGCAGTTGAAGGCCAGCGACCCGATGAAGTGGGTGGGGCTGATGAACAACTGCAAGGCCCAGGCGGAGGAAATTATCCTGACGGAGCTGATCTACAGCTAAACGAACCGAATAGACCTGCCCAAGAGGGGCCGAGCGCGGAAGCGCCCGGTCCTTTTTCCGTTCCCCAGGCGGAAGCATTGGGACAGGAAGCTGACACCCCTGTTCATGTACCGGGCGGCGCACCTCCCATTCCGGCCACGATGCCGCCCAGGGAGATCACCCCGGCAGATATTGACGCCGCCCTCCAGAAGTGGAACGGCAATATGGACAGCAAGCGCCGGGTGCAGCAGTACATGGCCGACCATGCCCGTGACCGGGGGACGGCGGAATGGCTGAAAAACGAGTACGGCGATGATCTCCCGGCGTTCCCTGTCACCGTGGAGGGCGCGGCTGCCGACCTGCCCTGGACAAAGGTGCAGCGCCATCTTGCCCGCTTGGTGAAGGAGGACAGATTTTTCACCCAGGCCGAGCAGGACAATTTTGAGGACATTGACCCCGCCGCCATCCGGGAGCGGTTGGAGCGAGACGGGGACGCCCCCTCCCCCTTTGTAGAGCAGGTCATGGCCGACGTGGAGCGGCTGGCGGGACAGGAGGCGAAACAGGAGGCTTCCGACGCCGCGCCCACCGTCCGGGAGATTTACGAGAAATACAAGCCCATCATCAAAGATAAGGTGCTGGCAGATGAAGCCTATCAAAATGCCTGCAAAAATTCCGATAAAGAGACCGCTTTGATGGAGGGGGAGGAAGCCGTAAAACGGGCGGCGCTTTCCGTCATGTTCCCGGACGGAACAACGGCGGTAGTTGGCGCGGAGGATTTTACCCGGCTGTATTTCGACATGGCCGATTTCCGGCTGCGGCTGCACCGGGAAATCGTGGACGAAACCTATCCCATGCTGTCCCAGGCCCCCGATCTGTCCGGCCATTCCATCACCCGCGAGGGCGATACCCTCACCATCGGAAGCGGGGACGCCGCCCATGAGGTTGACATCACCGTTTCAGACGGGGAATGGCAGGAGATTCAAAACGCTGTCCCTGACAGCTTCGCCCAGCCCGCCCGCGACCCGCTGGCCCCGGCCTATCAGCCGGGAGATACCGTCTACCTGGACAAGACCGCCTATGAGATTTACGGCATCGGCCTGCTTGATGTGGATCTCCAGGACCCCGCCCAAGCCTATCCTATCCTCCGTTCTGAACCCATAGAGCGTTTTGAAACCCTGCTGTGGCAGGATTCCCGGAACAGCTATATCACGGAGTTTTTGCCCGCCAGGTTGGAGCGTCCCCATGACTACTTCCGGGAAGCCCTGACCTCCGGCCTGCTGGCAGACCGGGACAAAGAGCGGATCGCTTCCTGGCTGCGCTCCGGCCTGGGCAATACCCCAATCGGGAACCGTCTCGCGGAACAGTTCGCAGGCCGATCCGCAACGATACGGCTTGCCACCGGCGGGACGGTGGATTATTCCACCTCCACCACCGGCATGGAGATCAACGTACACAGCAGCATGGTCGCGTCAAGTCGGTATATGGGCTGGGCCTTGATTCCCTCCGTCCTCCGTGCCCTTTGGCAGCAGGAGTTGGACGGCTTTACCCACGAGCCGGTCCAGCGCCCCGCCGTCCACCTGGAGGGCAGGCCCGTCTATCAGGTGGGGGACAAGGTGACATTCCCCTATGGTGAGCGCGAAATCAGCGGCACCATCGGCTGGATCGGGGAGAACAGCGTCCGCGTTGACACCGGGTCATATTCTTCGAGCAATGAGATCATCAACCGGGATGTCTTTGAGGACGCGCTTCGCCAGGATGAACGCAATGCTGGGTTGTTTACCCCGGAAGCACCCCCTGCCCAGGAGTATACCACGGAAACGACTGCTGTCTATCCGGCGGAGCCGAACCATCTCCCCTATGAAATTGTGGTGGAGCGGCTGAAAGTTCCCGAACAAGTGCAGGATCAGCCGGATCAGGCCCCCACCGCCGGGAATTTCCGCATCACTGACGATGATTTGGGCGTTGGGACGCAGAAAGAGAAGTTCCGCCGCAACATGGAGGCCATCAACACCCTCCAAGGCATTGAGCTGGAGGGCCGCTCCGCCACCCCCGCCGAGCAGGAGATTTTGTCCCGTTATGTGGGCTGGGGCGGCCTGCCTGACGCCTTTGACCCGGATAAACCGGGCTGGACGGAGGAATTTTTGGAGCTGCAAGCGTCCCTTACCCCGGCGGAGTACGCTTCGGCGCGGGCATCCACCCTCAACGCACACTACACCCGGCCCGCCATTGTCAAGGCCATCTATGAGGCGGTGGAGAACATGGGCTTCAAGAGCGGCAATATTTTGGAGCCCTCCTGCGGCATCGGCAACTTCTTCGGCCTGCTGCCGGAGAGCATGGCCACGTCCAGCCTGTACGGCGTGGAACTGGACAGCATCACCGGGCGCATTGCCCAGCAGCTTTACCCCAACGCCAATATCTCCATCCAGGGCTTTGAGAAAAGCGAGTTCCCGGACGGTTTTTTTGATCTCGCTATCGGAAACGTCCCCTTCGGCGGCTACAAGCTGGTGGACCGGCGCTATGACAAGGAAAATCTGCTGATCCACGACTATTTCTTCGCCAAAACCATTGATAAGGTACGCTCCGGCGGCGTCATCGCCTTTGTCACCTCCAACGGTATCAGCGGCGGCACCATGGACAAGAAGGACCGCCATGCGCGGGAGTACATCGCCCGCCGCTGCCACCTGCTGGGGGCTATCCGCCTGCCCTGCAACGCCTCCCTCGCCTACGCCGGGACGGAGGCGGGCATGGACATCGTGTTCCTTCAGAAGCGGGACGTGCCCCTGACGCGGGATGAACCCCTGCCCGGATGGGTGGATGTGGACACGCTGGAAGAACACACTTATACCAGGGGCAGCGGCGAACAGGCGCACGGCTTCGTCACCATGAATCGGTATTTCCAGGCCCACCCCGAAATGGTGCTGGGCAGCCTGGAGATCACCTCCGGCCCCTTTGGGGCGCAGTTGGTGTGCCAGCCCATCCCCGGCGCGGATCTCGCCCAGCAGCTCCATGAGGCGGTGTCCCACATCCATGGGGAGTACCGGGAGGCCGAGGCCCCGGAGCTGGACGCGGACATCAGTGAGCCGGAGGTCGCTTCCATCCCCGCCGACCCCAATGTGAAAAACTACTCCTATGCCATCGTAGACGGGGACGTGTACTACCGCCAGAACTCCGTCATGGTGAAGCCCCACCTGACCACTTCTGCCAGGGAGCGTGTCAAGGGCATGGTGGAGCTGCGGGACTGTGTGCGGGAACTGATTGACCTGCAAATGGACGACTACACCCCGGACAGCGCCATCCAGGGGAAGCAGGCCGAGCTGAACCGGCTCTATGACCGTTTCGCCAAAAAATATGGCCTGATCAATGACCGGGCCAATCGTCTGGCGTTCTCCGCCGACAGCTCCTACTATCTGCTGTGCGCGTTGGAGGTGCTGGACGAGGACGGGCGGTTGGAGCGCAAGGCGGATATGTTCACCAAGCGCACCATCAAGCCCCACCGGGCCGTCACCAGCGCGGACACCGCCATGGACGCCCTGGCCGTGTCCATCGGAGAGCGGGCCTGTGTGGATCTGCCGTTCATGGCCCAGCTCACCGGCATGGATGAGGAAGCCCTGACCAAAGACCTGCGGGGGGTGATTTTCAAAGACCCAGCATCGGGCGGAAACTTCCTGCAAGGCTGGCAGACCGCCGACGAATATCTCTCCGGCAACGTGCGTCAGAAACTGCTGGAGGCAAAATCGGCGGCGGAGCGCGACCCGGCCTATCAGGTGAACGTGGACGCCCTCACCGCCGCCCAGCCCAAGGATTTGGACGCCTCCGAAATTGAGGTTCGACTGGGGGCCACCTGGATCGACAAGAAGTACATCCAGCAATTCATGTATGAAACGCTGAAAACGCCCTATTACCTCAAGGGCAAGATCAAGGTCAGCTATTCCCGCCATACCGCTGAATGGGCGGTCTCCAATAAGGGCAGCGTCGGTGAAAACGATGTCGCGGCCTACAGCACCTACGGCACCCACAGGGCCAACGCCTACCGCATCCTGGAGGATTCTTTGAACCTCCGGGATGTCCGCGTCTATGACACGGTGCTGGAGGCGGACGGCAGGGAGCGGCGGGTCCTCAACGCCAAGGAGACCACTCTGGCCGCGCAGAAGCAGCAGGCCCTCCGGGATGCGTTCCGGGAGTGGATCTTCAAGGAGCCCAGGCGGCGGCAGGCGCTGGTGCGGCAGTACAACGACGAGATGAACTGCATCCGGCCCCGCGAGTACGATGGGAGCCGGATTGTTTTTTCCGGCATCAACCCGGAGATCAAGCTGCTGCCGCATCAGGTCAACGCCATCGCCCATGTGCTGTACGGCGGCAATACCCTGCTGGCCCATGAGGTGGGCGCGGGCAAGACCTTTGAAATGATCGCCTCCGCCATGGAGAGCAAGCGGCTGGGGCTGTGCCACAAATCCATTTTCGTGGTGCCCAACCACCTGACGGAGCAGACGGCAGCGGAGTTTCTGCGCCTCTATCCCTCGGCCAATATCCTCGTCACCACCAAGCGGGATTTCGAGAAGCACCGCCGCAAAAAGTTCTGCGCCCGCATCGCCACCGGGGACTATGACGCGGTGATCATCGGCCATTCCCAATTCGAGAAGATCCCCATCAGCTACGCCCGCCAGGAGCGGCTGATCCAGGAGCAGATCTTTGAGATCACCCAGGGTATCCAGGAGCTGAAAGGGAACGGTGCGGAGAAGTTTTCCGTGAAGCAGTTGGAGCGGACCAAGCGGAACCTGGAGGCCCGCCTGGAAAAGCTGCAAGCCAACCACCGCAAGGATGACGTGGTGACGTTTGAGCAGTTGGGTGTGGACATGATGTTCGTGGACGAAAGTGACAACTATAAAAACCGTGCGAAACGTTGCGCTACAAGTCGTTGCTGACAACAACGGCGAAAAGCGCCATG
>OFFO01001320.1_pt1 | contig 14282 bp, 14 predicted proteins | sample 1521441 | NCBI WGS metagenome assembly OFFO01 (sample SAMEA3504097, study PRJEB24116) | mouse gut metagenome | biome: mouse gut; feature: mouse-associated habitat; material: faeces | place: Denmark | collected 2011
CAGGCCAGCGGCCGCCCCAGCGCCCGGAGGACGGCCAGGGTGTCCGGGTGGTCGGGGCATCGCACCCCCTGGGTGGCCCCCCCGGCGGCGACGATGGGGGGCAGCGTCCCGTTCCCCCATAAAACCATGGTCAGCGGCCCCGGCCAGAAGGCGCGGGCCAGCTTGTACGCGTCCTCCGGGATATCCCGGCAGACGGCCTCCGCCATGTCCATCCCGTCCACCAGCACGTTCAGCGGCTTTTGCTCCGGGCGGCCCTTGGCCTCGTAGACGGCCTGGACGGCGGTTTCCTGGGTGGCGTCGGCGGCCAGGCCGTACACCGTCTCGGTGGGCAGGGCGGCCAGCCGGCCCTGGCGCAGCAGCTCCGCCGCCAGCGCCCCCTGTCCCCGGGGGATGAGGGCGGTGCCGGTGGCAATGGCGGCCAGCTGGTCCGGGCTGTGGATGATCCAGTCCGCCCCGGCGTCCTTCAGCTCCTCCCGCTCCCGGAAGCCCCACAGCACGCCAACCACCGTCAGAGCGCCGTTCTTCCCCGTGAGCACATCCACGCCGCTGTCCCCCACGAACAGGGTGGTGTCGGGCTTGGCCCCGATCTTCTCCATCAGGGCGCGCAGCAGGGTGGGGTCGGGCTTGAGGGGCGCGCCGGGCAGGGCCCCCTGGATGAATTCAAACACCCCGGGGAAATAGTGCTCCACCACCGGCCCGGCCAGGGCGTGGGCCTTGTTGGACAGCACCGCCAGCCGTACCCCCGCCCCCTTCAGCGCGTCCAGCAGCTGGGGCACGCCCCGGTAGGGGGCGGTCTTGTCCTCCTTGTGCGCGCCGTACCAGGCGGAGAACTCCGCCAGCGCCCCGGCCAGCTCGTCCTCCCCCAGCCCGTCCGGGGTAAAGCGTGACACCAGGTTGGGGATGCCGTTTCCCACCATGCGCTTGTAGGCGTCCACCGTGTGGACGGGCCAGCCGTGGGCGGCGCAGACGTGGTTGCCCGCGTCCGCCAGGTCGTCGATGGTGTTCAGCAGGGTGCCGTCCAGGTCAAAAATGATATGCGTATACATGGCCTCAGCTTCTCTCCGCTAATTGTTCCGCCTGTCTGGCGGTGGTCAGCGCGTCGATGATATCGTCCAAATCGCCGTCCATCACCGCGTCCAGCTTGTACAGCGTCAGCCCTATCCGGTGGTCAGTGAGCCTCCCCTGGGGGAAGTTGTAGGTGCGGATGCGCTCGTTGCGCATCCCGCTGCCCACCTGGCTGCGGCGGTTCTCGCCGTACTCCGATTCTATGCGCTCCTGCTCCCGGTCGTAGAGGATGGAGGCCAGCAGGCGCATGGCCTTCTCCCGGTTCTGGAACTGGGATCGCTCCTGCTGGCACTCCACCACTGTCCCTGTGGGCCGGTGGATGAGGCGCACGGCGGAGGAGGTCTTGTTGATGTGCTGGCCCCCCGCCCCGGAGGAGCGGAACACCTGCATCTCCACGTCGGCGGGGTTGATCTCCACGTCCACCGTCTCCATCTCGGGCAGCACAGCCACGGTGGCGGTGGACGTGTGGACGCGCCCGCCGGATTCCGTCTCCGGCACCCGCTGGACCCGGTGGACGCCGCTTTCAAATTTGAGGCGCGACCAGGCCCCGTCCCCCTCCACGGTGAAGGAGATCTCCTTCACGCCGCCCAGCTCCGTCTCGCTGACGGAATTGATCTCCACCCGCCAGCCCCGCTTTTCCGCGTACATGGTGTACATTCGGGTGAGGGAGTGGGCAAACAGGGCGGATTCCTCCCCCCCCACCCCGGCGCGGATCTCCATGATGACGTTTTTGCCGTCGTTGGGGTCCCGGGGAAGGAGAAGCACCTTGATTTCACGCTCCAACCGCTCAACATCCCCTTTGGCCTGGGCCAGCTCAGCCTGGGCCAGTTCTCTCATCTCCGGATCAGACAAGAGTTCCTCCGCCCCGGCCAGGTCGCTCCGGGCCTTGCACAGCGCCCGGTAGGCGCTGACCAGCGGCTCCAGCTCCTTCTGCTCCCGGTTGAGCCTGGAAACCAGCTCCGGGTCGGAATAGGTCTCGTTGGCGGCCAGGCGAGCCTCCAGCTCCTGGTAGCGCAGCTCTATGTTTTTCAGGTTATCCTGCATTTCATCACCTTATTTATCGGTCGAACAAAAAAGATTTCACCAGCGCCAGCGGCTCTCGGAAGAACATCTGCACCGCCGAGGGCGCGTGGCTCACCGGGGCGGCCAGCGTGGAAATGTACTGGCCGCCGTACGTCTCACCCCGCAGCGCCTGGACGCGGGCCCGGTTCCAGAGCAGCTCAATCCGCGCCAGATGAAAGCCGCTGGACACCAGCAGCACATCATCGGTGAGCTCCCACCCCTCCCGCTCCATGAGGGCAAAGGTGTTGTTGATATTCTGCCAGGTGTTCCGGGACTTGTCCTCCATATAGATATTCGCCCCGTCCACCCCATGGGCGGTGAGGTAGTCGTACATCCCCTGGGCCTCGGACACATGCTCGTCGTCCCCCTTGCCGCCGGTGACGACGATTTTGATATCCGGGTGCGCCTCCCAGTAAGCCAGAGCGGCGTCCAGCCTGTCCCGGAGCAAAACGGAGGGCCCATCCCGGCGCATCTGGCAGCCGAAGACCACCATGACCTTGGGCGGGGGGTTCTCCGCCACCCGGTCCCGGCTGTGGACGGCGATGACGAGCTCCAGCGCCCCAAACAGCGCCAGGCCCAGGCCCAGCAGAAGCAGCGCCGCTGCCAGCCAATGCCTCTTTTTCCGCCGAGGGCTGTCCCCCCGATAGCTTTTGTAGTCCATGTCCCTGTGTTACCCCTTTGCCTCTTCCAGCTCCGCCGCCAGCCGCTCCCACTGGGCGTACAGGCGGGCCAGCTCGTCCTCCAGCTCCTCCCGCTCCTTGTACACCTCCTGGAGCTTCAGGTAGTCGGATGCGGCCTCCTCGGCCTCCTGGCTGAGCTCGTCCAGCCGTACCTCAGCCTTTTCCACCGCCCGCTCGGCGGCCCGGACCTGCTTTTCCAGTTCTTTCGTGCCGCCCGCTCGGCGGGGCTTGTCCTCTCTGGGTTTCTCCGGTTCGACAGCAACGGGCTTGGCGTTTTTCAGCTGCTCCTGCCGCTCCCGGAAGGCGCGGAATTCGCTGTAGGCGCCGTGGAAGTCGGTGATCTGGCCGTTTTCCAGCATCCACACCCGTGTGGCGAACTTCTCGATGAAGTAGCGGTCGTGGGAGACGAACAGCAGGTTGCCGCCGTACTCCTCCACCGCCTCCTCAATCCACTCCCGGGAGTCGATGTCCAGATGGTTGGTGGGCTCGTCCAGAATGAGCAGGTTGATCCGGCTGTCCATGAGCATACAAAGGCGCAGCCGGGACTGCTCCCCGCCGGACAGGGCGGACACCTCCTTGAACACGTCCTCCCCCCGGAACTTGAAGGCGGCCAGGCGGTCCCTCGCCTCCTGGGTGGTGCAGTTCTGGGCGTAGAGCATGGTGTCCACCAAGTTGCGGTCAGGCCGGTCAAAGCGGATGATCTGGGGCAGGTAGCCGGTGCGGACGGAGGGCCCCAGGTAGATGGAGCCGGAGTCCGGCACCTCCTCCCCCATGATGAGCTTGATGAAGGTGGATTTGCCGGTGCCGTTGTCCCCCAGCAGAGCAATCCGCTCGCCCCCCGCCACCTCCAGGTTAATGTGGTTGAACAGGGTGCGCGCCCCGAAGGATTTCTTTAGCTCGGTGACCACCAGAGCCTCGTCCCCGTGGAACTCCCGCTCGCCGAACCGGGTGGACAGCTTGCGTTCCTTTGCGGGCCTGTCGGTGGTGCGCATACGCTCGATGCGCCGCTCCATGTTGATGGCCCGTTTGTACTGCTTGTCGTTGCCTTTAAATGCCCACAGGCGCATCTGCTCCGCCGCGGCCTCCAGCTGGGCGATCTTGGCCTGCTCCTTCTCGTACTGCTTGAGCCGCTCCTGATACCGGCGCTCCTTTTCCTCCACATAGAAGGAGTAGTTGCCGGAGTAGAGCTCCGCCTTTCCGTCCTGGATTTCCGCCACCCGTTTGACCACTTTGTCCAAAAACCAGCGGTCGTGGGAGATGGCCAGCACCGTGCCCTTGAACCGCTCCAGATAGCCCTCCAGCCACTCGGTGGCGTTCAAATCCAGGTGGTTGGTGGGCTCGTCCAGCAGGAGGATGTCGGTGTCCTCCAATATGAGCCTTGCCAGGTTGATTCGGGTCTTTTCCCCGCCGGACAGCGCGTCAAAGGAGCGCGAGCGCATATCGGCCCCGATGCCCAGGCCGTTGCAAACCTTGTTCAGCCGAGTCTCGGCGTCGTATCCACCCCCGGCCTCAAAAGCGGCGGTGAGCTGGTCGTACCGGGCCATCACCTGGGGGTCGTCCCCGTCGGCCATTTTCGCCGTCAGCTCGGAAAGCTCCGCCTCCATGGCGTGGAGGGGGGCGAAGGCCGTGTCCAGCACATCCCGCACCGTATACCCTTCCGGGTATACCGGGATCTGGGAGATCAGCCCCAGCCGCTTGCCCGGGGCGATGGCAATGGTACCCTCGTCGGGGTAGATCTGCCCGGTCATCATGCGGAAAATGGTGGTCTTGCCCGCGCCGTTGCGGCCCAGCAGGCCCACCCGCTCCCCCTGGTCGATCTGGAGGGAGAAGCCGTCCAAAATTCGTTTGCCGACCTCGAACTCCTTGACCAGGCCGGTAAGCTGTATGTCAATCATGGGTAAATGTTCTCCTTAATATGGCGCGTCCGCGCCCGGCATCACTGCCCGGCATACCGATGCCCCAGGCGTCAATACACTTTCAGGAACGCCCTGCATCCGATGTCGGTATCCATCGCAAATCCCGCAGATTTATAAAACTGAATCGTCCTTTCGGTGTCATCGGTAAGCAGCATTTTTTGATATACGTTTTGATAGAGCGCAAGGAGCTTGGAAATCAATGCGGAACCGATGCCTTTGCGCTGGTATTCCGGGAAAACCAGGATATCCTGAATCACAACGATGGAATAGCCGTCGCCCACCGCCCGGATCACGCCCAGCAGCGTTTCACCGTCGTAAGCGCCCAGTGTTTTCAGGGAATGGGCGTACGCGTTTTTCAGCATGCCCGGGTTGCCGGTGTAATTTGTCCATCCCACGCTCTCATACAGGCGCAGAATCTCCGCTTCCCGGTATTCGGTATATTCCCTAATTGTAAATTCCATGCTGTCCCCCTCTTTTCTTCCCCCTATTGCGGCACGTTAGCCAGCAGATAGTCCACGATTTTTTCAAATGCCATGGATCGGGAGGCCTTTACCAGGATGGTCACCCCCGCCCGCACCTCCCGGGACAGGGCGTTTCTGGCCGCGTCCAGCGTGGGGAACCAGTCCGCCTGCCCAAGCCCGGCATCCCTGGCCCCCTCGGCCATGAACCGGGCCAGGTCGCCCACGGCGATGAGCCGGTCCGTCCCGGCTTGGGCGAAGTAGCCCCCCACCGCCCGGTGGAACTGCTCGGAGCCGGGGCCCAGCTCCTTCATGTCGCCCACCACCGCCACCTTCCGGCGGCCCTGGGCGTCCCCCAGCACGGCGGCGGCGGCCCGCATGGACTGGGGGTTGGCGTTGTAGGCATCGTTCAGAATCACGATATCACCCTTGCAGCGCACGATGTTCATCCGCATTTTGGTGGGCAGGAAGGCCCCGATGCCCCGGACGATCTCGTCGGGAGCCATGCCCAGCGCCTCGGCTGCGGCAGCGGCCATGAGGGTGGGATAGATCATGTGGCTGCCCAGGGCGGGGATGTTGGCCTCGAACTGACTGCGGGGGGTCTTGACCCGGCAGAACAGGTGGCCTGCGCCATCGCTAGAAAGATCCCGCGCGGTGTAGTCCAGCCCCTCGCCCTCCCCCACGAACACAGTGCGCTGGGCCAGGGTCCCCTCCAGGGCGGCCAGCAGGGGGTCGTCCCCGTTGAGGATAGCCAGCCCGTCCCGCTTCAGGTGGGGGAAGATCTCGCACTTGGCCTTAAAGATGTTCTCCCGGCTGCCCAGGTTCTCAATGTGGGCGTCGCCGATGTTGGTGATGAGGGCCATATCCGGCTCCACCAGCCGGGCCAGGTTGTCGATTTCCCCGGCGTGGTCCATGCCCAGCTCCACCACACACACCTCATGCTGCGCCTCCAGCCTGAGCAGGGTGAGGGGCACGCCGATGTCGTTGTTGAAATTCCCCTCCGTTTTGTGGACGCGGAACCTTGCCCCCAGCACCGCCGCCGTCATATCCTTGGTGGTGGTCTTCCCCACCGAGCCGGTGACGGCGATGAAGGGGATGGGGAAGAGCTTTTTGTAGTACCGGGCCAGCTCCCACAGGGCGCGCTGGGTGGAGCGCACCTTGATGTAAAACTTGCCGGGCAGATAGCTCTCCCGCTCCCGGGCGGTGAGGCAGCCCGCCGCCCCCGCCTCCAGCGCGGAATTGATGAAGGAGTGGCCGTCGAACCGCTCCCCCTCCAGGGGGATGAACAGGCAGCCGGGGGTGATATTCCGGCTGTCGGTGCTCACCTGGACGGCCTGGGCGTCCAGATCGTCAAAGTCCCCCAGCAGGGTGCCGTTCACCGCCTCCAACAGCTGTCTCAGTGTCAGTGCCTCCATAATGATGGCGCTCCTCTCCTGAATCTCTCTCTTTTGATTATGTTCCGGCCTTTCTGGCCTTGAGCGACGCTTCGATGATCCGCTCGCACAGCTCGCCGTAGCCCATGCCCGCCGCCGCCGCCTCCTGGGGCAGCAGGCTGGTGGGGGTCATGCCTGGCAGGGTGTTGATCTCCAGAAACCAGGGGGTTCCGTCCTGGGTGACGATGAAGTCCGCCCGGGCGTACACGCTCAGCCCCAGGGCGTGGAACACCGCCAGCGCCGCCTCCCCCAGCCGCCGCTCCCACTCCGCCGGGATGGGGGCGGGGGTGATCTCCTCCGCCGCGCCGGGCTGGTACTTGTTCTCATAGTCATAAAAGCCGGTCTTGGGGATGATCTCAATGGAGGGCAGGGCCCTGTCCTCCAAAATGCCCACCTGGATTTCCCGCCCGGCTATGTACTGCTCCACCACGCACACCCCGCCGTAGGCCAGGCACTGGACAAGGGCGCCGGACAGCTCCTCCCGCCGGTGGACGATGGATACCCCGATGGATGAGCCGGAGGCCAGGGGTTTCACCACGCAGGGGACGTCCAGCCGGGCGGACAGGGCGGGGATGTCCCCCGCTGTGTACTTCACCAGCTCCCACTTGGGGGTAGCCACCCCCAGGGGGGCCACCATGCGCTTGGTCAGGTCCTTGTCCATGGCGATGGCGCTGCCCAGGTGGCCGGCCCCGGTGTAGGGGATGCCCATCAGGTCAAAGGCGGCCTGCACCCGGCCGTCTTCCCCGCAGGCGCCGTGGAGGCCCAAAAACACCACATCCGCCAGCCTGCACGCCTCCAGCACACCGGGGCCGAACTGGCTTTCGCCGCCTCCGGGCCGGGAGGCCTTCACCGCCGCCAGGTCCGGGGCCTGCCGCCCTATTTTCGTCAGCTCCGCCGGGATGGGGGCGGAGAACAGGGCGCCGGGGTCGCCCTCCGCGCCCAGGTACATATCAACCAGCGCGGCCTGGTGCCCCCGTTCCCGCAGGGCGGCGCACACCTTGCACCCGCTGGACAGGGAGACGTTGCGCTCATCGCTGAGCCCCCCGGCCAAAACAACTATTTTCATAAAGCGTTCCTCCACAGCAAAGCGATTCTATACCTATTTTATGCTTGAATGTAAATTATACCACAACCTGCGGACAGAAACAAGGGGGCAGACGAAAGCCCCCGCGGAGCGGGGGCCTTGCCTACAGCAGGTTGGTGAGTGTGGGCAGCTCCGCCTCCACCGCGTCGGAGCAAGCTGCGTATCACTCGCTTCCGGCTCTGCCGGAAACCCGTTCACTACGCTGCTCCTCCTTTCCCCACAAAGCCTGAAAGGCGGCTTTGCGGGGGCCCGTTTCCCTCACAATATATTGGTCAGCGTCGGCAGCTCCGCCTCCCCCAACAATCCCAGCTGGGTCAGCAGCCGGGCGTTGACGGCGGCGTATTCGGCGCTCTGCTTCTCATTCCCCTCCAGGAAGGCCAGCGCCTCGTCCATGGAGATGAGGACGGCGTCGATGTCGGTGTGGCGCAGGGTGGTGTGGAGATAGCCCTCGTGGTCTGTCCAGAGCTCCTTGGCCTGGCGGGTGAGCAGGGCGGCCCCCGGCCAGTCCTCCTGCTCCGCGTGCCGCTGCGCCTGGGTGAGCAGGCCGGTGAGCTGGGCGGTGAAGCCGTCCAGATGCCAGACGTGCAGCCCGGACAAAAGGGCCAGCAGAACCACCAGCCCGATGGAGAGGTACAGCCGTCTCATGGTTTCGCCTCCTTCTTGGGCACGCAGCAGGTGTTGCCCCCCTCGTCCACCGTGAGCAGGAAGGCCTGCCGGTGGGAGTGGAGCCCGTGGGCGGCCAGCTGCTTTTCCAGCCAGTTGTGTTCATACCCCGCCCCCCGCAGGTTGTGCTCCAGCAGCCGCCCGTCGCTGATGAGCACCACGGGCAGGCCCGCCTCCTGGGTTGCCACCCCCATCTGGCCGGCGGTGGCGGGCTTGTCGGCGGCGTAGGGCAGCACCGACAGCTGGCCGTTGGTCTCCAGCAGGGCGAATTTGATGGATTTGAACTCGGCGTAGCCCTGTATGCGCAGCTCCTCCATCAGCTCGTCCAGGGTGAGCCGGTTCTTTTTCAGCTCCTCCTGCACCACCTGGCCGTTTTCCACCACCACCGAGGGCCGCCCGCACAGCAGGGCCCGGAAGCGGATGGACTTGGTGCACAGCGCCGAGAGGATGGAGGACAGGGCCAGCAGCACCACAATGGGGATCAGCCCCGACAGCAGGGGGATGCCGTTGTCCTGCATGGGGACGGAGGCCAGGTCGGCGATGATGAGGGTGAGCACCAGCTCGGAGGGCTCCAGCTGGCCGATCTGGTGCTTGCCCAGCAGGCGGATGCCCACGATGATGAACAGGTAGAGCGCTATGGTACGTATGAGGACGACAAACATGGTAACACCTCGTTTCCCTGATAATATGCGGAAAAAGTGGGGGAGATATTCTTGTGTTTTTTTAGAAAATGCGGTAAAATAGAAAACCGTTCCGGGACGGGGACATAGGGATACGGGAGGGGACCGCCATGCGCTACACCCGAATGAGATTTGATATCTGGCTTTGCCTGCTGCTGGCCTTCGCGGTCAGCCTGGGGGCGGTTAAGCTCACTGAGCTGGTCTTGCCCGGCCTGTACCAGCGGCATGTGGAGGAGCACACCGTGGCCGACGGCGACATCGGCGGCAAGGCGGGGCCGGAGGTATTCCGCGCCCAGAGCGTGGCTGACCTGCTCAGCCACGACACCTTTACCATCCTCTCCGACGGCATCGAGTACTGCAACCGGGGGGGCGGCTACTATGGGAACCACTATATGAACGCCGTCACCCTGCCCTCCGGGGAGCTGGTGGCCGCCGTCATCAACTCGGACAGCGTGCAAAGCGAGGGGGACTACTTCTCCGGCGTGAACACCCTGCCCGTGGGCCGGGTGGTGTACGAAAACCTGGAGAGCAGCGAAAGCTTCCTCCACCAGATCGAATACAGCGAGCCGCTGAGCCGCCGCGATTTTTACATCGACATGCTGGGCGGGGGCGGCAAGGCGGCCCAGGAGGACTATGCCCAGCGCTATACCGGCACGGTGCAGGTTATCGCCATCCTGGTGTGCTTCCCCCTGTTCCACTCGCTGGGGGCCAAGCTGGGGCTGTTCCCCTTCTTTTTCGCCCCCCGGCCCAAGAAGGGGGAGCAGAAAACAAGCGAGTGGGACTGAGGCAATCCCCAAGCCGCCGGGGGCGGACAACATAACCACATGAGAAAAGGAGACCGGACCATGAAAACAGACCAGGTAAAGAAAATCAACTACGCGTATCTGCTCAGCTACAGTTTGATCCCCCTGGCCGTGGCGGCGCTGAGCCTGTTCATCGGCTACACCTTTTTCCGGGACGGCGGCACGGGGGCCGGGATCTGTATGTTTATCATCCCCTTCCTGGCCGTGCTCTGGTTGATCTTCGCCCCCAGGAACATCTACAGGCTGGGCAAGAAGCGGATGGTGAAGCAGCTGGACGAGATGGGCATCGACCGCCGCCAGATCTTTTACAGCGACGGCTGCGTGGTGTCCATGGACATCGCCAAGGGCAAGATCGGCCTGCTGTTCTTCTGGAACCCGTTCCAGGTCCAGGTGGCGCCGGCAAGCCGGGTGTCCAGGGCGTGGACGGACGACGGCGCGGGGGGCGCGGGCTTTATGCGGGGCACCAGCCGGGTGAGCTTCCTGTTTGAGCTGGACGGCATCAAGATCCGGGTGAATACCTTCATCTCCAACCAGCGCTGGAAGATGAACGACGAGAAGGTGCTGGAGGGCATATCCAAGGCGGACTTGTGGGTGCAGGTGCTGGAGCAGGCCCGGGCCCAGGGCGGGGGCGTGTGAGATGGGGCTGATCGACAAGTGGCTGCGGAAGTACCAGGACGACTGGTGCCGGGAGTGCGGCTGCGCCATGGAAAAGGCCCGCAAGCAGCTCTTCGCCATGCCCGGCGTGAGCGTAGGCCACTATACGGAGCACAAGGAGCCGGAGTTTTATCGGAAGAACCTGTATATTGTGGATAAAAAGGCGGATATCCCCCCGGGCATGTACGCCTGCGGGGCCATCCAGTACCGCTGCCCCGAGTGCGCCAGGCGGGTCACGGTGCTGGATCCCTTCCTCCCGGTGCGGGACGAGGAGAAGCACGAGGGTTCCGTGGTGTTCCGGGGCGGCGAGCTGGACGACTTCCTGTGGCAGTGACGGGAACCCGTTTCACGTGAAACGCTTGTTTGAATCAGTGGAAGAGGAGGAGGGGCGGCCATGTCCCATCAGACTGTGATCGTGCTGGATTTCGGCGGGCAGTATAACCAGCTCATCGCCCGGCGGGTGCGGGAGTGCGGGGTGTACTGCGAGGTAAAGCCCTATACCACCCCGCTGGAAGAGCTGCGGGCCATGGGGCCCATCGGCATTATCTTCACCGGGGGGCCCAATTCGGTGTATCTGGACGGCGCGCCCAAGGTGGACCCGGAAATCTTTACCTGGGGGGTGCCCATCCTGGGCATCTGTTACGGCTGCCAGCTGATGGCCCATCTGCTGGGCGGCCGGGTCGCCGCCGCCCAGGACGATTCCGCCCGGGAGTACGGCAAGACGGAGACCCATTTTGACGCCGGGTGCAAACTGTTCCGGGGGCTGCCCGAAACCGGCGTCACATGGATGAGCCACGGAGACTACATGGAAAAAGTACCCGAGGGGTTCACGCTGGCCGCCTGGTCCGCCGCCTGCCCCAACGTGGCCATTGCCGACAAGGACCGGGGCTTCTACGGCGTCCAGTTCCACCCGGAGGTGAACCACACCGAACACGGGACGGACATGCTCCGCCGTTTTCTCTACGATGTGTGCCGCGCGGCCGGGGACTGGACCATGGGCGACTACAAGCGCGCCGCCGTCCAGGCCCTGCGGGACAAAATCGGGGATGGGAAGGTGCTGCTGGCCCTGAGCGGTGGGGTGGACTCGTCGGTGGCGGCGGCCCTGCTGGCCGAGGCGGTGGGTGAGCAGCTCACCTGCGTGTTTGTGGATCACGGCCTCATGCGCAAAAACGAGGGGGACGAGGTGGAACATGCCTTCTCCAGGCGGGCCATGAACTTTGTCCGGGTGGACGCGGCGGAGCGGTTCCTCGCCAAGCTGGCGGGGGTGGACGAGCCTGAGCACAAGCGGAAGATCATCGGCGGGGAGTTCATTCGGGTATTTGAGGATGAGGCCCGAAAGGTGGGCGCGGTGGACTTCCTGGCCCAGGGCACCATCTACCCAGACGTGATCGAGTCCGGCGCGGGGGACGCCGCCGTCATCAAAAGCCACCACAACGTGGGCGGCCTGCCCGACCATGTGGATTTCAAGGAGATTGTGGAGCCCCTGCGGCTGCTGTTCAAGGACGAGGTGCGCCAGCTGGGCCGGGAGTTGGGCCTGCCGGAGCACCTGGTGGCCCGCCAGCCCTTCCCCGGGCCGGGGCTTGCCATCCGGGTGGTGGGCGAGGTGACCCGGGAAAAGCTGGAGCTACTCCGGGAAGCGGACGCCATCTTCCGGGAGGAGATGGCAAAGGCCGGGGAGGACCGGCGGCTGAGCCAGTTTTTCGCCGCCCTGACCAACATGCGCTCGGTGGGGGTGATGGGGGACGGACGGACCTACGACTACGCCGTGGCCCTGCGGGCGGTGACCACCGACGACTTCATGACAGCGGACTGGTCCCGCATCCCTTACGAGCTGCTGGACCGGGTGAGCGTGCGCATTGTCAACGAGGTCAAGGGGGTCAACCGGGTGGTGTACGATATCACGTCGAAGCCGCCGGCTACGGTGGAATTTGAATAAGCCCAGAGGGGAGATGCTGATATGGGGACGACCATGGCGTATTACTACATTAAAAACGATGGCTTTGACCGGGAAGGGCTCCAGGCGGCACTGGGCAGTCTTTCCGGGAGGGAGAGTGCCTCAGCGAAATTTGAGAAGATGATGATAGGGCTTGTGGGCGAGGAGATGTTCCGGCAGGCCCAGCAGCAGGTCCAGGCAACGCAGCAGCATTTTGACAGCGTTTTTGGCGCACGGCCCAAACTCCCCTCGCCCATGGTGGCCTACCGCCCGGACGCGGCGTGGCTGCCCTTTTTTGACGTGGACGTCTGCGAGGGCTACAACGCCACCAGCCGGGACGCCCGGAAGCTGTCCAAAGTGTTCGGCGCGCCGGTGCTGGCCTTCTCCATTTTTGACAGCGACATTCTCATGGTGTCGTACTGCGACGCGGCGAAGGGCGTGAGGTACGACTGCGCCAGGCCGAACATGGAGGGAATGGAGGAATATGATACGCAGACGTTCCGAAACGAGCGCCCGGCGTTTCTGCTGGAGCTGTGCCCCGCGTTGACGCGGGAGAAGTTGACGGAAATCTGGGAAGGGGACGAGGTGTTCGCCGACGATCGGATGGATAAGCTGGGAGAGGTCCTCGGGTTATCGCCCGTCAGCGGAATGATCCCGGAGGGGTTTGAAGTAATTGCGGTAGATTAAGACGCCTCTGGTCAACTGTTTTCTCTCCGCCGAAAGCGGGATGAAAACCCCGAAAACGAACAAGAAAGGGAGACAAAGCATGAATACAAACGTAAGGCCCGCCGACATGAAACGGATCAACACCCCCGAGCTGGCCCAGGCTTTCATCGACGAACAGGTGAAGGCCGTCCGGGAACAGGTGGGGGATAAAAAGGTACTGCTGGCGCTCAGCGGCGGGGTGGACTCGTCGGTGGTGGCGGCCCTGCTGATTAAAGCAATCGGCAGGCAGCTGGTATGCGTCCACGTGAACCACGGCCTCATGCGCAAGGGGGAAAGCGAGCAGGTTATCGAGGTGTTCCAAAACCAGATGGACGCCAATCTCATCTATGTGGACGCCACAGACCGCTTCCTGGCGCTCCTGGCCGGGGTGGACGAGCCGGAGCGGAAACGGAAAATCATCGGCGGCGAATTTATTAAGGTGTTTGAGGAGGAGGCCCGGAAGCTGGAGGGCATCGACTTTCTGGCCCAGGGGACGATTTACCCCGACATCCTGGAGAGCGACGGCGTAAAAGCCCACCACAACGTGGGCGGCCTGCCCGACGACTTTGATTTCCAGCTGGTAGAGCCGGTGCGGCTGCTGTTCAAGGACGAGGTGCGCTGTGTGGGCCACGCCCTGGGCCTCCCCGCCTCCATGGTGGAGCGGCAGCCCTTCCCCGGCCCCGGGCTGGGGGTGCGGTGCCTGGGAGCAATCACCCGGGACCGTCTGGCCGCCCTGCGGGAATCGGACGCGATCTTGCGGGAAGAGTTTGCCGCCGCCGGGCTTGCGGACAGGGTGTGGCAGTTTTTCACGGTGGTGCCGGATTTCCGCTCTACCGGCGTGCGGGACGGGAAGCGGGCCTTTGACTGGCCGGTGATTATCCGGGCGGTAAACACGCTGGACGCTATGACCGCCACGGTGCCGGAGATTGACTGGGCGGTGCTCAAAAAGATTACCGCGCGGATCCTGGCGGAGGTGCCGGGTGTGTGCCGAGTGCTGTATGACCTGACGCCAAAGCCGGTGGGGACGATTGAGTGGGAATGAGCATTTGAAGTCTCAAACCCGTTGCGGCGCAACGCTTCCCCGGTTTTATGCCCCTCTTTTGATAACGATTTGATAACGTTCCCCATAGGCCGTATCATTCTGTA
>OFFO01001322.1_pt1 | contig 14273 bp, 10 predicted proteins | sample 1521441 | NCBI WGS metagenome assembly OFFO01 (sample SAMEA3504097, study PRJEB24116) | mouse gut metagenome | biome: mouse gut; feature: mouse-associated habitat; material: faeces | place: Denmark | collected 2011
TTAAAGTCGAGGTGACAGAAGATGGATTCCCGTCAGCTGATTTACTTTCTCCGTGTGTGTGAATACTCCAATATAACTCAGGCGGCACAAAGCCTCTACATCTCTCCCCAGGCCCTGAGCAAAGCCATAGCCCGTTTAGAGGACGAATTTCGGATGCCTTTATTTTTGCGCACAGTCCACGGTCTGGTTCTGACGGAAGCCGGCAAGCTGCTTCAAAAAGAGCTCGGCGACAGTATCAAGGTGGTATATACCCGCGATGACGACACATTCATTCCCCTCACCAAACGTGCAGAAATCGCAAACAATGCCAATGCCGACCTCTTTATATCAGTACACGTAAATTCGATTGACAACCGCACCCGAGGACGTGAAAAGGTTCACGGAGCGTCGGTATATACGGTCGGGCTCCACAAAAGCGATGCAAACCTTGCAGTGGCCATGCGTGAGAATGCCGTTATTGAACTTGAAAATGATTTCACCGAAACCTACCAAGGTTTTGACCCCAATTCATCCGAATCCTATATAATCTTCGAACTCACACAAAACCGCCACATGGAGAAGAGCGTCGAATTTGCCACCCTTGTCCAGAATGGTTTGGTCAAAAATGCCGGCCGCGCCGACAAGGGCGTGCGTCAAGCCGGGTTTCTTGTCCTGTGGGCAACGCGTATGCCTTCGGTACTTATCGAGCTCGATTTTATATGCAATCCGGAAGCCGAGCGTTTTCTCGGGTCTGACGCAGGCCGGCAAAAATGCGCCAACGCCATAGCCCGTGCTGTGATTGACTACAGGGCAAAACATCCGGCAAACAGCATGAATAATAAAAAATAACATAACAGAAAGATGAAACAATTTTTCCGCAAAGAAGTAATGATAGGCCTGCTTGTGATATTGGCCCTTGTCATTCTTTACTTTGGTATCAATTTTCTCAAAGGAGTCAATATCTTCAAGGCTGCAAATTACTACTACGCTACATATAATAATGTAGAGGGACTCGCTGTATCGGCTCCCGTCAATCTGAATGGCTTCAAGGTCGGCCTCGTACGCGAGATACGCTACGACTACGCTCACCCGGGCAATGTCGTTGTAGAGATGAGTCTCGACAAATCACTCCGTCTTCCGACCGGTTCTACAGCCACTCTCACCAGCGACCTTCTCGGCACAGCCTCAATCTCAATCGGGCTGGCAGAAAATACCGGCTCCTATTATAATATAGGTGACACAATCCCCGCCAGGATAAACGCCGGCATGATGGCTGCATTGAGCGACAACCTCATGCCGGCCATCAACGCAATCGTTCCGAAAGTCGACACCCTTCTCACAAGCCTCAACACCTTGGTGGCTGACCCGGCTCTCGCCACAAGCCTGAGAAGACTTGACGATATCACATTGGAGCTCAACACTACCCTACGCTCTCTTCATCAGGCTACCGCCCAGTTGTCGCCTGTAGTGAAAGATGTGAAAAGCATAACTGCCAATGTTGACTCCATCACAGGTGATCTCGCTGTGGTTACATCACAACTCAGCAAAGCTCCCGTCGACAGCGTCATATCCGACCTCCAGTCAACAGTCGCTCATCTCAACGAACTTACCGCCAAGCTAAACGATTCAAACTCATCGGTAGGTAAAATGCTCAACGACCCTGAGCTCTACGACAACCTCAGCGCTTCTGCCGCCGCCCTCGACTCACTCTTGGTTGACGTGAAACGCAATCCCAAACGATATATTAGCATAAAAGTATTTTAAGGAACGACATTAGTGCAGGAAATGCTTATTTAAAATAATTTCAAATAAGCATTCCCTGCCTCTTTTATCTAAAATCTTATAAATACAAGCCCATACACGATATCAGTCTATACCGGAGACCTCTCAATCTGCACATCGATTCATCTCACATCACTATAAATCAACAATTTACACCGGCGAGGGCACTAAATCACAGCCAAAAAACGCTAACTCATTGTATTCAACGTACTTGCATTATTTTCGTAATTTGCAAATATTTCGATGTTTGTTTTTTCAAAAAAAAATTAAGAATTTTGCACTCGAAAAGTAAAGCACAAATCAACAATGAACCAGACACACCAAGACCTTTGGGCAGCTTGTCGCGATTTTATCAAAGACAATCTTTCGCCCCAGCAGTTCGACACTTGGTTCCGCGACATGACTTCTATAAGTTATGAAAACGGGGAACTCAAGCTGTTGGTGCCGTCTGTATTCTTCATTGAGCAAATCCAAGCCCGCTATCTGCCTCTGCTCCGCTCAGGCGTAAAGAAAGTATATGGCTCGGGAGTGCATATCGAATTCCTCTACCCTCTTAAGAAAGACGACCCCCAGTCGATAAGCTTTCAGAAGGGCAGCGAGCCATCGCCATCCATCATGGCTCAAAGCAATGCACCGGCCGCCAATCCATTTGCACCGGTAAGCAAGAGCGACTTCGACCCTCAGCTCAATCCCCGCTACACATTTGAGAACTACTGCGAGAGCGACAGCAATAAAATCGCACGTTCGATTGGCGAGGCTATAGCAAACAATCCTTCGCTCAAGACCTTCAACCCGCTTTTCGTTTTCGGTCCGTCGGGTGTCGGAAAGACTCACCTCATTCAGGCTATCGGCATACGAATTAAGGAGCGCAACCCCAAGGCACGCGTTCTTTATGTGACAGCTCGACTCTTCCAAAGCCAATATACCGCAGCAGCAGCCAAGAATATCAACGATTTCTTCCACTTCTACCAGAGTATCGACACTCTGATAATCGATGATATCCAAGACCTGCAGAATATGCCCGGAACTCAGAATACATTCTTCCACATATTCAATCATCTCCACCAGCACGACCGCCAGATTATCATGTCGAGCGACTGTGCCCCAAGTGAGATGGAAGGTTTCGAGGCTCGTCTGCTCAGCCGCTTCAAATGGGGCATGCAGGTAGAACTAGACCGCCCCGACATCGACTTGCGCCGCAACGTACTCAAGCTCAAAGCTGACAGCGACGGCCTCCTCCTGCCTACCGACGTTTCTGAATTTATAGCCTCTAACGTCACCCAAAGTGTACGCGAACTTGAGGGTATCGTGGTTTCGCTTCTTGCGCACGCCACTGTATTCAACCGCGACATATCTCTTGACCTTGCCAAACGTGTGGTATCGAATGCGGTCAAGATCAAGCGCCATCAGGTAAACTTCGAGATGGTGGCCGACGCAGTAGCCTCTCACTACGGCATTAATTCCGACTTGCTCTTCACCAAGAGCCGCCGTCGTGAAGTATCCGACGCCCGTCAGATTGTAATGTATCTGGCTAAGAAATTGGTAAAAATGCCATTGACGACAATTGGCCAGAAACTCGACCGAAGCCACGCAACCGTCATATACGGCTGCCAGACTATCGAAACACGCATTGGTACCGAGAAAAAACTCGCTGCCGACATCGACGCTATAGAAGCCGCCATAGCTTCAAGATAATTTTGTTGTTCTGTCTGCAACAAATTCCCCTCTTTTTGCGTTATAATATCAGCTTACCGCAATCACGTAAGCTAATAATTATTGCATAACATTCAAATTCAGCACATTATGGAAACCACACGCCCGCTCATCCTTATCACGAACGACGATAGCATAAACGCTCCCGGTATCCATCACCTCGCCGATTGTGTCCGTTCGATGGGCGACGTATTTGTGGTGGCTCCCGAGTACCCTCACTCCGGCCAATCCGCCGCCATGACGGTAGGAGCGCCCCTGCGCATTACCGAAAAACCATGCGATAAAGAGGGAATCCGTCTTTTCACAGTAAACGGCACCCCCGTCGATTGCGTAAAGCTCGCTCTTTTCGCAATAATGCCACGACGCCCCGACCTTGTTCTCGCAGGTATCAACCATGGCTCGAACTCAGGTGTAAACGTCACATATTCAGGCACTATGGGTGCCGTACTCGAAGGCTGTATCGAGGGTATCCCGTCTGTCGGCTTCTCACTAATGCACCATTCTATGAAAGCCGACTTTAAATACTGCACTGCATTCGTGGCTGCCATTGTCGGAAAAGTAATTGAAAACGGTCTGCCGGAAGGAGTCTGCCTCAACGTAAATATACCGGCGCGCGTAATGCCCGAAGGTATACGTGTCTGCCGTGCCGCCCATGGCAAATGGGTAGACAGTTTCAAACGTTATCTCGATCCGCAAGGCGTACCATTTTACTGGTTATCAGGTAAATTCGTAAACTTTGAGCCCGACGCAACCGATACCGACGAGTATTGGCTTCAGCGCCGCTACATAAGCGTTGTGCCCGTAACTTGTTATCCTACGGCAAATGCTGCGATAAAAACGCTCGCCGACCGGTTCGATACCGAATGATTCTCAAGCACTGCGGATTTCGATGTGGCTGCTACCCGAATTTCCGTGCTTTATAATACGTATCTGAGTTGATATCCGCTCGCTCATTGTATCTGTGTGGCTGATTACACCTACTTTCTTGCCGCGCGACGACTGCAATGAAGCGAGCGAATCTATTACAGTTGCAAGCGTATCGGGATCAAGGGTTCCGAAGCCTTCATCAATAAAAAGGTTATCGAACGATATATTGCGCGAAGATAGCGACGACAAACCCAAGGCAAGCCCAAGACTCACTATAAATGTCTCTCCGCCCGAAAGCGATGTCGTGTCTCTGATATCATCGGCGCGATCATGATCGATTACCCTTATACCCAGCGAATTCTTCACCTGCACAAGTTCATATCGTGAATTAAACCGTCGTATCTCATCATTCGCATGCGCGATGAGAAAACTGAGAGTGTAGCATTGGGCAATCTTTCGCAAAGTCTTGCCGTCACCGCCTATAGCCTGCGTTATCTGCTCCCATTCATCGAGGTACTCACGTGCCTGTTTCTGCTTTTCATAGAGAAGCCCCATTTTCTCGCGGGCACGGATATAAGCCTTTAAGCGGAGTGACTTATTCTCCAATTCTTCAGGACGCCAAGCCTCGAGAGCCAAACGTTGCCCCTGAAGCACCTCACGCTCTTCTTCCGGTTTAATTTCTTGGTGTTCAAGCCTTTGTTTGCGGGCATTTTCGAGAGTCGTTTTCGCTGTTGTATATGACATCGTGGCTGATTTCAACCTTTCGCGCAAGTGTTCCCAATTGCACTCAGACTCTTTCATTTGCTTCAGAAAAGCAATATCCACCTCTTCATCCGCAAAATCAGCAAGCCAACGGTCAAGAGCGGCTGCAATTTTCTCCCGGGAATCTTTCAGTGCTGCTATATTTTTCTTCGCTGCCTCTTCTTTACCTTTCAAGTTGTGCAGCTTTGTCTTGAGATTCAAAATTTGCTCTGACTGCGCATTGACCAAATTAGAGGCCGCTTCTACAGCTTTCGACAGACGTTCTTCAAATTTATCCGGAGTTTCCTCTCCAATTTCTGCTTTTACGGCATTCTGCTTGGCCAATAAATAATCACCGGCCTCCTGCAAAGAACTTACCGATCTATTATACGCTTCAATTTTTTCTTTCTCACTTTCAATAAGATTGGGTGTCGAAGATTGCAAGGACTTATATAGAGTTTCAGCCTCTGCCCTACTCTTCTCGGCAGCTTTTAGTTTTATGTCCGACTCTTGTCTGAAAGTCTCCCGCGCGTTGATTGCCTTATCCAAATCAACGCGCAATCTTGCAGCATCATCTGTGAGCGCAGTATATTTAGCGATGGAATCAGTCAGTTCTACAGATAAAGAAGTTAGTTCTTTTCTAAGCTTTTCAAGATTCTCAATATCCTCAGGCCACTCTTGATGAGCCTGCCTGATTGCATTAATCAGCTCTCCGCAATGATTTATCTCGCCTTCAAGCTCAAGCATTGCTTTCTCGAATTGCTTGATTTTGGCTTCATTGGCAGCAAGTTCTTTACTCAAAGCGACATATAATTCACTTTGCCTCTTATATTCCGCTTCCTTCTCCTGAATAAGTTTTGCAAGCCCGGATACCGCACCCTTCAAGAGTGTAAGGTCGGAATAAGGATGTACGGTAGCACCACAAAGCGGACACGGTTCTCCGTCGACAAGTTCATGCCGGGTAGTCTCATAATCATGGCTCGACAGCAGGATATACGATTTGCGCAGAGTTGTAAGTTCTTCATTAACAGCTTCAACCGATAATTTTGCCAATTCTGCATAAATATTACGATTACAGGTCTGCAAACGGGAGTTTTCCTGATGTAAAAGCTTTGATTTCGACTTCTTGTCAGCCAATTCTCCCGTTATTCTCAAGATGTCCGACAAATCCGAGATCGCTTTATCCGCCTTGGTTTTTCTCTCCTGCAGTTGCGTATGATTATACTGAGATATCTGCTGATTAAGCAACTCGCATTTTTCCCGCAATTCATTGACCGATTTATCATAGCGCGCCAAGTTTGCCGCCGTTTCATGATACAGCGCCTCAAACTCTTCCGATAATTTCCGATAACTTTCCCCGCTACTTTTTATAGCCTTTTCATTCTCTTTGAGAGCCAGAGAAGCCCTGTCAAGTGCAGCTTTTGAATTCCTTACAGCTTCCTTTTTTTCTTGCAGCGAGGCTTGTGCCACAATTATCTCTCCTGTGATCTCTCGTGCGCGGTTGATATGCGGCTTCGACTCTTCATATCGGCTAAGTTCTTCTTGGGCTTTAGATTTCAGCAAATCGATCTTCTTTTCAGCCGCCAATATTTCTTCAGATACAACAGCCGATTCATCACGTAAAGCTACAAGCTCTTTTTCCGACTTCTCAATATTTTCCTCTGCAGAAATAAGGTCACGATAGAGATTTACGCCCTCTATGGTGGTGTCGTGCAGCGTAAGCTGCCTCTGCTCTTCCGTCAGCGACGCCAACAATTCAGAAGATTTATCAAAACCGACGGCAAACGCCTCGATGTCAGCGACTAACTTATCATCGGCAATATACCAATCCAAGCACTTTCTCACACTTTCGAGCTTTGCGTCATTCGCTTTCTTTTCAGTCTCAAGCCTCTCTATATCTTCTTTGAGCGAGTTGAGTTCATCCTGCGTGAGGTCATCATTGATATAGGCATTTATTCCCGCCGTTATGCTGTCGTAATTCGCCGAAGCCTCTTTGCGCCTTGCACTTATCTCTTCGGCTATTCTTGCATAAAGATGTTCGCAACCTATCAGTTTCTCAAGCAATTCATATCTCTCATCTTCTTTTGCTGTAAGGAAACTTGCAAATGCACCTTGCGCAATCAGCACTGTCCGCAGAAATTGCTCATAGTCAAGGCCTATAATCACAGGCAGTTTAGACCAATCATCCTCAAGCTCAATTATATCGCCGGCTTTCTCACATATCCGGTAAAGCTTTGTCACGGCGCTGTCGTAATGAAGGCGTTTGAATATCACCGACCATTCTGCCCGATAGACATTACCGTTGTTGGCAAGAAATGTCAATTTGCTGTAACCGTATTTTTTGCCATGAGTAAGAATATTACGGCAATCCGACGGTGCAAGACGCCGGTTCTCTTCCTCATCTCTGCGCCCGTAGATTTCGATGTTGCGGTTGCGGTCGTTTTTCTTTTTCGGGTATCTCGGAGCACGGTTGAACAGAGCGAGACAGATAGCGTCGAGTATCGTCGATTTGCCACTCCCGGTAGGTCCTACAATACTGAATATATTGCTCTCTCCTAAAATTCCCTTATCAAAATCAATTACTTCACCTTCCGCACGGTCAAGTGAAGCAAGGTTAAGAAGTTCAAGCTTAAGAAATTTCATATCTCGCTTTTGATTCCGTCAATAATTTCCTGCAACATCTGTTTCTGATTATCCGACATTTCATGTTCATGCCGCACTAAAAAAGCCTCACGCAGAGTTTCAAGCGGGTCTCTATTGAGTATATCATCTACACTTCTCATTTTTCTATCACCGCTGATGGTACTGATATCTATATTCGGCAGCACGCGCTGAATCTTACACAACACAGCATTCTTACGCGATATCAGGTCTTCTATCGCCTTGAGTTCATCCTTATCAACCCTGTCGAGTATAACCTTCACCGCAAGATAATCATAATTGCCGTCGAGGGCGCCGGCTTCCCTGTCGCTTAATTCCTTATCAAGAAGCTTCATAAGTTTCTTGGGAGGCAAACCCTCATCATCATCCGGCATTACCAGCAAGCGGTGCGCGGGCGTATATACAAGTTGCTCAACTTCTATACCATCTTGCGAAATCTCAACCAGATCCACCCCATGACGGTAATCTTTTTCGGCAAACGACATCGGAAGTACGCTTCCGCTATACCTTGCATTGGGCAAGCCGGCGATTTTCTGCCGCTTATGTATGTGCCCGCAGGTAAGATAATCGGGATACTCTTCCAAGCCGCCCATATTCACCATCTCCTGACCGCCTACGATGATTCGTTCACTCGCGTCTTTACCTGCAATCTCGGCACCGGAGGCATAGAGATGTGCCATCATCACGAGTTTACGACCGGGATATAGCTCGCGTGCCCGACGCAAAAGCTCTGCTATAAAATCCTTGACGCCCTCCTGATAATCATTGCAGCGCAATATATCGTTGCGCAGGAAAGGAACAGCAAGGACAACAATCTCCCCACCCTTACCATCGCTGACCGGAATCATCAGGTCATCATAGTCGGTCACCCAATTATCATTTTCCCAATGCCGGTGTATCTGACCGCGAACTTCCACATTGTGGCTTCCAAGCAATGTGCGCGGCGCCTCGAGTCTTGCTGCCGAATCATGATTGCCGGCGGTAATGACAATCACCATCGACGGGCACGACCGGTGCAACTCCACAAGGAATTCATAGTAAAGAGCCTGCGCGGCCGCCGACGGGTTACTGTTGTCGAATACATCGCCGGCGACCAGCAAGGCGTCAGGCTGCAACTCCTGTGTCTGAGTCAGCAGCCATGAAAGAAATTGTCGTTGTTCGGGCAAGCGGTCATTTCCGTGGAAAAGGTTTCCCAAATGCCAGTCACCCGTACAGATCAGTCTCATCCGCAATAGAAATAACGGGCTACAAGTTCGGCCATCAATTCAGGATCGCCATGCGCGCGCGAAGCCTCATCGCTGTCGTAGCTGCGCAATTTTGCAGCCTGAGCCTCTATCATTGCAGCAGGGAATACTCCATGCGCCTCGAATACATCTGCCCGGGCGAGCAAAGCCTCGGCCGATTCGGCACACGATACCGGCAATGTGGGCAATACAGCCTGCCGTCCGGCATTCTCCGACTTATGGATATCGATATCCACATAGTGCTTGATGGCCGACTCAAGAGCGTCAGGCATTTCAAAACCATGGCGTATGGCAACAGCCAACGCTGCCATCAGTGAATATATTTCAGCCGAGCAGTCGGCACTTCTTATCTCGAAAGTCTGCTTCTGACGGGTATCCACATCCGCACCCATCGCATTTGCACTTCCGTTGGCTATGCCGCACATATCTTTGCCCGATGTCCAGCCGAGCGGCACGCGTACGAGAACCGACCGGTTGCGGTCGCCCCAGCAGATATTTGTCGGAGCCTCCTGATGAGGAACAAGTCGGAAATACGATGTCGGGTTGGTGTTGCCGAAAGCAGTGATTGCAGGCGCCAGATCCATGAGTCCGGCGATAGCGGTGCGGGCCTTGTCGCTCAGTTGACCGTCTTTATCAAGCATGGCGCTACTGCCGTCGGCATTTACGAGGCGCATGTGCACATGCAGTCCCGAGCCGGCTTTGCCTACGATTATCTTCGGAGCAAATGTCACATCAAGCCCCTCAAGCATAGCTTGGTTGCGGATAACCCACTTGGCTATCATGAGCTGGTCGGCGGCGTCGCGGGCGTCAACAGGCAGGAATTCAATCTCGTTCTGCTCATATATCTTACCGTCCAATGTGAAGTTGCCTACCTCGCTGTGGCCGTATTTTATCTTGCCTCCACATTGTGCTACCGCCCTCATGCAGCGCACACGGAAGTTATTGAACTTCGCAAAGGGCGACGATTCATGGTAGCCACGCTGATCCACGGCAGGATACATTCCCATATCCTCGCCTATCACATAGTATTCAAGCTCACCCATGGCGTGGAAATACATGCCCGTCGCCTTGGTAAACTCGGTGCATGCCTTGTCGAGCAAATGGTCGGGAGAGCTTTCAAGCGGCTTGCCGTCTTTATCGAAATAAGAGCACAGCATAGCCAAGGTAGGAATCGGAGAGAATGGATCTACAAAAGCCGTGCGGTAGCGCGGTATCACATAGAGGTCAGAGCTGCCGGCGCTGATGTACGGAAACAGCGATGAGCCGTCTACGCGCTCGCCGAGAGTGAGGATAGTCTCAAGATACGCAAGATCGTTGACTACAAAATTCAAGGTCTTGAGCCTTCCGTCGGCTGCAGGATACATAAAGTTGACCATCTCAATACCCTTGTCGCGGATATATCGCACAATATCCTGTCGGGTAAAAGCCACCGGGTCTTTGCCAAGATATGCCGCGATGGGATTTTTGGTGAGTTCAAGAGAGTTTTGCATGGTAAGGAATTTTAAGCTAATGGAACAATACCGATACCCGGACGTTCGGGCAAAGTCACTTTGCCGTCAACAATTTTCATTCCGTCGAATATATCATTTGCAATCAAAAGATTGCCGTCAAGATCTGCCCAATCCACAAGCGGTGCCAACTGAGCTGCCGCGCTGACGGCACAAGAAGTCTCGGTCATACAGCCAAGCATTACTTTCATGCCGAGAGCGCGTGCGAGAGTCGCCATCTGATATGCCTCGTGCATACCGGTGCTCTTCATCAGCTTGATATTGATACCGTCGTATGCTCCTGCAGCACGGCGTACGTCGGGCAGTCGCTGCAGAAATTCATCGGCGATGATGGGCAGCGGGGAGCGTTCGCGCAGCCATGCAGTATCATCTATGGCGGCCTTATCCATTGGCTGCTCTACAAAGAGACAGTTGCGCTCGGCAAGCCAATGGCACATTTCGAGGGCTTTCTCCTTATTGTTCCATCCTTGGTTGGCGTCGACGCAGATGGGAACATCGGTGTATTTTCTGAGAGCTTCCACGATTTCTTTGTCATGGTCAAGGCCCATCTTTACCTTGACAACCTTATAGGGCGAGGTTTCCTCTATCTTCTTGCGCATTTCCTCCGGGTTGGAGTCATAGCTGATGGTAAAAGATGTATTGGGGCATTTGTCCGGGTTAAGACCCCAGATCTTATACCACGGCTGTCCCATGATCTTACCCGTAAGGTCATGGAGAGCTATGTCTACCGACGCTTTGGCTGCGCGGTTGTTGGGTGCAACGCTCTCCATGTACTCATGGATATCTTCAATGCGGAAAGGATCTGTAAACTGGCTCAGGTCAAGTTTCGACAGAAATTCAGTCACAGACGCCACCGATTCGCCAAGATATGGAGGCATGGAAGCCTCGCCATAGCCTATCACGCCATCATATTCAATCTCTACCTGAACATCAGGTGTAGTGGTGCGCTGCGAACGCGCAAGATTGAACGCATGGCGCAATTGAAGTTCGTAGGGACGGAAGCGCAAATTGAGCCTTCCGCTGCGAGTACCTTCTTTTGTTGATTGGCCGAAAGCCGAAAAGGATATGGGAGATGCGGCGATCATAGCACCAAGCATTCCTGTTTTGAGAAATTTTCTGCGGTCCATTTTATAGTAGTTGTCATTTCATTAAAAATACCACGGATGATTACGCGCACGCGTGATTCCGGGTGTTTCCTCGCTGCCCGCTATACGCACGGCATGGAGGAAAGGTGTGGTGAGATAGCTCTCTGACTCCGGGTCTACGCTGTTGCGTTTTACGCGCCCGGAAGAATGCACATAATTGCCGTCATGGTCATAGATGGCGACATGCGTCACCTTGCCGGTGCGCGCATTACCGAAGAACAGCAGGTCTCCGGCTTTGCAGCTACGCCAGTTGGCAGCCTCAATGCGCTTGCCGGTAAGAGCCTGCTGCGAAGCGTCGCGCATAAGTATGAGGCCGTTGGCATAGTAGCTTACCTTGGCCAGGCCTGAGCAGTCGAGTGCCTTTGTCGATGTGCCACCCCAAAGATAAGGTGTACCTTCCATCGAATATGCAATGTCGAGTATTCGGTCAGCGTCGAAATTCTGCGACGCCCATGTTTCTATAGGCGTAAGGTCTGAGACATCAACAAATCCTGTGCGACCGTCGGGAAGTGCAACATTCACACGTCCGTCAGTGACATGAACCTCATTTCCGGGCACCTCTACGATACAGCCGTTTACAAGATCGGTAACCACATCGCGAAGACCTTTCGTTGTCGGCGTTGTATAAACACGTATCTGGTATGGAGCACTGACTATAAACCGCTTTGCCTCACGCCATTTTTTCATCTCTGCCGAAGTCTTTGCCACTACCGATGATGAGGGCACCCATGCGATATAGCCGTCGGGAGTCTGCACACGCCACCATTCGCCACCTTTTTCAAGCACACGCACAGGTGTGCCGAGAACAGCTTGCGTAGCCATTTCGGCACTGTGACGACCACCCGTGCGGAGACTCGCAGCCGAAATACGTATCTGTGCCCATTGGTCGTAAGGAAGAAGGTGCATGCTGTCGGCATATTCGACGCCGGCCTCGGCAAGTGCTTTGACGGTTTCTTTCATCGCTGTCGAGTCCGACACTTCTCCACCGACTACGAGGCTGCCGTCGTTGTTGTTATACGCTTTGATATCGTATATGGCCTGACGGCTGTCAGGAGCGACCTTGGCCTTAACCGCCTTTATGCACTCCTGAGCTTTAGCGAGGGCGTTGGCCGATGATTGCGCCGACACAGGCATAGCCAATAGAGCCATGGCCAATATAGTGATATATTTCATTATTATCTTTACTTTATCGGTTCTATTGATATGATTTCGAGATCTGAATCCCATGCAGGATAGAAGAGGTTTGCCTTGCCGGTTTCCACCTCACCTACTTGGAAATCCACCGTCTCGCTGCGGACATATTTCTTAGCAGGATACAGCTCTCCACATACTCCCGTATTCGAGGCGAAACGGTGCGCGTCGATACCATGACTGTAGAAGTTCACGATTTCCTCATCGTCAGCTCCGCGGTAGCGGCCGAACGATGTGTCTACCGGCACCCAGCCGATACCCTCGAAGTACACCTCAGCCCAGTCATGCAGATTGGTCTCGCCGGGATGTAACATCCAGCCGCTCTCCCAACGGGCCGGTACACCGAGTGAGCGCATAAGCGATATATAGAGAAGCGAAACCTGCCCGCAATCTCCGTGCTTTTCTCTGATTACATACGCCGGAATACAGTCGATTGTGCTGTATTCGCGGGCCCCGGCCCATGGATAGTTGGCGTCGATATAATCATATACGAGCTCGCTTTGACGGTAAGGATTGGTCTCATTCCCCACGATAGCCTTTGCCAATGAATCAAGGCGAATGATATGCGGAGCTTCCATTGCCGTATAGCGTTTGTAGACTTCGCTCTGCTTGTCGTACGGCTTGATTGAAGCCATTATATCCTTATCCGGGAAATAGCGGCCGGAAGTGACAAATTCACCCACATACTCAAAATGAGCGGTATCGCCCGGAGCAGGAGCAGGGGCAGCGAAGTAGATGGTATTATGCACAGATTTTCCGTCCGACAGCACGTAGTCTGAAGGTATAGCCGAAACAATCTCCACATCGCGCTGACGGCCACCGTCAGGATTGCCGAGCGGCACCGGCATCCACACACGCAGGCTGTCGCCGGCATAAAGCTCATGACCCGGAACGTCGACACTGAAGCGGTACTTCACTTTATGGCTTAAGCCGCGGTCGTTTTTGCCACGGTAATAATTGAGCACGGAGTCGACATAGGCATAGCGGTTCTGTGCCGCAGCGTCGCCTCTGTTCGATTTCGAAGCATACTCCGGATTTAGCAGATTGAGATTGCGCACCGACTTGCGATGAAACCGCTGCTCTCCTTCGATCTCCATCGCCTCAAGATAATGGCGTGCCACAAAGCTGTCGATATCAGCCGAGGTCACCTCGGGATGTTGACGTTGCACAGCCTCAAGGACTTCCTGACGCGACATCGAAAAGTCCGAAGCCGTACGCCGGGCAATCGCTTTAGCCGAATCGCTTTCAAACCATACAGGCAATGAAGCCTCTGCTGCCGCAGCTTCAGCGGCCTTATATTGTTCTGCCTCATGGTATACCATGTATGCGCCGAAAGCGCCCAGACACACCACTACGGCAAGGGTAGCTACTTTCTTTTTATTCATCGAACAAGTGTTTTCAATTTACTTGTAAAGATACGAATAATTCCACATTCCACAAAA
>OFFO01001324.1_pt1 | contig 14244 bp, 11 predicted proteins | sample 1521441 | NCBI WGS metagenome assembly OFFO01 (sample SAMEA3504097, study PRJEB24116) | mouse gut metagenome | biome: mouse gut; feature: mouse-associated habitat; material: faeces | place: Denmark | collected 2011
ACTCCCGCCGTGGACGCCCTGAAGCCCTCGAAAGGCCCGACCACCCCGGAGTGGACGCCATGAAGCCCTCGAAAGACCCAGCCACCCCGGACAGGCCGGAGTACGCTCTCCGTGGACACCAAGAATCCCTTCCCTGACAGCCAGTGGGAAAAAAGGGGCGGATAAGTCCATGCCATTGCCTGAAAGCCGGGCTTCCTCCGCCCATCCCACAGTCCATTTTCTTCTCTGCAGGCTTTCCGACACCGGCCCGGCTTCCTTGGAATCCTTTTCATGCACTGGCAGGGCTTCCGCCGAATCCTTTTCATGCCCGGCATCCCCGGCCCTTCCGCGCGGACATCGTACCAGCCCGATCTTCCGGGATGTTTCCCCCGGCGCATCTCACCTCTTGCTCTTCGGCGCAAAGACGGGCAGGTTTCTGAAGACGTTTTTTCTCCATCCCCTTTCCCAACTGCGGGGCTGCCCCGATGGGGCCGCCTCCTTTTCCGCAATGATCCTTCTTTCCCGGATACGGGGCCGCCTGCCGGACGTGCCCCTTTCCGCAAAGGCGGCACGACAATGCGTTTCTCCCTGAAAAAAATGGCCGGGCTGCCCGCCATCGCGGCGGCGGCCTTCTTCATGCAGGCCCTTGACGCCACAATCCTGAACACCGCGCTTCCGGACATCGCCCGCAGCCTTGACCGTTCGCCGCTGGCCATGCAGTTGGCCGTGGTGGGCTACACCCTCACCGTGGCCATGCTCATCCCCATCAGCGGCTGGATGGCCGACCGTTTCGGGACGCGCCGCGTCTTCGTGGTCGCGGTCGGCCTGTTCAGCGGGGGCTCGCTCCTGTGCGCGCTCTCGGGTTCCCTGCCCATGCTCGTGGCCTCGCGCGTGGTGCAGGGCATCGGGGGGGCCATGATGATGCCCGTGACACGCCTTGCCGTACTGCGGGCCTACCCGCGCGCGGAACTGGTGAGCGTCCTCAATTTCATCAGCATCCCCGGTCTGGTCGGCCCGGTGGCTGGCCCCCTGCTCGGCGGATGGCTCGTGACCTACGCCACATGGCACTGGATTTTCCTCATCAATATCCCCATCGGCGTCATCGGCATCCTCTATGCCTACCGGGTCATGCCCGATTTCACGGCCCCGCGCCGCCCCTTTGATTTTACGGGGTTCTTCCTCTTCGGGCTCAGCCTCGTCACCTTTTCGAGCGGGCTTGAGGTCTTCGGGGATCGGGTGGGACCCGCGCTGCTTCCGCCCGTGCTGCTCGCGGCGGGCCTCGCCCTCCTCGTCCTCTATGTCCGCCATGCCCGGCGCAACGCGGCCCCGCTCATTGATCTGGGCGTCTTCCGTACACGCACGTTTTCTGTGGGCATCGCCGGAAACGTGCTCTCGCGTCTGGGAACGGGCTGCGTCCCCTTCCTCATGCCGCTCATGCTGCAAGTGGGCCTCGGCTATCCGGCGCTGGTGGCCGGGGCGATGATGGCCCCCACCGCCCTCGGTTCCATCGCGGCCAAAACCTTTGTGGTGAAAGTCCTCAACCGTTTCGGCTACCGCGCCACCCTGACCGGGGTGACGGCCTGCATCGGCCTCATGATCGCCCAGTTTGCCCTTCAGACGCCGACGCTTCCCCTGTGGCTGACCATCCTGCCACTCTTCCTGCTCGGGATGGCGATGTCCACCCAGTTCACCGCCATGAACAGCATCACCCTCGGCGACCTTTCCCCGGAAAACGCCAGTACGGGCAACAGCCTCCTCTCCGTCACACAGCAGCTTTCCATCAGCTTCGGCGTCGCCAGCAGTACCGTGGTCCTGCGCTTCTACAACTCCTTCACCTCAGGCTCGCTGCTGGAGCATTTCCACTATACCTTTATTACCATCGGGGGCATCACCCTGCTTGCGGCCTTTGTCTTCCTGCTCCTGCGCCCCTCGGACGGGGAGAATCTCCTTTCGCGGAGGCGCAGCGGGAAGAAAAGCGGACAGCGGTGAGGCTCGACGCCCTGCGCGGCCGCCGCTCGCAACGCCTGAGAGAGATGACGGGCTACGAGACCTGGCGATGCCCCGGAGGACATGTCGTTCCATTCGAAATTGAAATCCCATTCTCCGGCGATTTCGTTGTGGGTTCAACCGAGGCCGCACGCACCCCGGGGGCATTTACGGCCGAAAAGCCATACACGAGCAAGCTGTTCCAGCCAACCGGGAAAGCGCCCCCTGCGCGCTAAAGGAAACCCTTCTTCGCGCGGCCCTCTGCCCTCTCCCTTCCCTCCTTCATAGGCCTGCGGGGAAAAGACCGACATCGTTTTCTTGTTTGATTTAAATTTTCATTATCAATTTTAAGGTAAAAAACATGCCTAGGCGAAAACCGCCATGCCGATCCTGTAGGCCGCCGCAGAGACGGCGTAGGCGAAGGCCGTGTTGAAAATCATGCTGAAGGCGACCCAGCCCCAGCTTCCGGCTTCCTGCCGGATGACCACGAGGGCCACGAAGCAGGGGGAATAGAGGAGCACGAAGAGCATCAGCGACAGCGCGGCCGCCTTGTTCCAGTTGGGGTCCTGTTCAAGGCGCTCAGCCAGAGAGGTAGCCTCCTCGGGGTCCTGCTCGCCCAGCGAGTAGGCCGTGCCGAGTGTAGACACGATGGCTTCCTTGGCCGCGATACCGCCGAGCAGAGCCACGTCGGTGCGCCAGTCAAAGCCCACGGGCCGGGTGAAGGGTTCAATGGCCATGCCGAGGCGTCCGGCAAAGGAATACCGGAGGGCTTCCTCGGACAGGCGGGCTTCCGCGGCGGCAAGTTCGTCCTCCAGCGGAGCACGGGCGGCGTCCTCTTCGGGCAGGGCATCGACCTTTTCCTGAAGCGCGGCGATCTGCGCCTCCAGCGGGGCGGCCTGCTGCGGATCGAGCGTCGGGAAGGTCATGCTCGCCCAGATGAGGATGGACACGGCCACGAGCACGGTCCCGGCCTTCTTGAGATACATCCACGTGCGTTCCCAGCAGTGCGTGAGCACGCTGCGCAGAGTGGGCGTGCGGTAGGGGGGCAGTTCCATGACAAAGGGGGTGGACTCGCCCCGGATGATGGTCGAGCGCAGGATGCGGGCCATGAGCAGGGCCGCCGCCCAACCCGCCAACGTCAGCAGAAACATGGTGCGGGCGGGATTTTCCGGGAAGAAAACGCCTACGAGCAGCAGGAAAACCGGGAGTTTCGCGCCGCAGGCCATGTAGGGGAGCGTCAGCAGGGTCGCCAGCTTTTCCTTGGGGCTGCGCAGGGTGCGCGTGGCCATGACGCCGGGGATGGCGCAGCCGCCGGCAATGCCGCCCGCGATGATGAAGGGCATGACCGAAGCACCATGCAGGCCGAAGGCACGGAAGACGCGGTCCAGCATGTAGGCCATGCGCGCCATGTAGCCGAAATCCTCAAGCAGCGCGACCAGCGTAAACATAATGACGATGAGCGGAACGAAACTCATGACGCCGCCGAGCCCGTCGATGATGCCGCTGACGATGAGCGACTTGACGAAGCCGTTGGGCAAAAGCGCACTCACGCTATCGCCGAGCCAGCCGAAGCCCTCCTCCACCCATCCCTGCGGATAGGCCCCGAGGACAAACGTGAGCTGGAACATGGCGTAGAGCACGCCGAGCATGATGATCGGGCCAAGAATGGTGTTGGTGAGCACCTTGTCGAGCTTGTCGGTGAAGGCCAGACGATCGCGGGTGGATTCGCGCCGCACGGCACCGGTGCGCAGGACGCTGCGGATGTAGCCGTAACGGTAATCCGCGATGACGGCCTCCGGAGACGTACGCAAGGTATCCTGCACATGCCGGGCCACCTCTTCACGCTCGGCCAGCAATGCGGCGGAGACATCAGGCATGAGCCGTCCGACTTCCTCCAGGACGACGGTGTCGTTTTCCAGTATTTTCAGGGCTACCCAGCGCGCCGGATAGCGGTCGGTCAAAAGGCCCTTATCCGTGATCAGCCGTTCCATGCGCGTCAGGACGGGATCAAGGTCCGGCCCGTAGGAAATATTCAGCGGCTCCAATCCGATGCGCCCCACCGCTATGGCCTCGCGCAGGGCTTCCTTGAGCCCTTCGCCGGAACGCGCCACCGTGGGCACCACGGGAATGCCCAATTGCTCGCTGAGCTTTTTAACATCCACATGGATGCCCGCCTTGCGCGCCTCATCCATCATATTGCAGGCGAGCACTACGGGCAGGCCCATTTCTCTGATCTGGACGGTCAGGAAAAGATTGCGCTCAAGGGCGGAGGTATCGACCACATCGATCACCGCGAGCGGCTTCTCCTCGATCCGCGCCGGGGCGAGCACGGCCCGGGTGACGATTTCTTCCTGCGAGTAGGCGGTGAGGGAATAGGTGCCGGGCAGGTCCACCATGCGCACGTTTACGCCGTCAAGCGAGATGAAACCCTCTTTCTTGTCCACGGTCACGCCGGGATAGTTGCCCACATGCTGATGGGTGCCGGTGTATTCGTTAAACGCGGTGGTCTTGCCGCAGTTGGGGTTTCCGGCCAGCGCGATGCGGACTTCCTGCAAATGAATGGGGTTGGCTTCCCCGCCGTCCTGACGGCGACGGGTAAAATCAGCGGCGGCCTGCGTCATGCGTCCACCTCCACCATGATATGATCGGCCTCACGGTTGCGCAGGGCCAGCGTAACGCCGAAAAGACGCAAGGCCACCGGATCACGCAGAGGGGCCCGCCCGACGACTTCAATGGACGTGCCGGGGATAAGCCCCATATCGCGGATACGCCGACCGAGTTCCCCCTCGGCCTCTACGCTGACGATGCTGCCCCGCTGCCCTTGCCGCATCTGGCGCAGTCCTATCTTGTGCATGATTTTCTCCTTATTGATTTTGAATTTCTTCATCAATAAAACCTCCTGAGCCACGGCTCCACATCGTGCGCTACCCGCCTTATTCCGCCCTAGCAGAGAAGCCCCCCGGGATCGTTTCTTGCGTGTAACGCGCTGTGCCTTCCGCCCCCAGCGCAAACTTTTTTTCACGATGTCCGTCTTTAGTGCGAAACGAATCCTGCCACTATTGAAATTTATTGTCAATATAAATGATACTACTTTTCAACTATTACTTATTTATCTATTTTATCAGTATATTATGAAAGTATAGGAAAGAAAACTCAGGAATAGTTCTTGTTTACATAAATAAATCGGACATGATCCGTAAAAAAGCCGTTACACGGCCTCATCCCTCCATGAAACGGCGCGTCGACAACAAAATCCTGCGGCGGCACCTCAGGACCGCTTCCAGTCCGGCCCTGAGGTGCACTTGAGCCCAGATCAAGCCACTGCCCCGGTGGAACGTTCAAAGAGGCAGGCCCTCTTCCGGACACGGGGGGAGATGTCGGCTTCCTTCCTCGGTATGGGGACGGAGTGTAGGAGCGGCGGGCGTTTTTGCTATCCTTCCCGTTTCGCGGAGAGCCGCTGTTCCCTCTCCCCGACAAAGAAGCCCTCCCCCTGCCTTCCCTTGGCCTCTGCGCTTCCCCTTAAAACAAAACGGTTCCTCCTCTCGCAGGGAGAGGAGGAACCGCCAGACCTCGAAGCCGGAATTTTCTAATGCTCCTGCGCGTGCTGGCCGTGGCACGTGCAATGGGCGCACGACCCGCAGCAGCCGTTTTTCTTCTTGCGATCGGGCACCAGCAGCACCTTGCTTCCTTCGGGCGCGATGCTGAAACCCTTTTCACCCTTGAAAAAGAGCTGCGACGCCGGGACCGGGGTCTGGCACAGCCGCGCCTGAAAGACCTGTGTGCCGAAAGGCAGAACTTCCCGCAGCCCTACGGTGTCCACGAACACGCGACCTGCGCCCCGGTATTCATGCTGGAAGAGGTTCAGCAGCTCGTGGGCGGAATTGCCGTCGAAGACGCCAAGCATCTTCACGTGCAGGTTGTCGTTGTTATGACGGAATTTCATCTGGAAATCGGCACTCATGACGTTTCTCCTTCATGCCCGCCGAGAAGCCGGGAAATGGTGCTGAGGCTTCCGTTGGGGAGCATGTAAAAGGTTTTATGATGTTTTTTGGCGAGGTTTTTGACCTTCACGCAGGCGCCGTGGCTATTGCAGTTCACCGGGCAGAGGATGATGTCCGCCCGGCGAAGGCATTTTTCGAGCTGGCGCGTGCCGCCTTGCAAAGAACCGTTGTGGTAGTCAAGCTCGCCCCCGCCGCGCTCGATAAAGCTGCGGTAGAGGGTTTCCATGCGCTCCACCCCGCCCACAATGAGGACACGTTTTTGACAAAGATCAAAGGAGGGGCAGGTGTCGTCGCAGGCCCGGCCGCAGCAGGCTTCCCCGCAGACCGGGGAAACGACGCGCGGACCAAACGCCCCTCGTTCGCGCAGGAGATCACGAACAAGGCGTTCCTGCTCCTCCAGACGGCGGTGGGCTGAGGACAGCGCGGCGCGCAGGGAATCCCTTTCCGCTTCAAGGGCGCGCCCCGGCCTCGGTTCGGCCTGAGGTTGCCGGTCCCGTTCCCGGCGCAGCGCTTCATAGGCGCAGACCAGACGGCGGGCCTCTTCTTCGGCCCGTTCCTTCTCATGGCGCAAGGCGGCTTCCTGCTCGCGAAGGTTGCGGAGACGGCTGGCCTGCTCCCCGTTGCGGCGTTCCAGCTCGGCAATGGTCCGGCGTGTCCGCATCTGCTCTTCCGCGAGGCCGTGCATGGCCATGTGAATCGCGCCGTAGACTTCTCGGCGGGCCTCGTCGGAGAGGCCGCGAGTGGCCGCCGCCCACAAGAAAGGCGCGTAACGGCCCGCGGCGAAGGCTTCCTTCCAGCGCGCCAGAAAAGCCGCTTCGTCAAGACGCCGCAAGGCCACGGCCTCGCGCTCATACTTGCACCGCAACAGAAGGCTTATCCGGCGGGAAAGGGGGTTTTCCGTGGCGGAAGCGCCGACCAGAAGCTCGTGAATTTCAAAAGCGGTCAGCTCCGCCGTAGGGAAAGACATCTTCCGAAGAAGGCGTTTCTGCTCCTTCCCGCTCAGGCCGACGCCCACAAGCGGGCAGCGGAAAAGCCCGTCCGCATCCCAGATGCCGGGTACGGGCCGGGCATGGGGCGATACGGGACGCAGACACGTTTTCCTCTCCGATGCCAGAAGCGAATCACACATAGCTCCTCCACTGTGTTGGAGCGGATCGTGACATATATGAGAATGAAAGTCAAGTTCAACAGTGATTTTTTTCATGAGAAGCGCACCATGAGGCCATGGGAGAGGCTTTACGGCTTCCGCAGCCATACAAGGAGGCGGCGGCACGGCTTGCGGCAACATCCTTTTTCTCTATTACAAAAGCAGGTTAGAGAGGGACGGCAGGGGCATGAGAGACGGTCCGATTGCGTAGCGCGCCGCTTCGCGGTACAGCATGGATTCCTCCCTTTTGCATAAGGAGCCTTGACCATGCCTACGCTGCTGACCGTGGACATCGGCGGCACCAACTGCCGCTTTGCTCGCTTCTCCATAGAAAAAGGCGCGCTGACGCTGGCGGGCACGGCCCGCCGCCAGACGGCGGACATCCCGGACACACAAGCCTTGATGGACGCCTGCGCTGAGGCGTTGATCGCTCCCGGGGAGGCGGACGCCCTCGTCATCGGCATGGCCGGGCCCATCGCGGGCCAGCGCCGCGCCCGGCTGACCAACGCCCCCCTTGAACTCGACCTCAGCGACGCCGAAACGCGCTACGGCGTCGGCGCGTGCCTGTTGGTGAACGATTTTCTGGCCGAAGCCTGCGCCTGCCTGACGCCCATCGGCGCGGGAGCGTTCCCCGTCCTCGGACCGAGAGACGCGGCCACCGGAGACGGCACCATCGGGATCATCGGCGCGGGCACGGGGTTGGGTACGGCCTCGCTGGTACGCGACAGCCGGGGAGCATGGCTCCCCCTTCCGGCGGAAGGCGGGCACGCCGCCTTTCCCTTTACAGGAAAAGAGGAAGCGGACTTTCAGGCTTTCGCCGCCTCCGCGCTCGGGCTTTCCTACCTGCGCGGGGACGACGTGCTGACGGGCCGGGGGCTGTGCCTGCTGCACGCCTTTCTGACGGGAGAACGTCGGGAAGCGGCGGAGGTGGCCGCGCAGGGCCTGAGCCGGGAAACGGAAACGCTGCGCTGGTACGCCCGCTTCTATGGCCGGGCCTGCCGTGACTGGGCGCTGTCCACCCTCTGTACGGGCGGATTGTTCATCACAGGAGGCATCGCCCGGCGCAACCCGCTGGTCATGCGGTGCGCCTCATTCCGGGAATCCTTTTACGACTCCCCGCAACGGAGCCTGCTGGAGCGCCTGCCCGTCCGCCGCTACGCGGACGAAGCCAGCGGGCTATGGGGCTCGGCATGGCTGGCGGCACGGCTCATCGGCGCGCTGCCCGCCTGACGCGGCCTGCGGGGGCGCAGCTTCCGCTTTGGGCCGTTCAGGAGAGCGACGAAAACGGAGTATCCATTCCGAGTGTCGCGTGGACGGCCCGGCGTATGGCGACGATGCGCCGCTCAAGGAAAAGCGGGTATTGGGCGAACCATCGGGAATTCAGGGGCGAGGGATGCGGCAGGACAAAGGCGGGCTTGCCGCCCAGCCGCTGATCGCGGAAGACGAGATCGGGGAACGGCTGGCCGGGGAAGAAAAAGCCGGCGGCCAGACTGCCGATGATCACATACATCTCGTTTTGGACCGTCGCCAGTTCCCGATGCATCCACGTGCGGGCGCACACGCGCGGCGGTTGGCGATCCCCGCCGCCGGGCGCCTTGCCCGGGTAACAATGTCCCATCGAGGTAAGAAAAAAACGGTCCGGATCGTAAAAAAACTCGTCCGTGATGCGGTACCACACGCCGCGCAGGGTCCTGCCGCTGGCATCGTCAAAGGGCCTGCGGGTGATATGGACATGCCGGGACGGAGCCTGGCTGATCTGCACGATGGGGGCCTTTTCGTTCCCGAACACCACCGGATGCGGCTCAAAGCCGAAACGCTTCTCGCACAGCCTGCACCGCAGGATGTCTTCCCGCACGGCCTGAAAAGACAGGGATGTCTCCATAGCCACCTCCCAAAACGTGCCTGAGGACGAAAAGCCGCCCTCTTCTCATGGGTGAGGCCGATCAGCGTCTCACACGAGGCGGCCCGGAACGAAAAAAAACGCTCCCCTCCTTTCCACAAGGGAAAGAGAAACGGGGCCTGTCTCACCGGCGGTACCCCTCTCCCTTGAGAAGCCCTTTTCCCGGCACCTGTCCATCTGATCGGAAGAAGGCTGTCTGTTCAGTATAGGGCCCCCTCTTCCGCAAAGAAACGATTTTTCCGGAGGCTCTCAAAGCGTGCAGGATACGCCCCCCTGCTTCTTTCCGCAGCGGGAGGCTTCCGCTGACGGGAACGCGGCGTTCCCGCCTCATGCCCCTCCCCATGTCCGCTCTTGGGGGAGGGTGCGCCCATCGTCCACTCTCAGAGGAGCGGGGAACCCCTCCCTTCCCCGCCGCGCGCTCAAAAGTCCTTGGAAACGAAATCGAAGCTGGTCCGGGCGGCCTTTTGCAGCAAAAGACGCAGTTGCCCTTTTTCTTCGGGCGTCAGCCTCCCGGTCAAAATGGCGTCCCACGTCTCGACAATCTCCATGATGACGGGATAGAGGGCCGTCGCCTTCTCTGTAGGATAGATATGAGCGGTACGCTTATCGTCGGGCTTGCTCTCCCGTCGCACCAAGTCCGCGCTCTCAAGCTGCGCCAACGCACGGGTGACGTTGCTCTTGTTGATATGGATGAGGTCCGGCAGCTTGTCCTGCGTGATGCCCGGCCTGCGGCAAATGTGCAGGAGAAACACGTATTGGCTGGCGTTCAGCCCATAGGGTTCGAGCTGGCGGTTCAAATACATCTGCGTATAGCGATTGGCGATGGCAATCCACTTATAGGTCAGTTCCATGCAGTTCCTCTTGTCTACGTTGCGTCGGCAACTATAGGCAATACAAACAAAAGAGTCAATATACATAATGGATTAAATCAAAATATCACCACCCTCTCGGCGTATTGACAAGCCATTTTCAAAGACATAATGTTGCATCCGCAATGATTCGGAAAAGGCCAACGATTCCGGCGTGGAAGCGCCGGCGGCCTTACGCGACGTTCTCTCGGGAACGCCGCCCTTTCTGTAAACCGGCAACCCGGACAGGGCGACGACATGAAAAAAACAGCAGGGGTCGGCGGGCGCACGGACTACGCCGCCATCTTCAACCGCAATTTCAACGTAGTGGCGCTGATCAATCTGTTCACGATGATCTCCTACTACCTGATTTTCGTGATCAGCACCCCCTATGCCATCAGCCGCTTCCACACGACGCCGAACGTGGCGGGCCTGACGGCGGGCATCATCGTCCTCGGCTGTCTGGCGGGGCGTTTCATCACCGGCAACCTCATCTCTCTTCTCGGCTGCCGCAAGGTGCTTTTCAGCGGCCTTGTCGTGTATATAGGAAGCATCGGCCTGTACTTTACCGTGGACTCGCTGGAAACGCTCTTCGCCGTCCGCTTTCTGACCGGCATCGGCGTGGGCTTCATCGGCACGGCGACGGGGACCATCGTCGCCTACGTGGTCCCCAAACACCAGCACGGCATCGGGATCAGCTTTTTCAGCATGAGCACGGCGCTGGCTCTCGCTTTCGGGCCCTTCCTCGGCATCACCCTGCTCCAGTGGACGGACTACGAGCATCTGTTCATGGTTTCACTCGGTTTCGGCGCGGCGAACCTGCTGGTCTTTTTCGGCCTGACCATCGCGGATCACCTTACGGACACCCCCGTGCAAGGCACAAAAGCCCTCCTCCGGCTCAGCAACTACATCGACTACCGGGTCCTGCCCTTTTCGCTGGTCGTGGTCGTCGTCTGCCTTTGCTGGGGAACCGTGCAGGCCTTCATTTCCTTCTATGCCCGCGAGCGGGGGCTTGTGGGCGCGGCGAGCCTCTTCTTCCTCGTCTATGCCGCCACCGTGCTCCTGACCCGGCCCATTTCCGGAAAAATCTTCGACAGCCGGGGAGAAAACGTCATCGTCTACCCCACCCTGCTGCTGACGTCGCTCGGGATGCTGGCGCTCGGAGTGGCCGAATCGGACTGGACCATGCTTTGCGCGGGCTGCCTGCTCGGGGTGGGCTTCGGCAACTTCCAGTCCTCAGCGCAGGCCATTTCCCTTTCGCTGGTCCCCAAAGACCGATTCGGGCAGGCGACCTCCACCTTTTTCATCTTCTTCGACATGGGCCTTGGTTTCGGCCCCTATATCTTCGGCAGCCTTGTCCCGGAGGTGGGGTATGGCGGCGTGTACAAAATCGCCTCCGGCATCGCTTTTGCCTCCATCGCCCTCTATTACCTCATGCACGGCAGAAAACAGCGGACGGAGATGTAGTTTCCACCTTCCGGCGTAGAGACACGCGTATCCGCCCATACCAAAGGGTGTCCGCGCCGAAAGCGCGCCGTCCTTTCCGTTGCGGGAGCCCCTTTTTGCCAGCCGCTCCCACGCTCTGTTACGCCCAAAGAGGAACGCCGCGACATTCAAAAAATCAGCACAATAGCGACAGAAAGACGAAAGTGCGACGATGGCGAGGATGCCCGCTGTTTCCGCCCTGAGAAGGAAAGCGCAGGAAAACAGCAGGTAAAGCACGTAAGGCCCCTTCAGAAGAGGGACAGAAGAGGCTCACCTCCATAAACCAGAGGGGAGACACCTTCATCATGCAGATGGAGTCCTTGAACGTGGGCAACTCGCTCTTTTCGCCCGCTTCGGCACTTCCGAGGGAATCGCGCCGGAGACAAACGAGGACGGTCAGAAGCGCCAACGGAGGCGCAGCCCGAAAGCAGACATTGCCGAGGGTTGCCGCATCATTGACGGCAATGGCGATGCAGACGCACGGCACGCAGGAGGCTCCCACCACGCCGCTACGCCCGTTGAAGAAGGCATAGAGAAAGCATAGCTGCAAGAGAGCCGACGGGTACGCACTCAGGCCCCGCACGACTTTTGATAGTCGACCATGCCACAAAAAGACTCGCAAAGAAGGACGCATCCCTTGCCCCGGCGCGGACAAAAGCCTCGTCAAGGCCGTGGTGCGGACCCCGGAAGAAAATCGCAGGAAGGGCAATAAAAGCAATATATTAATTCTTGTTAAAAAGTATTCGTCTTTTAAGACGAATATGCTATACTCCATCTTAATGGAAAGCCTTTTCGTTCGAATAAGAGGGTTGCCTCATGAGAACGTCCTTCATCTTTTTTGCCTTCTTCGCCGCAGCGCTCCTTCTCTCCGGCTGCGACGCCGCGCCGCCCCCGGAGACGGCGGCGTTTGAGAAACCCTTCTACCGCTGGGGTGAGACCAAAGGCCGGACCATCACCGTCTGGGGCCCTCGGGACGACCTCAACCGCCCCTACCTGCGGCGGGCCTTTTCGCGCTACACCGAGCTCACCGGCAACAAGGTACGCACGGAAGGTTTTTCCCATCGGGAACTGGAAGAACATCTCTCCGCCGCCTTCGCCGCCGGAGGGAAAGACGGGCCGGACGTCCTCCTGAGTTTCGGGGGCGCGAACATTGAGTATCTGGACCCCGACCGGAACTTCCACGACTTCACGGCGGCCCCGTGGGTGGACGATCTCACGGATACGGCCATCAACCAGGCCATCTACCACGGCAAGGTCATCGGCCTTCCCTACTGGGAAGCCTCCATCTCCGGCATCCTTTACAATAAAGACCTTTTCCGGCGCTATGGCCTCGCCGTCCCCCAAACGCAAAAAGAATTTCTCGACGTCTGCGACAGACTGCTCCGGGAGGGCGTTACGCCTGTCTATCTTCCCTTTGCCGAACACAGCATGCTGCTCTACCAGTTCCCGATGGACAGCCTTTTTCAGGACGGGTGCCTGCTTAACGCCCTCAACGAGGGCAGGCTCTCCTACGCCCACATCCCGCAGATGCACGCCATCGTGGACTGGTACAAGACGATGGCCGAGCGCGGCTATTTCGGCTCCGGCTACGAGCGCAACGGATGGGACGGCATGGACGCCGCCATGCGCGGGGAGCATTACGCCATGATGATCTGTTGGGATACATGGCTGTACACGGACTTTAGCGGCGATCCCTCGCGCTTCGGGCTCATGCCCGCCTTTATGGGCGTGCCCGAGAGCGGTTCCTTCGAGGGGCCCAATCTGGCCCTGCTCATCGTCAACCGGCATGGCCCGCAAGTGGACGCCGCCCTTGACCTGATCACCTTCATGGCCGATCCCTACAACTACAATGCGGCCTTCGCGGGCATCTACACCGCCCCCGTGTTCAAAAACCAAATCGGCAGCACGGCCACGCCGCAATATACGGAAAACGAACGCCGTATCGAACGCCTTTACTTCGACTCCACGGCATGGCTGCGCATCCGCGGCTTTTCCCAGCTTGACGCCGTCTTCATCCAGCGCCACATGCGGGATGCCGCCTACGACACCTTCCGCTGCCTCCAGGACATGGACACGGCGCGCCTCCGCCGGGCGGCGACAAACCGACCGGACACAAGGCCGGAAAGCGAGGGTGCCCCCCGTGCCCAATGACGCGCCCAACGCCCAACGCCACGGAAGGCTGATTGTTGCCATGCTCATTCTGTTCTGCGCCTGCGGGCTCTTCGGCGGCGTGGTGGGCACCTACATCCATACCTTCAACCGCCAGCTCACCGAAGAAAACTCAAGTCGGCTGGCGGAAGTTTCCGATGCCATCGTCACGCATTTGACTACCGTAATCACCGATACGCAAACTATGCTGCACGCCGTGGCGCGGGGGATCGACGCGCTCGATTCCGAAAAGACCCGCCTCGCCTATCTGCGCGATGTCGCGCGTCTCTACTCCTTCGCCTATATGGGCTATGCCGGATCGGACGGCCTGCTGCACGCGACCGTGCCCACGGAATCCGTGGACCTGAGCGGCGATCCGTCCTTCCGGGCCGCCCTTCAAGGCAAAGCGTCGGTATCCGAACAAGTCCGCAAGATATTCGCCACCCGCGCCGTCAGCGGCGTCGTGTTGACCGTACCGCTGGAGCGGAAGGGCGAAAAAGGGGCACTGGTCGCCATGCTGGAAACCAGACGGCTGCGCGACGGCCTGAAGCTGGAAAATTTCGGCAGGGAAAGCCGGACCTATATCATCGACAAACAAGGCGCCGTGATCATGCGCGCCCGCCACGTGGATTTCGGAAACCTGTTCATAGCACTGCACAACAAACGCTTCCCGGAAGACGGTCGGTTGCGGCTGCTCGAAGCCGTTCGGCAGGGGCGGCAGAGGCTCGACAGCTTCATTGATGTCGCGGG
>OFFO01001327.1_pt1 | contig 14219 bp, 9 predicted proteins | sample 1521441 | NCBI WGS metagenome assembly OFFO01 (sample SAMEA3504097, study PRJEB24116) | mouse gut metagenome | biome: mouse gut; feature: mouse-associated habitat; material: faeces | place: Denmark | collected 2011
CGAACTCGGTACCGTCGGTATCCGACTTGATGCCGTCTTTGGTCTTCAGATCAACGCTCTGAATGCCGCCGTATACGGTGGCAAAAGTCCACCAGTGGTTACGGTCATAACGGTAGTACAAACCGGCGAGATAACTGTCGATATCGATTTGCGATCCGACGGTCGAGTAGTGATGCTTGCCGTCGCCGCTCATGTCGTAATTACCTTTACGATAGGACAGGAACAGGCCCAGCTTGTTGTTGAGATCATGCTGCAGGTCGCCCCCGGCTTCAATGCCCCAGACGTCAGCATCAACATTGACCAACGCTTCGTTTTCCGAAGTCCGGTAAACCGCGTTCGCCCATAAGGTGTGATCGGCATCGGTACGAGTGATTTGTCCGCTGACATTGCCGACCATGCCTTTGGTCTGCTCCAACGCTGCTGCCGGCAGGCCCTGATAGGCGATCACTTCCGGCGCCACTTTGCGATAATCTACCGACGGGGTCGGTTTGACCGGAATATCCGGCAGTTCCGGCGTCGGAACGTCAGGAACATCCGGTTCTTCCGGTTCAACATACTTATCCGGGTTATTCTGATCGTTCATGGTCAGGCCCCACTGATTGCTGTTCTCGGCCCGTTGCGTATAGTTGATGTCAAACAGATACGGACTCTTGTAAACCCGCGAAACCACAAACGAACCTGCATTACCGGTGGTGTCGTTTTCCGATTCTGCAAACAAAATCTCGCCTTTGCCGCGGATATCAGCATCCGACGAAGCGTGAACAATCAGCTTGGTCCCCCCTTCGACATTGCCGTTCACATTCAACATATCGGCTTTCATATTCTCCACGTCAACATCAATGTGAAGGAAACTGTCTGTAGCCGAATAGCCCTTCAGTTTCACCACATCCTGATAGCCGTTGGCAAGATCGAACACCGCGTTGTTCAGCGACAATACGGTCACCGCGGCAGCATCGCGGTTGGCGGTGCCGTCGGCGTTCAGCGAGGCAACAAATGCTCCTTTGCCGTCCCAGTTCTTAGCGGTTTGGTCTTCGTGCTGATAAGCGCCGAAACGCAAGCTGGTGCCGCTGACCGTCACCGTTCCCGCATTGACGATATCGTTATTCATTGCAATATATTGCGTTGTGGTACCGGTATCGGCATCAATCGTATCATTGCCGTTGAAAAGCAAACCATATTGATCATTATAATTAATCGACGGACCTGCAAATTGTCCCCCTTCTATGGTATCATTGATTACCCAAGCACCATTATTGGCTGTGTTAAAGGTAATTGTCGGAGTATCTGCCGTTTCGACAAATAGGGCATTATAGATTTTACTATGTTTACCATCCTGCACATAGTTTCCGGACATAAAATGTACATCTGCATCGGAATTAAAAGTCATATCCCTTGAAGTATATACAGCACCGCCTAAACTATAATACATAGAAATTGTTTGGGCATAATTGTTCAAAAAGTTTCCGCTGATATTATCAATGCTTGCATCATTATAAATGGCACCACCAGCCGCATTAGAAGCACCGTCCTTCATCGCTGAGACGTAATTGCCGATGAAATCTCCGGCGATATCGCCGATTGTACCATTATTATAAATCGCGCCACCGGCTGCCCATTCTCCTTCCGCATGGTTTTGAATAAAATCACCGGTAATATTACCTACTGTTCCGCCAGCATAAACAGCGCCTCCATACGCCACACTCTGTGTTAATTCAATGTAATTACTTATGAAGTTTCCTTTTACATTACCAGGTTCTCCAGCAGTGTAAAAAGCAAAATTTCCTATGAAATTACCCGTAATATCGCCGATCGTTCCTGTGTTATAAATAGCACCGCCATAAATTTTACTAAGTTCTCCCTTAGCATAATTTCCGATAAAATCTCCGGTTATATTCCCTATAGTCCCACCATTATAGATAGCTCCGCCTTTGGTAGAATCGCCAGAAGCATAATTGCCGATGAAATCTCCAGTAATATTACCGATTGTACCAACGTTGAGAAATGCGCCGCCGTTCGCTATCTGATAGGAAGAAGTATAATTTGCAATAAAATCTCCGGTGATATTACCAATCTTATTTCTGTTATAAATAGCACCGCCGTTAGCAAGATCAAAACCGCTGGAAGCATGATTGCCAATAAAATTTCCGGCAATATTCTCTATAGTATTACCGTTAAAAATTGCACCACCCTGATTACTATCATCTTCAGTTTGAAGATAATTGTTAACAAAATCACCTGTGATATTACCAATTATTCCTAAATTATTAATTACACCAGCTTGCCATTCGGCACAATTATTGATAAAGTTACCGGTAATCTTTTCAATAACTGCGCTGCCAGTATTATAAATTGCTCCAGCATAATTCGGCGCACTATTAATATTAACAAAATCAGCATCAACGTCGCCGCTCAAAGCCTCTTGACGGGTATTGTAAACCGTTCGCCCTTCCGGTTGGGTATAAGTATACTTAAAATACTTTGTCTGATCGTTCGGCAGTTGAACCGCAACTACGTCGGCGGCGTCTTTTTGATCTTCACTCACCGCGGTCCAGCTGATGTTTTTGGAAGTCGCAAAAGCCTCCGGTTTCAGATCAATTTTATAATACTGAGTCGTCAACTTGCCCTCAGCATCCGCTTCTGACATCGTGAAATTATAATCATCCTCTGAGCCTTCGCTGTATGAAAACGCACTGTCCGGTATCGACGCGACATCAAAGCCGTATTTGACGCCATCCAACTCAAACAAGCCGTCAGAACTTTCCTTTAACATTCCTGCCGAAGTTCCCGCGAGAGTGGTCAGCAAACCGGCATTGTCACCGCTCGGCATAAAGTAATAATCTTTACCACCGATTTCTACTTTCACCGCGCCTGTCGGCAAATCGCCGCTCAGTTCGCTCAGGTTATAAGTTTGGTTGACAGAAGGAAGAACAGATCCGGCTTCCGATTTTAAAGCATCCAAAGTCGGCGTTAAAGAAGATGCAACTGCGGGCGTACACAAAAAGGTCGTCGCCGTTAACGCAATTGCCAAAGAAGTATGTTTAGTCATTTCTATACAATCCTTATCTAAATGCATTTAAACGATCATTTTTTTGCTATAGAATAAATATGGATATACGATTTTTGAAAATGAGGATAAAATTGTGTATTATAAAGGGGTTAAACTTGATTTTTCAAAATGAGATTATTATAACCTTTGTTGTATCAAAAAAATGATCCTTTTTTTGCTACAGTTAAATACAAAAAAACTCCCCGGTTCTCGGGGAGTTTTTTAAGAAACAAATAATAAAAAGGATTATCTCTGGCTTTTGGCAATTGCCTTTGTCGCTTCTTCCATGTCATTCATCGGGATAACCTGATCGCCGATCTTCTGACCGTTTTCATGCCCTTTTCCGGCGATCACCAACATATCTCCCGCTTCAAGTTGCGAAACGGCATATTCAATTGCGGCAACCCGGTCGCCGATTTCTGCCGCCTCGGAACATTCCGCCATAATCTGGCGACGGATTTCGGCGGCATCCTCGGTTCGCGGATTATCATCCGTTACGACAACCCGGTCTGCCAGTTCACGAGCTATTTTCCCCATCAGCGGGCGTTTCAGCTTGTCGCGGTCACCGCCGCAGCCAAACACAACCCACAATTTATTCTCGGTGTGACGGCGCATTGTTTTCAACACGTTTTCCAACGCATCGGGCGTATGGGCATAATCAACATAAACACCGGCTCCGTTTTTCAAACGACCGGCCAGATCAAGCCGCCCGGGTGCACCTTTAACCAACGGAAGATAATCGATTATCTTTCCCGAAAACCCGTGTAAAGCAATAACCATCCCAACCGCGCACAATACGTTCATCGCCTGAAACTCCCCGATCAGCGGCAATTCAAGCCGGTAATGCTGCCCTAAAATTTCGGTTTCCAGCGTTTGTCCGGCCGCATGCGGCTGCCGGGAAACAATTTTCAGTTCTTTTCCTCGGTTGCCGTATGACATTACCCGAATCCCGCGCCGGCGGCAAAGCTGCTCCAACCGGTCAAATTCGGCAATATCGGCATTGAGAACAGCCGTGCCGTCCGCCTCCATAACCCGGGAAAAAAGCAGTTCTTTGGCTTGCAGATAATTTTCCATCGTCCGATGATAATCCAGATGATCCTGAGTAAAGTTGGTAAAACCGGCAACTTTGATCTTAAGACCGTCCAACCGATACTGTTCAATACCGATACTCGAGGCTTCGAGCGAAACGTATTCAACGCCCTTTTGCGCCAGCTGCCGCAAAATCCGATGCAGGGTCACGCTGTCCGGGGTCGTCAGGGTTTCGATGTTTTCCGCGGCATCGGAAACAACGCCGATCGTTCCGATACTGGCTGACGAATAACCGAGATAACGCATCAGCTGACGGGTAAAATCGGCAATCGAGGTCTTGCCGTTAGTCCCGGTAACGGCCGATATATAAGGCGGCAGCGGTTTATAGAAATTGGCCGCGGCACGAGCAACGTTTTCCCGCATATCTCCGAGCGCTTTCACAAAAACCGTCGAAGCCGTTTCCGCCGGCGGCTGATAATCCCCGTCGTAAAGCACCGCCGCCGCACCTTTGGCCACCGCATCGGGAATATATTTTCGCCCGTCTGAGCTATTGCCGTTCACGGCAATGAACAATGCTCCCGGCATAACTTTGCGGGAATCAATTTCTACCGTACTGATTTCAATATCCGGCCATTCTCCTTCGGCTGTCGGCACGCCCGACAATATCTGACTTAACAACATCGCACACCTCTTTTTTGATTAATATATTTTACTATAGGCGGCAAAGTTTAGTTTTTTGTTAACTTAATCGCTTGACCGACCGACATTTTGCTCTTATGTTTAAATCATAAATATTTTCAGGGAGATATAAATTATGAACAGCACTGCCGCACTACGCCCGTATACAAGCGGGGAAGAAATCTGCCACAGTCTCATCCACGGCATCGGCATCGTTCTGAGTGTTGCGGCATTGGCTGTTCTGGTGGGCTTTTCCGCCCGTTACGGCGATGTATGGACCATTGTTTCCACCGCCGTTTTCGGCGTGTCAATGATTCTGCTGTATACGGCTTCGACGCTTTATCATGCAATCCCCTACCCGCAGGCCAAAAAGATACTGAAAAAATTTGACCACATTGCCATTTATTACCTGATTGCCGGCAGTTATACGCCGTTTTTGCTGGTCAATCTGCGGGGACCGGTCGGCTGGTCGATTTTCGGAATCATTTGGAGTCTCGCCCTTGCCGGAACCGTCTTAAAACTGGTAACTTCGGGAAGCGGAACCAAAATCTGGTCGATATCCTTGTACCTGATCATGGGTTGGATGATTGTTTTCGCTTCCAAACAATTATTTGCCTCAATCAGTACCGCCGGCGCGGTTTTCCTGATTCTCGGGGGCCTTTTCTATACGCTCGGGGTCTTTTTTTACATTTGGAAAAGCAAAAAATATACCCATGCGGTATGGCATTTTATGGTTTTGGCGGGAACGGTCATGCACTTCTTTGCCGTGCTTTACGCCTGCGTTCTAATTTAATCCCTGAGCTTCGAGAACAAATCCGGTGCAATCGTCGCCGTTGTAATTGTAACCGGTCACAATATTGCCGCTGATTGTAAACGAAATTTTACAGTATTCAATATCCTGACGGTCCGGATCGGGGCCGGGAAGGCTCGGCTGCGATATCGCCGGATAATCGATCAGGTTGGGATAAGCATCGCGACGCCCTTTTTTATCAAGTTCGACATAGGTCACCACTTTGGTGTTTTGGTCCACTATAAAGGAATTGTCGGGCATTCCCCAATTGTCGATCAGATGTTCTTCCGACACCCCTACCCAGCCTTGCAGCTGTTCGTTATAATCCGGAACCGACGAACAGGCCGTCAAAATAAAAGCACACAGCAAAACCAGCATCAAAACTCTCCTCACTAAACTGTTTTCCGCCTTGATATAGGCGTGAAAAAAGCTTTTTCAATCAGAGGATTGTTTCAGCATCACATTTAAACGGTTTTGCACTGCCGGATCCATCTTAACTTCCAAATGCAGTTTTTCGCCTTGTTGCCGACAAGCCACGACTTCGCCGTTTTGATGCAGCCATGCCAGCATTTTACCGTCTGCCGCCGCAACATCGACGCTGACGATTGTGCTTCCGGCGGATAAAATATCGTCCAAGCGTTTTAAAAGCCTGTCACAGCCTTCTCCGTTGAGTGCCGAAACCGCCGCGGCCGCCGGCGGCGCGATAAACGAGGACAGCAGGTCCGTTTTGTTGTAAACTTCCAGATAATTGTCCTGATATTCGATTTTATCCAGCCCCAAACCATGCAGCACTTCCAACACGTCCTTACGCTGTTGTTTGCAATCGGGGTTGGCGGCGTCCAACACCTGAACCACAACGTCGGCTTCCAAAACTTCTTCCAACGTGGCGCGAAAGGCCATCACCAGTTCATGCGGCAAATCGGAAATAAAACCGACGGTATCGGAAAGAATAACTTCGCGGCCGGACGGCAGTTTCAAACGTCGCATCGTTGTATCGAGGGTCGCAAACAACAGGTTTTCGGCAAATACCTGAGCGGCCGTCAGACGATTGAACAAGGTTGATTTTCCGGTGTTGGTATAACCGACCAGCGCCACCACCGGATAAGGCACCCGTTTGCGGGCGTTGCGTTGCAATCCACGGGTTTGTTTGATTTTCTCCAACGCTTTTTTGATTTTGACGATCTTATCGTCAATGATCCGACGGTCAAGCTCAATTTGGGTTTCGCCCGGGCCGCCCAAAAAACCGGCGCCGCCCCGTTGCCGTTCCAAGTGAGTCCAGCTGCGCACCAAACGGCTGCGCTGATAAGTCAGATGAGCCAATTCAACCTGAAGACAGCCTTCCCGGGTTTGAGCACGCTCACCGAAAATCTCCAAAATCAGAGCCGTGCGGTCGATAACTTTTAAATTCAGCGCTTTTTCCAAATTGCGTTGTTGGATCGGGGTTAAATCGGCGTCGACAACCAACAGTTCAATTTTCCGTTCGGCTACGATTTCCCGCAAACGTTCTATGAGGCCGCTGCCGAAATAGGCATCGGGACGAATTTGACGGATGCGAACAATCTCACTGTGACAGACGTCAAGATTGATTGCCGCCGCCAGTCCGACCGTCTCGGCCAACCGCTGTTCGGGATAAAGCGACACCGGCCGTCCCACTGCCTGCGGATAGATAACAGCGGCTTTCAGCGCCGGAATTTCGGCAACATACTCAGCCAAAATCTACTCTTCGGCTGTTTTTGAAACGATTTCAACCGCTGCGCTCGGCATAATCGTCGACACCGCGTGTTTATAAATTAACTGGGTATGACCGTCACGGCGAAGCAGAATCGACGCCTCGTCAAACCATGTGATAACGCCCTGCAGCTTAACACCGTTAATAAGAAAAACCGTTACGGCAATTTCATTTTTGCGAATATCGCCTAAAAAGTCTTCCTGAACATTTTGTGACATTGTTTTTTCCTTATATTATTATTGCACAATTCGGATTGTAACCCTATTTTATCAAAATAGTAAAGAAATGTTTGTTAAGCAAGGGGATAATTATGCAAAGATTTTTTCGGCCCGACGGATTGCCGACGGCGCCACAAAAAATATCAGCACGTCCCCGGCTTCCAAATGTTCTCGCACAAACGGCGCCAGACGAATTTCTCCTTTGCGGTACAAAGCGCAAATTCTGCTTTCCTGCGGCAGATTGAGTTCCGAAAACGCCGAACCGATCAGCGGCGAATTGTCATCGACCGCAATTTCCCATACTTCGCCCGACAATCCGAGAGAATAGGCCTGATTGAGCCGCACTTTGCGCAATTCTTTCAAAATGGCGGAAATGGTAATGGAGGTACGGTCAATCAGAATATTCTCGCCCATATTGATAATTTGCGTATTGTATGAACGCGAGTTGACCAGCGCAATCGTGTTTTCAACCCCGTTGCGTTTGGCAATCATGGTGGCGATGATGTTGTCCTTGTCTTCTCCGGTAACGGCAACAGCGGCATCGGCGGTTGCGATTCCCGCTTCCGAAAGCACGACGTCGCTCATCATCGAGCCGTGAAAAACCGCGGTTTTGTTCAGCTGACCGGCCAACCGCGCCGCACTGTGCGCATCTTCGTCGATAACCCGGCAGCTGACGATATTGTCATCGTCTTCCAACGCCTCCGCCAGATAGGCAACCAACTGGCCGCCGCCGAAAATGACGACCTGCTCGTTTTCCTTGCGTTCCAGTCCAAAACTGTGGATGACCGTTTCGACTTCGTCGGCAGCTACCAGCAGATTAATTTCGTCACCGACGTGAAACGTATCGTCGTTGCCGGGAATAAAACCGCGACCGTTACGGATAATGTTGACAACGGTTATGTGCAAATCGGGATCCGCACGTTCCAGATGGTCCAACGGAATTTGCAGCAACGGTGATTTTTTGGGGCAGCGAAAAGACAACAACAGCAATTTTTTATCCGCCAGCGGATAAATGCCCGATATTCCCGGATAACCCAAAATGCGTTTGATGGCTTTGGAAATTTCATACTCCGGCGAAACCGCCAGGTCAACCGGAATATCATGATCGCCGAAGAGACCGCCCCACGCCGCTTTCAAATAAACCCGGGCGCTGATGCGCGCCACTTTGCGGGGAATGTTAAACAACGAATAAGCGGCCTGGCACGCAATCATATTGACTTCGTCACTTCCGGTCGCGGCAATCAGCAGATCGGTTTTGCCGGCTTCTGCCTTTTGCAAAATATCGGGATGAGCGACCGACCCCAAAATCGGCATAATATCCCATTGCCGGGCCACTTCATTCAAATTCTTTTCGTTATCGTCGATAACAACCACGTCGTTGTTGCCGCGGCTCAGATAAGCCACGATACTTTTGCCGACGTTACCGGCACCTCCGACAATTATTTTCATGCTTCCTCTTCCTTTGTACCTGCGGCTTGGGGACCAAAATAGTCCTCTACCGCCGCCAACGCCTGATTTAAGTCATTAATGCGGGTATATTGTTCGCGAAACCGCTTCGCATCGTGCAAACCCTTGCAATACCAGCAAACATATTTTCGGGACAATTGCAAGGCCGTCCGTTCGCCGTAATAATCGCGCAACAAGCCGATGTGACGCAACAAAATTTGTTTGATCTGCGACGGGCCCGGTGCCGCGGCTTCGGTTCCCCGTTTCAAATAAGCATCAATCTGCGCAATCAGCCACGGCGCACCGAGAGCCGCCCGCCCCACCATCAGGGCGTCGGCGCCGGTATATTCGAGAATACGGCGGGCCGAAGCGCCGTCGCTGACGTCTCCGTTTGCCACTACCGGAATTTTTACCGCATTTTTGACCGCTGCAATAATATCCCAATCAGCGGTTCCGGCATAAAAGTCACTGCGGGTTCGTCCGTGTACGGTAACATATGCCGCCCCGCTGTCTTCACACATTTTGGCAAATTCTACCGCATTGACATGCTCATGGTCCCAGCCTTTGCGAAACTTGACGCTGACCTTCAACGGGGTTGCCGCCGCAACCGCGCCGATTATACGTGACGCCGACAACGGATCGCGCATCAGGGCGGAGCCGGCGTTGTTATTGACAATTTTTCTGACCGGACAACCCATGTTAATATCAAGGCTGTGAGCGCCGAGATCTGCCGCCAGCCGAGCCGCCTCGGCAAACAACTGCGGATCGCTGCCGACCAACTGCACCGTCACCGGATACGGTTCGTCACGAACGTCGGCAATTTTGCAGGTTTTGGGATTTTGGCGTTCCAACGCATTGACGGCGACCATTTCCGAAACAATGTTTCCGCTGCCGAACGAAGCTGTCAATTGCCGAAAAGGCCGGTCTGTAATACCGGCCATCGGCGCCAAAAATACCTGACTGTCAAAATCGAGTATCCGCATCGTTTTAATTTAACTTATCAAGGGCACGGGCAATCACGTAGTAAATTTTGCCGATATCGGCTCCCGAAATCACCGACAGCAAAATTCCCGACTTTTCGCAACTGCGGGCACGATTGATCAATTCTTCGAATTCGCCGGTATAGGCATTGACCATTTTGCGGAACTCGGCGTTTCTTTCGAACTCTTCCTTAATCGCAATCACCTGCTTGCGGCTCATGGTACGGGAAAGATAACGGACAAAAACGTCGGTATCCCCTTCATAGTATTTCTGCCACAATTTGTCCTGACTTTCGGGATTGAAAATCATATTGATGTCAACGGCAAGGGTTTCAAGCTTTTCAATAATCGAGGTGGCATTTTTCAGGAAGTTTTCCACCTTCATTTCGCGATAACGCTTTTCAATTTCCGCCAACTCGCTGCCGGCCTGTTTGGCACCGATATCCAACAGTTCAATCTGCTTTTTGATCACACCGTTAAAGCTGTCGGTACTGGCAACGATCGCATTGCTTTTGGCGGTAAACTCTTCCAGACTGCCGCTGAACGTTCCCATAACGTCGCTGACTTTGGACAGCGTTTCGTCCGCCGTCGTCTGCAGGCTGTCCGATTGCCGGGCAAATACTTCGTTGGCGGCTTTGATCTCACCCGAAATTCGTTCGGCGTTGGACATGATCTCGATGATCGTTGAGCGCAAACTGTCGCCCGAAGCGGCAAAATGCTGGGCACTGGAACCGGCGGCTTCTTCCAGCTGTCTGCTCAAAGACTGCAGGCTCTCGCCCAACTCGCGTATTTTGTCATGGGCCAGGTTGGCTTTATCAATCAATTGATCGGAAGCATTGTTCATCAGCCCGTTGAAATAATCGACCAAAGCTTTGGTATCTTCGGAAATCTGAACCATTTTGTCGTTTTGAACCGCTATCAGGCCGGTCGCCTCGGTCAGGCTGCGTCCCGTATCGTCGGCAACCGCATTAAAGCCGGTCAGACACTGCTGATAATCTTCGGCCACTTTATTCATGTTGGCGGCCGCATTGTCGGTTGCACGGTTAAGGTCTTCGGAACAAAGCGCCAACGCCTGATTGACGTGTTCAATATCAGCAATCGAGTTGCCGGCCGTTTTTTGGACGCTGTCACCGATTTGCAGCAGCCGTTCGGAAAGAGCCGAAACTTCGCCGGCCAAACGGGCGGCATTGTCATATAAACCGTTCACATCGGTTTTGAACTGTTCGCTGAGACCGTTCATTTTATGCGATACGGCGTCGGAAACGTCCATCAGACACTTGTATTGCTGATTCAAGGCCGCTTCGCCGAGACGGGTCTGAGCGCTGACAAGGTTGACGGCATCCATCAAGTCTTCGCGCTGGCGGCTGAAATTGTCGTTTATAACCGCGCTTTGCGCTTTAATTTGTTCGCCTATATTGTTGAATACGGCGTTAATCTGGCCGCCCTGAAGCTGCATTTGCTCAACCAACGCACCGAAATTGTGATTGATTTCAACGCCCTGATTGCGAATTTGTTCAACCGAACCGTCAATCCGCGAAGCATAACTTTCCATTTCTCCGGCCAACGCCGTGAAGTCGCTGCCGAAAGCCTGATGAACTTCCCGGATACGAGCCGTATTTTCGGCAATGGCAGCCGCGGCATCGTCCGAACCGGTTCGGGAATCGCTAATCGCACGATTAAAGGTTTCAAGTCCGGCGCCAAGCCGTTCCACAATCTGATCAGCCGTTTCTCCGGCATCGTTTTTGGTCTGACCGGCAATGCGGTTAAACTGTTCCAATCCTTCGGCCATGCTGTTGACAATTGAGGCTGCGGCATCGTCGGCACCGGTTTTCGCCTGTTCGACGATTTGGCCGAATTGCTGCAGACCGGCAACAATGCTGTCGGCGATTTGCGTCTGGCGGCCCGATACGTCGGAGAGGTCTTGGTCCAGCTTAAGAATCCGTTCGGCAATCGCCTGATCTATTTCGCTCAATTTGTCAATCGCCACATTCGACTTGTCGGCCACGGCGGAACCGCGTCTTTCGACCTCTTCTTCCAATGCGGACATTTTGGCAAAGACGCTGTCGGCGCTTTCGCCGATGGCGGCAATCTGCTCACGGATGGTCCGGCTGACGCCGGCGGTGTTTTCCGCTACCGAATTAAACAATTCGGACTGGCCTTCAAAGGTTGAAACAATTTCGGCAAACTGTTTGGAGAAACCGCCGGTTGCTTCATTGACCGCATCGGCATGTTTTTCCATCACGGCGGCAATTTGAACCGTATGTTCGTCGACATCGCCGATCAGGCTGCGCAGGCTGTCGCTTTGGGCGGCAACCGTATTTTCCAGTCCCGACACCTTTTCAACGGCAGCGTCGGCCGCTTCGTCAAGCCGTTTGACTTCGGCTTCCAGGCTGTCGTTAATTTTACGGGTTTGATCCGCCGCGTCCGTGGAAGCTCTGAGGGAATCTTCAAGCGTTTCTCTGAGTTGCGCAACCGCTTCTCCGGTATCTCCGGCAATTTTTTGCGCCGCGGTCGAAAGTTCTTCAATCTGACGGGCCAGTTCGGATCGGATTTCTTCGATCTTTGCCAGAGAGCTGCTGATACTGCCGTGTTGTTCGGCAAGCGAGTTCTCGGCGAGACGGCTTTGAGCCACTGCCATATTGCCGGTTTCGTTCAATTTTTCCGACTGCATCATCACGGCGTCGCCGACTTCGTTCAATTTTCCGGTCATATCGTCAACGGCGGCGCGAACTTCGGCAATGCTGCGGACGAAACGGGCATTGACATCGTCAAGAGCGTTTTGAACTTCGCCGCTCACGCCCTGCAATTCCCGGTAACGTTCGGCAATCGTATCGCTGCCGCTGTTCAGTTTGCCGCAGGCGACATCGGTAAAGGTGATCAGGTTTTCGGTCTTGACCTTAACGGTATCAACCACTTCGCGCAGATTTTGCACCGCCTGCGTGCTGCGTTCGTCCAAATCGTCAAAGCCGGCAGTCAGCGAAGCTTCGGCGTTGCGCAAACTTTCGGAAACCGTATCGGAAATATTTTTCAGTTCGTCGGCCTGAGCGGAAATATTGTTTTCCACCAACGCGGTCTGCGCAATAATTTTTTCGGCTTCCGAAGCAAACAAGTCGCTGTGTTCGGCAATTTTGCGATAAACTTCCTGCATGCCGCCGTCCATGGCTTCGGCATATTCAACCGCCTGACGGCTGCGAATTTCGACCAACTGATCCAGTTCAGAAGAGACCGAACGGAAAGTTTCGCTGACCGTTTTGGTGCTCGCCACGGCTTTTTCGGTAATATTCTCCAAATATTTGCTCTGGGCCTCGATTTTTTCAAACACCAGATTGAAATTTTCTTCGGAAACACTGCCGTAAGACTTAATGTTTTCGCTGGCTTCAATAATCTGGCGCGAACTGGTCTCGGCAACGTTCTGGATGATGTCGGCCGAATTTTTGATCTCATGCATGCCCGGCAGCAGATTGTCGACAATACCGTTAATATCGCCCTGCAAACGCCCGGCCACTTCGGAAAACTCGCTGATGCAGTTGTTCAAATCCTTCGTGGTTTTGAAAGCCTTGTCGGTAACGCCGTCAAAACTCTTGGTCAACGTTTTGACACCGTTGGTCAATTCGACGATACTTTTGGTGGAATAATTATCCAACACCCGTACCAAACTGGCAAAATCATCAACCCGTTCATCCAATTCTTTTTTGATCATCGAAGTCTGACTCATCGCCAGCTTGGTGACTTCCTGAAGTTCGGACACCTGAGAACGAATCGCTTCCGACATGGCCTTGGCGGTTGCGGCGCCGCCCTCTTCGGGATAAACCAACTGATTCATATATGCCCGCAAAAACTTGGCTTCCCGTTTAAAAGCGGCACTGCGGTCAACGTAGGCCATTCCCACCCAGATCAGCGCCAGCGGCAGGGGTGGCCCCGGCCAAAAAACCGCCGAATTCGTCCGGCATCATCAAAAACAAATTTGACCAGCCGAAAAACTGGGTAATATAAATCAGGACAATCGCAAACCAGACAACCGTCACCACCAGCATCAGGCGATAGAGATTGCTGCCGAGCCAAGTGTTATCGTTTTCTTCGACAGAAGGATTTTCAGCTTTGTTTTTACGAATCATTTCATACTTCCAGAATATTTAAATATATAAATTGGCATAAGATTACAGCATAAAACTTAATATTTCAATAACAAAACCGGCTCTGGGAAGAGTGCTTCCGAACCGGTTTTGCAAAGCGTGCGTTTTTTATTCGATACAGCAGTCGACGGCTTTTCTGACAAAGCTTTTCATGCGTCCGAGCATGCCGG
>OFFO01001370.1_pt1 | contig 13659 bp, 17 predicted proteins | sample 1521441 | NCBI WGS metagenome assembly OFFO01 (sample SAMEA3504097, study PRJEB24116) | mouse gut metagenome | biome: mouse gut; feature: mouse-associated habitat; material: faeces | place: Denmark | collected 2011
AAAAAAGAGAAGCGCCAGTCCAGAAAAATTACAGGGCTGGCGCTTTTTGTTGTTCACGCTTTGAGAAGAAGGCGACTATTCGGCTGCAAACAGCTGTGCCTCCACAGGCAGCAGCTCGTAAATATCTTCGTTTCCATCTTCGTAGGCCATGTAGATGTCTCCAATCTCGTGGCCCTCTATTGAATTAACGCCGCCGACCTGCTCAATAAACTCATCCACATGCTCCGCAAGTTTTTCACAGAACTCTCTGGCGAGATAGTGCCAAGCGACGCTGCCTGGGTTCTTCTCGATTTCCGATTTCACCAAAAAGTCACAAGGCCCCTCCAGTGCTTCATTGATCTCCGCAATGACTTTCCGCTTTTTTTCTGCTGTCTCCTGTAAAAGTTCGTTGTAAGTCATACTACATATCCTCACATATATTTGTTTTCCACAGTTTTTCCTTTGGTATGATGGGTTGAGAAATGGTATGCAGATTCTTTGAAAAATATCATTGCGTGAACGGTGCTGTGTATGTCTTTACAGAAAAGCAAAAGAAACGCCAGTCCCTAAGGAATCCCATAGGGCTGGCGCTTTTGCTGTCAAATTCCAAGCCATCCTGGCAGAACGACATCCGTCACCGAAGGGACAGGCAAGCCCAGCGTTTCCGGAGTCAAGCTGTCAGTATATATTCCGTCCACGCCAGCATCAAGGAGCTTTTGGGCCTTGTCCTTGTCGTTAACTGTATGAATATATACCTTAATGCCGTACTCATCAGCAATAGAAGCGAAGGAGTCTCGCCACCGGCTCTCATCCATGGTAATAGCCTCGATGCCAAGACTGGCACAGTAGGCTGCTTTCTCCCGGAACGCCTTCGCAGAGCAGTCAAAGCTCTCCATATAAAGGGTATAGATGTAATGGGGGTAGGCATAGATATTATTCAGTGCCACACACATATTCTCGCTATAAAATTGAATGACAATGCGCCCAAAAAGGTAGGTTAATCCAAGCTCGCGGGCATCCTCCATCATAGAGTCGAATTGGATAGAAAAGACATCAGAATCGGTGAACTTTGTATCCGTAATAATGCAGATATCCGGATATCTCTCCATGAGACGCAGCAAATCCTGGAAAGAGAGCGGGGTGTATTTCCCTAGGATAGGCTTGGAAACGAAGTCCTCCCTTGTAGGAATGAGCGTCCAGGAGATCCCCTCCTGCCAGTCACTGTGCCACCAGTCGTGGCGCAATACCACTTTCCCGTCCCTGGTCAATCTCAAATCCACCTCGAACACCCGCACGCCGGCAGCATACTGTGCTTCGAACCCCTCCAGGCAGTTCAGTGGCGTACTCCCTGCCTCCTGCCCTGGCGCTACACCCATGCCGTGGGCGATGATTTTTGACTTAGAGAGAATGTCCGTAGCTGACAACTCGCCTACAGGAGGACTCTTCTCTGTTATAACTGCTGTCCCACTCTCCCCCGCAGCCATCGCCCAACCCTGAAGAGGGGTAATCGTTATCAGGGAAAAAGCCAGAAGCAGCGCCCCTATAATGACTTGCTTCTTTTTCACAAACACAAAACCTCCCTTTTCAACTTTTTTTGAGAACTCCTTGTAATCAGAGAATTTCATCCCCCCCTTCTCCATCACAGGTATCCTCCCCGCCCAGCCCAGCGTCAATGACCATCATAGCGATGAACAACGACATGATAAAACTGGCGGCAATTATCAAAGCAATCCCCTGGAGTTCCGAATTTCCCAGCAACGATATAGTGCCAACGAGGGTAATGGGACAGAGAGCAGGGATGATGAGTGGACTAATGGAGAGAAAAATCCTCCTAAAACGCCTATGACATGTACCCCATTTTATCAGGGAAAACGCTGCAGACGCAGGCAAAACAAAAGCCGCGAACATAAAAACGGTGATGTAAATCAAAAATCTCATCCTTCTCCTACCCCCAGTTCCCTTCCTATCTTCTTCCAAATTGAATAAGAAACCTTACCGGAATCCATTATTGTGCGAATGCAGTCCACCGATACACCGGCGTTTTTTGCCAGTGCATTGTAGCATCCCAGCCCCTTCTCCGCCCGGTATTTCTTTAGAGCGGCGAGGACAGATTGTTTAAATTCCACCTCCTGGGGTGTGGATGTACTGCCCTGTTGCTGGAATCTACCCTTCCGAGGTATTGTTCCGGAACCCCGCACATTTCTCTTTGTTGACCCAGAGGTATCACTGCCCCCATTTTTCGGAGAGTCCTCAAATCTCAGGACATGCGGATTGGGTTGATATTTTCCATTCTCCAACGCACTCTGACGGGCAATAACCTCTGGACTAACCATAATTTGGTATTTGCCCTTCCCTAGTTTCTTGATTGCCCCGCAGGAGCATAGCTCCCTCAGTCCTTCATAGATGGAGACTTTGTTGGTCCAGCCACATTCCCGGGCAATTTCGTTTGCAGTCGATCCTCCTGTGTTGACCCTGCCATTCTCTGCCTGGTGGAACAGAGCAAGCATCAGTTTCTTCCACCTTTCGGGTACGGCAATCGTACCCTCTCCCTCCACCAGTTTCTCCCCAGAATGGGAGGTATCTTCTTTTCTACTTGTCTCATGCAAGGCTGGGGCTGAATTGTCAGTAGGCACCTGGGCTTCCTCAGAGGGCATCAATGTCTCTTCGGAAATCGAAGCTTTTTCTTGGGGGACATAGACGTTCTGGGAATGGGCTGCAATACGGTAAATGCCATTTTCAATCTTCTCGATTGCTCCGCAGCCGCACAAAGCCCTCAATCCAACAAAAACCGAACTCTTGCTCGTCCAGCCGCATTCAATAGCAAGTTCTGATGCAGCCGAACCGCCAGTGTGAACCAACCCATTGCTCCCGATTTTCCGACATAATCCCTGGTGCAGCGCCTTCCATCTCCCTGGTATGAACTGGACATTCTTCTCTGCCGTTGCTTCCATCTGCCCAAGCTCCGCTTTGGCTTCTCCAGGCATTTCTTTGGAAACCGGAGCCTGTGTCTCAGCAGATTCATGGCTGTCACTCAGAGCTTCATTGAAAAGGGGATCTTCCTTACTCACAGGTGTTTCTTCAAACGCAGAACTGCCCACGGAAGAACCGGTAGCACCCGCTGGGGGTTCAACAGGAGTGTCAAGGAGTAAGAACTTTCCCCAGCCCATACTCTGAATTGCCCCACAGCTCCGCAGAGCATTCAGCCCGCAATACAGGGCGGCCTTGTCTTTGCAACCAAGGAAAGGCTCTTCCCCATCCCCAATATCCACCTTTTTCCCATCTCTGGACAACCTATGCAAAGTTAAAAGAAGCGGCTGCCATTGCACAGGCACTCCTGGGTGTCTCTCAGAGACTTTCTGAGGGACGCCTTGTACGCCCTTACTGTCCATAACCTCGCTCTCAGCATCGACTGCGGACTCATCATCTCCTCCTATGACGAGTGGCCTTTCAGCCGGACCGTCTGTTATGTCCTCACGGTCTTGTTTGGACTCGACTGGCAAAATTCCCTTTTCTTCTGCTTCTTCTGCTTTCAGTTTTCGCACTTCCTCAACAAGACTTCTGTATCGGGGGGCAAATTCGTATTTTCCGAATTCAATTTTCCTGATAACGAAGCATTCGCACAGGATTTTCAACCCACGATACAGAGCGACCTTGTTTACCCAGCCACACTCCCTGAAAATTTCCTCCTTGTTATCCCCGGGACAAACGGTGTAGACTGTATGCCGACCATCTCTGTTATCCACTGCGTGACGCATCAGTGATAAAAACAGAATTCTTACTCTCTTGGGGACATCTTTAAGCCTGTCCCCCATCCTTTCATTGAGATCGAGCATCTCTTGTGGAATTTCAATGTGTCTCTTGCCGGACTTTTCAGAGAGCGTCCCAGAGCCGTTCTGGGCGGCGTTCGTTCCCAGCAATGACTTTTCACCACTCCGTCCGTGAAACGGCTTAAAGGAAGCCACACGGCCTCCTACCAAGCCATTTCCCTTTCGCACTTCATATTCAGACAGAAAATTGTCCATCTGGCTCTGCTGATAGGACGTCATCTCTTGATACTCCTTCATGCTGAGGACTCTAAGAAGGATGTCAGAGACATTGCAATTGTTTTTCCTCGTAATAATCACTCCTTTCTTTACGGTTTTTCTCTTCCATAAGCTGGGTACAGCCAAGCACAGTCCAACGCTGGGAAACCATCGCAGTGCGGACCCTGTCCGTCTGTTGGCGCCATTGTTTCTCAGTGGTTATCCACCACATAATTCCAATAACTTGCCTTTCCAACTGGTGCTTGATAATATGCGATTGCCTAAAAAATTATCGAAATGATTGGCAAAATTGCGGATGATTTTCCCACCATAGGCTTGATTTGGCTTTACCTCATCGGTCCGCACCGATTGCCTGAGACAGAGAGCCTTTATTGGGAAGAAGCGGCGTTGTCTCACTTTGCCACCCCCGGGCTACGAACCGGTCATCTTGGAAGGGCCTCTCTCAAAAGATGAATATTGTATGAAAAATGCGGCAGAAATCGAGAATATGCAGAAAATGTATGTTTATTCGCCAGATATGCGCCACACTAAATTTTTATTCATATATACACTCTTTATACATATAAAATGCCTTAAGAAGAACTTCTATCTAAGAATGTTCTTAATTAAGAAGTTCCTACTTTTCAAAGTATCTTTAACTGTCCCCGATGTATCTTCTTTCGGACGGGAACGCTTCGATAATCGAATTTTTCATAAAACCCTTCGGCTAACAGACATTTAGGAAGAGGTGAAATCCAAGAAAGACCAATCGCTCCTTGCCGGCCTCTATCGTCATCCAGTGCAATCAATAAAAATAAAGGAACTCCCGTCCCTTTATTTTTGAGTATTACTTCCTATGTCCAGCCATCAGTTATCCCCCCCTATAGAAAACTCGAAGCATGCAAAGGGCGTTCTGCCGGGAATGACAAAACGACACCTTTTTTGCGAAGGGTAAAATCTATGTGGGCGCACAGACTTCTGCGCAAGGCATACTGCGAGTTTTCCGGGGAGGGCTGCGTATGTTGCCTTTTCCTGCAGGAAAAGAACGGAGCCAAGGTCTCGTATCAAACGCTCTCGATTATCAATCGCCATACGCATCCCCCTTCACTCACTCACCGGTCACCCGGATGCATGAGATCTGACGAGGACGGGGTGCATGCCAGAAGCGGGGCAGCCAGTGTTGTTTTTTTCGAATACCCAATTAGAATTGGCTGCTTCCGGCATACAAATCTTTCGCAAGACAGCGGCAAACCTAGAGGCGGTTCCGGAATATGCCCGTGGAACCCCTCACTGCGAACCATATCGCCAAAAGTACAAACGAAAAAGCAGCAGCCCGCTATCCGAAGCGGGTTGCTGCTCTACTCTCCTTCTGGGTTTGGATGCTGTCTTAGATTCCCTATCTAACAGGTCCTACTGGCGTCCATAGGGTTGATGAAGACCATCCGGTACGTCAAAGGTATTTATTTCTGGCGATTTTCCTCTCAGCGCCAACCTGCGGTTATACCACAGGATACTGCAGTGGCTCTTCATTCATACTGCAATTTTCTGTATATAAGCAACGATTCGGATAAATTTCGCTGTTATTTGTCAGCTTTTACTGTTTCTCCTGCCGGGCGAGGTCCCTAATCTCGAATCCGGCGGACGCGATTCCCCGCGAAAGAGCCGTCAATTGTGTTGGTTTTCCCGCATGTCGTCAGCAAATCATTGCAGGATAGGACTGTTTTGAATCAGCTTTTTGCCCCAGAAATCATGTGAAATCAGGCGTATTTAGCTAGTCGGCGGGCCTGATTTTCGTGTTCCACACCGACAGCGAAAGATAAGCCGGCGGACAGAAGTCTCAGGCTCCTGCCCGCCGGTTGACCCCTTCGGGTCCGGGGAATGCTCCCCGCTCACATCCTTGTAGACTAAATTCTGTTGACCATTCAGATTCCATGTACGAGCCGCATGTTTCCCCTGGTTGCCCTCGCCGGGCCGGGGATGTTGGAGGGCGGAGTGCGGACTGTCCGTGCGGCATCTCCCTGCCCGTCATGTTCCGGGGAATTCTCCCCGCTCATATCTTTGTAAACTAAGTTCTGTTGACTATCCAGATTCCATGTCCGAATCAAGCTTTATCGCTTGATGGCCTATATTATGCGGTTCGTTCCAGAAATATCGAATGACAAGCGAAAATTTTTTACAAAAACTTCTTGTACCGTTTTTGGTAAAAAAGAGTGGTATTGTCCATGTTCTTATTTAATAAAGCTTATCAATCTTCCTGGATTTGGTAAAGGCTCAAATTTTCAACCAGAAGTTTAATGACAAAGTGAGAGGAATGTGCTATTATATTAGTGTCAGGCAAACAAAGCCATTTTCCGAGAAAGGAGACTACGCCATGAAGACCATGACCACCGCCATCTTCTATATTGAGTGTGCGCAAGAGGCTATTTTCAGCAGTGAATATAGCTTTATTGAGTGCGCCCAAATGAAGATAAGCGGATTCAGGTCGGATTGAGTGCAGCGTCTCGTCCTATCTTTCTATGAATGATTGCCGCTTGTCTTGATTATGAGGCAGGCGGCATTTTGTATGTCCATAGGGACATTTATATCATAGAAAGTGAGGTGAGACGAAATGATCTTCCCAACTATAGATCTGGCACAGACAGGGGCAAATATCGTGAAGCTGAGAAAGAATGCCGGATTATCCGTGAAGGATTTGCAGGCGGCATTCGGGTTCAACGCTCCACAGGCGATATACAAATGGCAGAATGGCGAGGCTCTGCCGACCGTGGATAATTTGATAGGGCTTGCCGCCCTGCTCAAGGTCCGCATTGATGATATACTGGTGTTAAACCAGCCCGCCGCCTGATTGCGGGGTTCTTCCCCGCATATGGTCCGCTCGTCTAGTTGGATAGGACGCCGCCCTTTCACGGCGGTAACGACCGGTTCGAGTCCGGCGCGGATCCCCATACTGGGATATTGCCAAGCGGTTAAGGCGCGGGGCTTTGACCCCCGTATTCGCTGGTTCAAATCCAGCTATCCCAGCCAAGTATGATGCGGTACCCAAGATTGGTTAAGGGGGCAGTCTGCAAAACTGTTATTCGCCGGTTCGAATCCGGCCCGCATCTCCAATATGGTGCCATCGTCTAATTGGCTAGGACGCCAGCCTCTCAAGCTGGAAATTGCCGGTTCGATCCCGGCTGGCATCACCAATATGGAGAGTGAACCTGGGAGGACTAGGGACCGCCTGCTAAGCGGATCGTGCCGGCAAGAGGCATCAGATTCGAGTTCTGCGCTCTCCGCCATGGAACCGTAGCCCAACTGGCAGAGCGCCCGGTTGAAGCCCGGGAGACGCTGGTTCGACCCCAGCCGGTTCCACCAGTTATGTTCCGGTAGCTCAGATGGCAGAGCGCCCGACTGATAATCGAGAGGTCGAAGGTTCAAACCCTTCCCGGAACACCAATATGGGTCAGTCTGCATAGTGGCGATTGCAGCGGTCTGTAAAACCGTGACATAAGAAACATCGTTGGTTCGACTCCAACCTGGCCCACCAAATTTCTTTGCTCCTGAGGCGTCTTCAGAAGCGAGAAGAACAGACTCCAGCTTATCCATGTGGATTGGCTGGAGCCTTTTTTCTTCCATAGAAGAAAGGCATCAATCCCTCCTCTTCTGTACCACTTGTAAGCAGACAAGCAAAAGGGGCAAATGGTACACCCTTTTGTCTGTTTACACCACTTTATAATTTAGCTGAAAAATGCATACAACCGAATAACAGCAATGATATAAGGCTCAATTTTTAAGGATTATCAAATATAGGAGGTATTGATGTAATGATACTGAAGGATAACGAAATTATGCGCTGCCCGAAGTGCGGAGGGAAAAGTTTTTGTGCCACAGCACACGTTACCCAGGACTGGGAATTGGACGAAACGGGCACGTTTGTGAAAAGTCTGAATGACTGTATAGAGGTCACTCATTTCCCGGGTATGGATGATCTCTGGGACTGTAAGGAGTGCGGATTTAGCGCCGAGGGTGCGAAGTTCGTAACCACAAAATAGGGAGATGGCACTTGTAGCCATCAAAAAACGAGGAGGTTTTAATATGAATAAGAATCCCATTGACAGCAGCACGGTTAAGAGTCATCCTTCGTATGGTGCAATCACACTGGGACGCAAGTCTTCCGGAGCTCCGCATCCCATGTATGGTTCGTCTGTGAAGCATCGGGATACCATCCGCCTTACACTCCACCACGGCGAGTGCAAACGGATGCTCTCTGGTGACTGGTACTTCCCCAAAGACACGATTGTTGAAGTAGAAATGACTCAGAACCAGTGGGCGGAGTTGGTATCTTCTATTGGGCTTGGCGCTGGTGTCCCTTGTACCATTAAATGGCTGAATGGCCCCGTCGAAGATCCGCCCTTCCAGTCCAAGGTGAGTGAGTTTCAGGCAGAGTTTCAAGCATGTATGGATGGTGCCCTTTCAAATGCTGATGAGATGATTGTGCGGGCAAAGAATCTGCTGGGGAAGAAGGCTCTCACGAAAGCTGATCGGGACGAACTATTGAAACTGCTTCAGTCCATACAGAATTCCGTGAGGAGCCAAGCCCCCTTCATTTACAAGCAATTTGCGGAACAGATGGAGAAAACCGCCACAGAGGTCAAGGGCGAACTGGAAGCCTGGCAGCTCAGCCGAATCACCGAATTGGCGGCTATGGGCTTGGCGAGCAAGGATGCAACCGAAAGCGGTCCCGATGTTCCTCCAATTGAGATTGGCTCGTAGGGAGGGAGATATGAGTAATCATTTTGGTGGTACTGTTGTCCAACAGTCACCCGCCTCTGACTTTGCATCTCGTGATGCTGCTCCATTTCTCATTCGGATAAATGGGGTGAATATAACAGACGCTATGCAGGAAATGCGGGGACCCTACGATGAAATAATTTCTTCCGCAATGCAGTCTACAATGAAGTTTCTTTGTGAGCTCATCCCCGGATGTTCTTTTGGATACACCTATTCCGACAAGATCATTTTGATGATTTCGGACATGGAACGTATGCCAGGCAGGCAAAAAGACATCCCTTCGGAAAATGAGGTAAACGCCCTTGCTGCGTCTGTCTTCAATGCAGAGTTCCGGTATTGGGTTGAATGCTGGATGATTGATGAGGGAATTCGTATACCTATGGATACCCTTCGGCGCGACCCCAGTTTTTGTCCCAGCGAGGAGGTTCTTCGCTTGGAAAAGGTATATGTTTCCTGGTTCGACAAAGCTGAATTTACCGCATCTATAACGCCCGGATCCAAGGAATCCTTTTACGATGCTTTTCTCTGCGAGCAGAATAGTGCCGTAACACAGCATTTAGCCTTCCGTACGGATGGCCCTGTTGCTAGTCCTAGGTGCGCAAGAGGTGCTTGTTGTTATTATGGCAAGGAAACTGAATCTCAGAAAATCGCTCAGGATAATGACAACTCCCCTCTCCTGTCGGAATCTTTCCGAGAGGGGGGACAGGAAATAGGGTGGGTTGTGGATGAAAACCCGCCAGATTTCCGAATAAACAAGGACTACGTGATGCGTTGAATCTAAACACAGAACGGGACGAATCTTGGGATACCCCAGGATTCGCCCCGTTCTGTGCTTTACGAAATACGGAATACTGTTTAGCAAAACCACGAGAATGCGGTGGACATCTATTCAGATTCGCCTTCTTTACAGAATAGCCGCGAGAAAGCCCACTCCGTAAGGGGTGGGAGCAGTCAGTGCAAAAAAGAACGGACACAAGCATCATCCAGTCTCCCGCTCTGATTTTTCGCTGAGGGGGATATGCCAACAAAAGGGCGCAGCTTTCTCAAAAGAAAGCTGCGCCGGGAGGGGCGCCGAAGCGATTACCTCCGGGGGGGGTAAGTGACGGCGCTCTGCGCAGCCTACAGCCCCAGCCCGATTATTCCAGTGGGGGAGGGAATACCTCAACATCCTCCCCCTGCGTTCCCCGGACATATGAATACCGGAGTCGCAAAAGATGGAGATGGAACCGTCGCGCCATCCACGCAGGTCGGCGATATACGCCATGTGGAAAGCCCAATCGGCCCGTACGTATGGGGAGCTTTTTTCGTCAAGCCCAGCGAGGCTCCCCTGTCTCGCCAGACGCCGTCTTTCGCCGTAGCATGCCTCTTGCGAAAGACAATTTCCACCCCCCTGGCCCAGGGGAATGGTTTTACACATGGGGCAATCACCCCAGCCTTCTTGCGGGGAGTGGGCGCAGCCTCTCATCTCCCCTGCCGCAGCTTCGCCGCAGCATACAGAATACCTTTGAAAGTCATCCTTTTTTGAAGGCTAAAACATTATATGCAATCACTCAAAAAAATATCAAAATATTTTTTATTTTTTTTGGAGCAAATGCGATAGTGAAACGCTAACTGCGAGGAGCTTCTGTTTCCAAGTGATAGTATCCCACTGTCTCCACGGGTTCAATCTCAACCCCCGGGCAGCCTCTCCCCTCCATCTTCCCAGATGCTTCCCCCAGCCTGTCAGGGCTGTTGGTCAGTCCGTCGAGTATCAACCAGAGCATTTCCCGATCCTGGAGCTGTGTAAGAACCTGTTGGACAGACCCCTGTGGAAAACTGAGCATGGCGGCGCGAAAGGACGCAGTCAGATTTTCTTTTATTGGAAACGTGACAGTCAGCAGAAGTCTGTCTCTGCCGGCATAATCCCGTTCTTGCGCCGAAATCATAGACAACACCTTCCTCTGGTGAAAATCTACTCCCCAGCCCTGGTACAGATAGCCAGGTTATAGTCAGTAAGGATACCCTGACACTCTACCCCAAACTCTTCCTCCATTTCCTCCATGCTGTCTTGAATCGCAAAAGAGATAGTATCGGCATTTGAGTTTGGAATCATCTGAGCCAACTCAGGAACGACCTTCTGGGCAAGGTAGTGAGTAATGGTCCCGGCATTCGCCCATCCGCCGGGGGCAATAAAAAAGCAAATAGAACAGAGAGGGTCTAAGCTGCTGTCTTTTGTAAAGATAGAGGCGAAGGAGATCGGGTTCTCTCTCATGACGCATCCTCCCCCCTCTTCTTGGGCTTCTTTTGGTACTGGGGGTCCCTCTCTCGATAGATGAGGCGCTGCTTTGTCTCCTGGGGGTTACTGCGAAGCTGAACCATGGAGAGGAACGCTTCGTAGGGTTCCATATGCATCTCCTTGATGAGCTTTCGGGCGGAGTACCCAAACAGCTCCAGCTTCCCAAATTGCTTCTTGGTTACATATTTATAGAATTCATCCAGGATGTCGTCCTCTATCTCCAGATCCCGGTATTTGGCAGTTGCGGACCGGGTGTCAAGGCCCTTCTCTCGGAAGTATTTGATGATCTCGTCCTTACGAGTCTCCTCGTAGGTTCTGGCAGGCTTATCTCTCCCAGATTTTTTCCCGTTCCCCTTTTCCTCCAAACTGGCAACCAGAGCCGCCATTTCTTCTTCGCCTGGCAGTGAGGACACGCCCGTGATTTTCTGCGGCGCTTCATCGACCTCCCGAACCTTTCCGCCGCGATTCATGAGCTGATATTCTCTTCCGACAATCAGCGGAGCGGGCTTCATGGGGTTGCTGACCACAATTTCGATATGGTTCCCTTTATTGCTGGTCAGGGAGAGTTTGTAGATGTATGCGTTCGTCTCTTTATCTGTCCCCTGCGTAATGCTCTCCAGTCTGAACCGCTCCGCTGATGGGGATGGAGAGCTTCTAAGGGCGAATTTATCGATTATTTTATGGGAACCCAAATACCTCGCCAACTCTCGGCTGTCGGACTTGTAAATGTACAGATAGCCTTCCAGTCCAAAGTATGACAGGTACTTTTGCATTACACCAATAGGCGGGTTGATCTCCGTGACGCTGATAAAGAACCGGCGGCTGTACCCATCCGTCAGCCCAAGGATTTTATCCATATCCGTTGGATCAATCTCGTTTTGCTGGGCGAGTGTCTGGATTAGCGTGTGGATATTCTCATATCGCGCCCCTGGGTCTATTTTTCGCCGAGCATTTGCCTCATATGTCTCCAGAGCTCGCCGCACCTCATCGACCCCCTTAAATGTCCGGCTGGACATTTGGGGGCGGTCGGGGACAGAGACTGGACTGCCGTTGTGAACATTTGATGCTTCAGCATTATTTTCATCAAAACTGGATGAATCGTCTAGGCCGCCCCTGCGAAAATCGGCTGGTGAGAATTCAAGATGGATAGGAGTACGAGCATAGATTTTCACGCAGTCAATCATCTGCTGAGATTCGTATTCCGCTATAAGACGAGCAAACGCATCGTTGTCCTTGCAGACAATCGGGAAATCCCCGGATGAGAGTTTGCAGCCCTGTCTGGTAGCGAATGCCGCTGCCTCCACAGAGGATAGAAAAGAAATCAGGGTCTTGCCCCGGTCGATAAAGCATTTGTATTCGCCAGATTCCCAATCGCTTTGCGCTGTTCCCTCAGCTGCGACCAGGTAGAACTCCGGCATATCTAAAACCTCTCCGCGAAGCGACATAAGTTGATTCTGATTCGGAGAAAGAGAAAGTTTCAGGATCGACTTTGTTAGCAAATCCAGATTCAAGGGGGTCCCCTCCCTTCATTTTTTCTATGTAATATGTTCAAAAGAGACAAATTATCAGGAGACGGCCTCGTCCATAGGCTTTAGGGATTAACTGCTGCGAAAAACCGAGTGTGAAAGCAGATGCCATTAGCACTGTACTAAAAGGCTTCCTCTCTTGTTTTTGTACCGATAATGTTCAGCGCTCTTCCGCAAGGATATTCTACTGCATTCCATGCGGACAGGTGGAGCGAGAAGCCGGCAGGGGAATGCACGGGCGAGAGCGAAATCTGCATGTTTACTGCAAATGATTCTAACTATACTTACAATCTTTGCGACAGAAGATGAAGAAACCCAGCCACCTCTTTGCAGAGGCGGCTGGGGAAACGCTCATATCTTTATTTCGTCCGCATGTTACGCTGTGCGTTGTAGATTTCAGCAATGAGGTCAACCTTCTGCTGCTTATCCAGCAGGGAGAAGATCATGCCATACATTTTCTTCCCGGATGGCAGAGGCTTTGACCAGATTATCTGTCCAAAACATGTTATCCAGCTTCCGTCCGAACGCAGGCGGAAAGACGCCCCATAGATGGAACCCTCCTCCATATCCGTTCTTGTACAAAAGGCCATTCCATCGGAGGACACATTTATCAGAGAGGCTTCAAACTTGTCTCTCTTTTCTGTGTCTTCCTTGAGGAACAGGGTGACAGCTCCATTGACAGGCAGGCGGAATTCTCCACGCCGTTCCTCCAGTTTTTCGATGGAGAGTTTTCCAATGTCGGCTTTGATTCTGGATGCGGACAGGACAGTGCCAGAGCAGATGGCTGGGCGGGAGCCGCTCAGGAACACGTAGAAGGAAACGATTGACCCTGGCTCCATGTTTGGAAGGGTAAACATTCCGGGGGTGCGTTGGAGGGAAAGGCATCGTCCGTTCCTTTCGTCATCCCATGCGTCTGAGATGGCAAGCGGAATATGGACCCCATCTTCCCCGTCCAGGAATTCAATTGTGCCGCCGGCAGAAAGCAGTGCCACAGCTGGGTCGCTTTTGGCAGCCGCATGGTTTTCCGCAGGGGCATTTTGATTTTTTCTGTTCCAAAAAATAAACAAAGGGATCACCTACTTTT
>OFFO01001375.1_pt1 | contig 13626 bp, 7 predicted proteins | sample 1521441 | NCBI WGS metagenome assembly OFFO01 (sample SAMEA3504097, study PRJEB24116) | mouse gut metagenome | biome: mouse gut; feature: mouse-associated habitat; material: faeces | place: Denmark | collected 2011
TCGATGCCGTGAGCACGGACCTCCAGAGCCCGGAAACCCCGGAACACCTCTGCGCAAAGTGTGTGGACTATGCAGCTGACTGGGCGCCCAAGGCGCAGGAACTGATGGCGGCCCACCCGCACCTGACACCGGCGGAGGTGGCGACCCTGCGCGAAGAACAGCGCCGTCAGTCACAGCTGTAGACAGAGACAGTCGATGCCGATGATGGCTGATCCAGCTGGTATTCAGTGGAACCCGGTTTCTGCCTGCATCGTAAGGAGGCAACGCATTGCCTGCATCGGTGCCATGGCCATGGCTGCCTGACTGAATCATTGTAAACAAACACGGGTCCTGCCCGGCACTCAAGCCGTGGCGGGACCCGTGTTTTGCGTTTGTGTGGAATCGGAGGATGCAATCCGGTCCTTCGGGAATGACCGGTACAGGCGGAACAGGAACAGCAGGCCCCGGCAGTTCAGCTCGAACGCCATGGCAAACCAGACACCAGGCAGGCCGTATCCTGTCATGGCCGCCGCAAAGGGAATCCGCAGACCCCAGTTGGAGACCAGGGAAATGATGGTCGGCCACAGGGTGTCGCCCTTGCCGCGGAGAATGCCTGTGGCCACGATCGCGGCGCCGTACATGGGTTCGGCGAATGCTTCGATCCGCAGCACGCGGGTGCCCAGGTCCTGGACGGCGGGATCCACCGAGAGCAGCTGCATGAGGGCAGGGGCCAGCAGCCAGAGGGCAATGCCCATGACAGACATGACGGTGATACCCGCCAGTTCGATCCGCCATGCCAGCGAACGGGTCAGGGTTTTCCGCCCGGCACCCACACACTGGCCAATGATGGCGCTGGCGGCAGAGGCGATTCCGAACCCCGGCATATAGGCCAGGCTCTCGGCGGTGATGGAAAAGCTGTTGGCTGCCACGGAAATGCTGCCCAGTCCGGCGACAATGCGCGTGAAAATGACATAGCCGCTGCCCGTGACGAGCTGCTCCACGCTGACGGGCAGGCCGATCTTGACCGCCCGCTGTATGGTCTCTTTCCGGAACCGGAAGGAATGGTGTCCGGAAAGAAACGGGGACCGGACCAGGGTGAACCAGGCGAGGTACAGACTGGTGCACATGGCTGCCGCTCCGGTGCCGATGGCGGCTCCGGCCACACCGAGGTTCAGCTGGAAGATGAAAAACCAGTTGAAGACTACATCCAGGGCACACATGAGGATCTGCAGCATCCCCGGAAGCCTGGTATTGCCCGTGGCCTGGAGCATCTGCACGGCCCATTCGTTGAGCATGAGAAAGGGCAGGAAAAGACACCACCAGCCAAAGTAGGCGGAGGCCATGGACTGGATGGCGGGTTCACCATGCAGCCAGACGGGCAGGTGCGGGGCCGCAAACAGTCCGGTCATGGCGAATGTGAGGGCAAAGAGCAGGATCGCAGCCAGACCCTGCCGACAGATCCGGGCGGCGAGTTCATCATTCCCGGCGCCGATGGTCTGGGCGGTCTGGACGGAGAACCCGAAGATGACACCCCGGCAGATGCCGGAAAAGAGCCAGGTGCTGGAGGCAACCAGGCCGATGGAGGCTGCGGCAAGGGATCCCAGACGGCCGGCCATGGAGGCGTCGATGAGCTGCATCAGGGTTCCGGCGACCTGGGCGAGAATGGCGGGAAGCGCCAGGCGGAAAATCAGGCTGTACTGCCTGCCGGCAGAAAGGGACACGCCCTGGCGCAGGTCTTGCAGGGAACGTTGTGTGGTGTTCATGAGGATATGGAAACAGAAACGGGACCGTCATTCAAGGGCGGTCAGGCTTAAGCATTGAAAAGCGGGGGCAGACTCCGCAGTGGCGCAGGCAGAAAAAAGCCCGGATCAGGAAAGATCCGGGTGGGCTTTGGCGTATTGTTCACTGTACTGCAGCACCAGGCTGACGGGTAGCTGGAGGCAGTCTGTGAAGGGATCGAGAATGACTTCCGTCGTGATCCCGGTGTGAGCGGCGAAGTAACAGAGCTTGAGGAACGGGATTTCGATCCACTTGAAGGGTTCCACCAGCTTTCCGGGTGCCTTTTCGGGTGCCGTGAAGGCCGCAAAGAACGGCTTGCCTTCGTTGTCTGTGAGAAGATCCGGCCAGAAGGGCAGATCGAGCTTTTTGAGCAGGTCCTGTTCGTAGACCGGGTTTTTGAAATCAAAAGAAGAAGGATCCACTCCGGCGATCCAGACAGATGTCTGGTCAAGTATTTCCAGAATGTTTTCCAGATCCACGTCGTCCTGGAGTTTCCGGTGTCTTGCCAGCAGTTCGTGAAGTTTTCTGAGTATATCCTGCATACATTCACCTCATCTCTGATATCATATCTTTTTTTGGCAGTTTCCGTAAGCAATTCGCATATCAGGCATATATAGTGCCGGTACAGGACATATAATAGAAACAGATTTCATGGCTGCTGTCCTTAACGAAGCCCGTATGCCTTTGGTATAATTATTTCTCAAAGGGGGATTTTCGGTGCGGTATTATGAAATCTTAAAAAAGCGGCGGACGGACCTGAAACTGTCGATTCAGGACGTTTCGGCCCAGACAAGACTTGCACCTGAATATATCAAGGCAATCGAGGACAACGACCTGGACGTCTTTTCGGACGACCTGTCCTTTGTCCGGTACTTCATCCGTTCCTATTGCGAAGCGCTCGGTGTGAACTGGAGCATGCTGCAGGAAGAAGTGGACGGATCCATCAAGCACTATGCCCATCTGCGCAACATGGCCCTCACCCAGGCCCAGAAGCGCATGGCAGCGTCCATGCCCATGGACACCAACGAATCCAGAGTCAGGCGGACCGGCCGGTCCAGCTACCAGAACCGGGTGGCATCCACCAGCCGGTCGCTGTCGCGAAAGCCCCGGCGCAAGCTGTCCATGAAGGCCGTCATCATTGCGGGGATCATCCTGTGCGGCGGCTTCGGCCTGTGGGCCGGCATGAACCAGATCCGGGCCAGCCAGGCTGCGCAGGCACAGGCCGCGGCAGACCAGGAAGCAAAGGACAAGGAAGCGGAAACTGCCAGGCTCGCCGAACTGCGCCGCAGGGAACAGGGACTGGACAATGCACAGCCTGAACAGGAAGAGGCTCCGAAGGTGGAAGACACGACCTCTGTGTCGGGCAGCACCGTGACAGTGACAAGCACATTTGACACGCCGCCGGAAGTGGCGATCGAGGCGAAGTTTTCGGCTCCCTCCACGGTCTGGCTGACCGAAGCCGGTGCCGTGCTCAACGACACCTCCCAGTACACGGATTCCTTTTCCCAGACCGTGACCATGAATGCACCGGGTACCCTGCTGTTTCAGCCGGCGGTTCCCGAGGGCATGAAGCTCACAGTCAACGGACAGACCGTGACGCCGGAACTCAATGAAAACGGCGAAGCCATCATCACCATCGAGGTGGTGCAGGCTGCCGGAGCAGCAAAGGAAGAGGCTGCAGCAGAGCAAGGAGAGCAGAATGAACCTGCCGAATAAACTCACGCTGGTGCGGATCCTGATGGTTCCCGCCACGGCCATCATCTATCTGGCGGTCCCTGCAGACTGGGCACCGGTGGTCCCGTCCATTGGACTGGGCGGCCGTGACCTGATCGTCTTTGCGATCTTCGCCATTGCATCCTTCACGGACTTCCTGGACGGAAACATCGCCAGGAGCCGGAACCTGATCACGTCCTTCGGCAAGTTTGCGGATCCCATTGCGGACAAGCTGCTTGTGAACACTCTGCTGATTCTGCTGGCCTGGAGTCATCAGGCAAGCGTGGCAGCGGTGCTGCTCATGACTGCCCGGGACCTGATTGTGGACGGACTGAGAATGAGCGCCGCAAAGAGCGGGGAAGTGGTGTCTGCCGGCTGGTGGGGCAAGGTGAAGACCGTGCTGCAGATGTTAGCGATTGCGCTGCTTCTGCTCCACAACTGGCCCTTTGCGCTGATCGGTTTGCCCGTGGCGCAGATCCTGCTGTGGGCTGCCTGTGCGGCAAGCCTCTACAGCGGCTGGATCTATTTTGAGAAACTGAAGAAATACGTCCTGGAGACCATGTGATGGAAACCGCCGAAGCGCTTCTGTCCTGTGCCCGGGACCATCATGTCACCATTGCCGCGTGCGAGTCGCTGACCGCCGGACTGTTCATGGCCACCCTGGCCGCAGTTCCGGGAGCCAGTGATGTGCTGCGCGGCGGATTTGTGACGTATACAAATAAGATGAAGGAATGGCTGGCCCATGTGGATCCGGTCATCCTGGAACAGTACGGCGCGGTATCCGAACGCTGTGCCAGGGCCATGGCGGAAAACACCCGGGTGCTGACCGGGGCGGATTATGCGGTGTCCTTTACCGGCAATGCCGGACCATCGGGTTCGGAAGGAAAACCGGCGGGTCTTGTCTACTGTGCGGTTGCCAGTGGCACCGGCTGCCGGATATACAGATACGATTTCGACCACGCATCCCGCAATGACATCCGGACCGGAGTGGTCCGGGACATGACAGAGCGGCTGCTGCGGGTCATGAAGGAGGAACTGAATGGCGAGAAAACAGGAAACTGTCAAGAAAGATAAAACAGCAAAGGAAAAGGACAAAGACCAGCTGCTGGCGGATGTCCTGAAAGACATAGAGAAAGAGTACGGTACCGGAGCGGTCATGAAGCTGGGTGAACGCCCGAGCATGGATGTGGAACCCATCCCTTCCGGCTCCCTGCTGCTGGACCAGGCACTGGGGATCGGGGGATATCCCAAGGGCCGGGTAGTGGAAATCTACGGTCCGGAATCCTCCGGTAAAACCACACTGGCGCTGCACGCGATTGCCGAGGTGCAGAAAAAAAGCGGGCGCTGCGCATTTATTGATGCGGAGAACGCCATTGATCCTATCTACGCCCGGAACCTGGGTGTCAACATTGACGAGCTGATCCTGTCTCAGCCGGATTCCGGCGAGCAGGGCCTGAACATCATGCTGATGCTGATTGAAAGCGGCGCCGTGGACCTGGTGGTCGTGGACTCCGTTGCGGCCCTGACGCCTCAGGTGGAACTGGAAGGCGAAATGGGCGACCTGCAGGTGGGTGCCCAGGCGCGGATGATGTCCAAGGCCATGCGGAAGCTGGCGGGCATCATGAACCACAACGAGTGCACGGCGATCTTCATCAACCAGCTGCGTGAAAAGGTGGGTGTCATGTACGGCAACCCGGAAACCACGCCCGGCGGCAAGGCGCTGAAGTTCTATGCCTCTGTCCGGATCGATATCCGGAAAACGGATGTGATCAAGAATGGCAGCGAGATCGTGGGCAACAAAGTCCGCGTGAAGATTGTGAAAAACAAGGTGGCGCCTCCCTTCAAGCAGTGCGCACTGGAAATCGTGTATGGCAAGGGCGTGTCCTGGATCTCCGAACTGGTGGACATGTCTGTCGAATACGGCTTCCTGAAGAAAGCGGGTGCCTGGTATTCCTACAACGGTGAAAAAGTCGGGCAGGGAAAGGAAGCCGCCAAGAAATTCATGGAAGAAAACGAGGACATCCGCTCCGAGCTGGAACAGAAGCTGCGGGATGCGATGGCCGGAAAGAATCAGGAAGAGGACGATGTGGACATCTCCGATCTTCCGGGTGTACAGGAAATGGACCCGGATCTGGCGGCGATGCTCAACCATGGTCTGGACAATCCGATTCAGTAAGAACAGCTTCACAATAAGCGAGGTCTCTCCGGTTGGGGAGGCCTTTTTTTAATGGAAAAATGAGAGCCCGACGTCATCTTGTAACATTACGTTATGAAAAGATACAAACAATTACATCGACTTAATGCAAAACGTACCAATAGATTTACCACAGTAACATTCCAATCTTTTGCTCTGTAAACTTATATGCTATGGTTTCTAAGTAAGTTCCATGAGTTGTTACGTTGTAACGAAACAAAACGATACAACGATGGATGGAACGCTTGAAAAGAGCAAAGAAAGGAAACATATGAAGTCTAAGAAGAATCTGGCGGCCACGCTGGCGTTTTTGATGACCCTTCAGGCAACGGGACAGCCCTGGGCTGTGCTGGCTAATGGAGGCGAAGACAACGACCCCATCCTTGGCGAAGCTACTGACGATCAGACGGCAGATGAACTCTCTGACGACGTGGCAATTGAGGAACCTGTTCAAGAAACCGTCACAACCGCACCTGATGTTCAGGCATCTGCGGAAGTTCTGGCAGTAGAGGAAACTGCTCCGGCTCCCGAAGTAACGGTACCAGCGGAAGAGGAGGAAATGATTCCTCCGTTCGCAGACATGAGTGAAGAAGGGTCCTATACAGCCAAAGTGGACCTGATTAATACCGATGAAACGGTGAACCCGGTCATTGTGGACTTGGGCGTCATCAAAGAAAAAGCCCCCAACATGGAGGCGCAGAACTATGTATATAAGAAAGCGGCAGTGAATGGAGAAACCATCACGGCTGTTCGGACATGGGTCTCCGAAAAAGAAGGAGAGAAAACCTTCTGTCTGCTGGAGAACGGTGATGTTTTGGAACTGAGACCGGGCATGGAAATTGTCTTCACGTATGAATATGTGAAACCTGCCGAGGATGAAACAGAACAGCCGGAATCGGAAGGAGAACCCGGAAAGAATGAAGAAGCCAACAAACAGCCGGTACAGGCCCCTGCAAATGATGAGGCGGATGCTGCGGAAGAAGCAGAATCCCAGGAACCCGTTGCGGAATACTATGCGGTGAAGTTCTTCGACCAGAAAGAAAAAGATGGAAATCTGGTCCAGAATGACACACCCATCGTGATCCAGTGGATCAAAAAGGGTGAGACTGCGGTGGCTCCGGCCATCAACTGTCCGGAAGGGTATGCCTTCACTGGATGGAGCCAGGATGTGAATGCGGCCATTACCGGGGACACCGAATTTGTGGCACAGTACAACAAGCTGGAAAAAGCCATTACCCTGCAGATTAATTTCGTCTATCAGGGAACAAGCGTCATGGTAGAGCAGCCCTGGATTGCGGATGTACAGCCAGGTACCTACACCGGAACCATTGACTTCCCGACTGTGGAAGGCTGCGAAACGTATGTGAATGGCGACAAGGCCGGTTCTTATACCTTTGACAAGCCCACAGAAGACACGGTGATCAATGTGGAATACAAGGGTGTGGAAACTGCGTATACGGTGCAGCACATATTCCTCAATGCCAGTGGCCAGATCAATACAGACAAGAAGGCAGTGGAAGAAACGCTGAAAGGCGGCATCAACACTCCGACAAATGCGCAGGCGAAGGAGTTTGCAGGCTATACCGTGAAGACCATCAACAATGTCACCATCAAAGGAGAAGGCACTGTCGCTGAGGTCCGCTATGCACCGACTGCATTCACCATTACCTACCAGACCGGTGATGGCGGTTCCTATGTAGCCCCTCAGTCTGTCTATGTGGATGCCCACATTCCCAGTGTCGATGAACCGAAGAAGCTGGGATATACATTTGATGGCTGGACTTATGAAAGTGTAAACGGAACACTGATGCCCGCCAGGGATGTTGTGGCTGTGGCAAAGTGGAAAGCGAACACACAAGCGACTTATACGGTCAACTACTGGCAGGAAGGCATCAACGGCGGCTATGAACTGGCACAGACAGGCGGCAAACCGGATGTGGTCACTGAAACCGGAACTGTGGGAGAGACGATTTCCTACACAGCGGAGAATGAACGCTATGCCGGGTTCCATCTGAACACGGAAGAATCAGCTGGGAATGTGGAAATCACTGCGGATGGTCAGGCTGTGAAGAATGTCTACTATGACCGGAATGAGTACAGTATTAAGTTCTATAAGAAAGATGGAAGGAACTGGAAAGAAGTCGAGAATCTCAGGATAACAGCAAAATACGGCGTCGATATTTCTGAGGAATGGAGACAAAGTGCCGGTAATTCCAGATGGACAACATCCTCGAGTCAAGGCTTTAACAGAGAGTACTTTACCACAATGGTTAATATGCCGTTGAATGGCGATGAAGCCTATTATTATAGTCAAGATGGTGATTCATATTCTATTAATTACTATGTCGAGGATCTGAATGGAAAAAATGTAATCAAACAAACAGTCAAAACCAGATCTTTTGGCAATCTGACAGAAGTGGACAAAGTTGATATAGAGGGATTTACGTTCAGAAGCTGGGGTGATGGAAAACCGCATAACAGAATTGCTAATCTTTATTACACCCGTAACTCCTATGCCCTCCAGTTCAACAACTGTGCAAAGATCGATTCAGTTTCTGTAAAATTCGAAGCTCCCATCGGCAGCTATCTGCCAGAGGCTTCTGAGGTTAAGCCTCCTGTAACAGAAGACAGTGATTCTGTATTCGCAGGCTGGTATACAGCTCCGGTTGGCGGTGAAAAGATTGATCCGGATACCACAATGCCTTCCCATGTCGTGCAGGTATATGCACATTGGGAGAAGGCGAAGTATGATGTTTCTTACGAAACGAATAGAGATGGGATCACATATCCCGCTGAAACGCTGGAAAAAGGCGCAGAAATCACCACACCTAAAGTCACAGAAGAAGGCTTCCTGGGCTGGTATACCGATTCCAACTTCGAGCATGCATTTGTTCCGGGAACCCAGATTGGTGGAAATATCACTCTGTATGCCAAGTGGGACAGTGACAACCAGACGACTTACTCCATCAAGTATGTGGATGAGGATGGCAAGGAACTGAAAGTTACAGACAACGCCGGACCCATTGAAGTTGGAACCACTGCGCAGATCACGGCGGAATCCACAATCATTGTGAATGGCAAATCCTACTATCCGACAGAAACAATGAAGACCCTCATGGCTTCTCAGAAAGCCGAGGAGAATGTGGTTGTATTCACCTGCAAGCCGATCCAGTCCTGGAGCTACACAGTGAAATATGTGGATGCAGACGGCAACGAAATCCATGTATCCAAAACGGTTGATGATGTCCACAATACACTGATACAGGAAAGGGCCATTTCGATTGAAGGCTATCAGCTGACAGGCGAGCCAATCCAGACACTGTCTGTTTCAGACAGCAAAAAGGAAATTGTTTTCCGGTATGCGGCAAATTCGACTTCTTATACAGTTAAGCACATCAGCCTCCAGGAAGATGGAAAAGCTGTTGAGCTCGAAACCGAAACCTTTGATGCCGGTCTGGGTGACTACGTAACTGCACAACCGAAAGTTTTCGATGACTATGTTCCTGTAACCGACGGAAAAGCACTGGGTGCCGCTGTCAAGGCAGATGGAAGCACAGTGATCGAGGTTTTCTATAAACACTGTGAACATAATGTGACCTATACACTCGATGAAGCTTCTCAGAAACTGTATAACGGGGCAATGCCTGCTGGCGGCAAATACCGGACAGGGGCCTCTGTTCCTGTAGAAGACGAACTGACTCTGGACGGATATACATTCACAGGCTGGAAACTCGACGACAAAACCGTCAGCGGCAGCTTCAACATGCCTAAAAAAGATGTTATATTGGTCGGCTCCTTCAAACGGGATCTGAGCAACGTCACGGTTGACGAAATTGCCAAGACTTATAATGGAGCGACCTCCAGTCTGACTGTGAATGGTCTGAAGACTGGGGATACAGTGACATTCTGGTCTGGTGATGGTAAGGAAGAGCTCAATAACTCTTTCAAAAACGTATTCGACAGCCAGGAGAAAGTTCTTGTCAAAGTCAGAAGTGCAGATGGGCAGGACAGAGTTCTGGAAACCTTCGTCAAGATTGCTCCTGCAAAAGTGACGATGACTTCCGGATCTTCTGAAAAGCACTATGATGGTTCTGCATTGACGAATAGTACAGTGAATGCAGAAGGTTTTGTAACTGGTGAAGGAGCGACTTACAACTGCTCCGGTTCTCAGACAATCCCAGGTTCCAGCAAGAATACGTTTACGTATACTCTGAACAAGGGGACAGATAAGCGGAACTATAACATCGCAACTAAGGAGGGAACTCTGACGGTAACCGATGTCGAGGATTCCAAGAGGGCTACATTTGAAGTCAAGGCGAAGTCTCCGACAACGAAATACGACGGAACGACAAAGACTGTCTCCGGCCTGGAGGCTACTGAATTCACCTGGAATGGACACACGTATCGGGTGGAAGGCTTGACAGCCTCTGCTTCCGGAAAAGATGCTGGAAAATATGACTCTGTAGTTAGTGGTACGGCTGTGGTCAAAGATGCAGACGATAAAGATGTAACGAGCCAGTTCACTGTAACAAGCAAGAATGGAACTCTGACCATTGAGAAGCGAAACGTTGTCCTGACATCTGAAACTGCCGGTAAGGGTTATGATGGAACACCATTGACAGCAAAAGAAGTAAAAGTATCGGGCGACGGTTTTGTTGGAGAAGAAGGCGCTGTCTATGATGTAACAGGTACGATCACTGCACCTGGTACCGTAGATAACGAATTCTCATACAAGCTGAAAAGCAACACAAAGGCTGACAACTATGTGATTAAGACAGAGACAGGCACTCTGACAGTAACGCGCATTGATGATGACAAGAAATTCGAAGTCACTGTCACGGCTGCTTCTGATGAAAAGACCTATAACGGTCAGAATCAGACAGTCGAAGGTCTGAACGGTACTGAATTCGAGTGGAATAAACAGAAGTACACTATTTCAGGTCTGGAGGCCAGAGCGACCGGTAAGGATGCAGATTCCTATACCAATGAAGTCATTGGAACTGCTGTCATCAAAGATGCTGCCGGCAACAATGTGACCGATCAGTTCAAGCTGAATAGGGTCAATGGCCAGCTGAAAATCAATCCCAGAAAAGTGACACTGACCTCTGCCACCGACAGCAAGGACTATGACGGTTCTCCGCTGAAAAACAGTGATGTATCTGTATCCGGTGATGGTTTCGTAACCGGTGAAGGTGCAACCTATGATGTCAAAGGTTCCATCACTCTGCCAGGTACTGTGGACAACGAATTCACATATGTTCTGAACGATGGTACCAAAGCCGGGAACTACACAATCACACCTGTTTACGGCCGGTTGACCATCAACGACCGGAAAGAGGCTGACAAGGAAAAGGACAAAGTCACTGTCACAGCCAACTCTGACACAGTCACATATGATGGAGCCAAACATGACGTATCTGGCCTGGACAAGAATTCTTTTGAATGGAACGGTCTGACGTACACCATAGAAGGACTGACAGCTTCCGCATCCGGAACCGATGCTGAAACCTATCCCAACAAGGTTGTGGGAACTGCAGTCGTAAGGGATGCTGCCGGCAACGATGTAACGAAACAGTTCAAGGTGGAAACTTCGGATGGTGCTCTGATCATCAACAAGAGAGACGTTACGCTGACATCCGCAACAGATAAGAAGGAATACGATGGCTCTGCACTGACCAACGATACAGTCACTGCAGCAGGTTTCGTGGAAGGAGAAGGCGCAGACTATACTGTGACCGGCTCCATCACTCTGCCGGGCACAACCAAGAACACATTCAGTTACACCCTCAAGTCAAACACCAGGGCTGACAACTACAATGTCACGAAGGCAGAAGGCGATCTGACAATCACGGATGTGGCAGAAGCCAACAAGCATGTTGCAATAGTGAAAGCTGAAAACGCCAATGCTAAATATGATGGAAATACTCATACTGTTTCCGGCGTAACAGGCACTACCTTCGAGTGGAAAGGTCACACATATACCATCGAAGGTCTGGATGCCGAGGCGGAAGGCAAAGATGCTGATACTTATGACAACATCGTCAGAGGCACAGCTGTTGTTCTGGATGAAAACCGAAATGATGTTACAAAGCAGTTTACGGTCAAGACCGAAAACGGTAACCTGACCATCGCCAAACGTGTTCTGACACTCACGAGTGCAGATGACAAGAAAGTCTATGACGGATATGCACTCGGCAACGAAAACGTCTTCCTGACAGGTGACGAATTCGTGGAAGGTGAGGAACCGGCTTATGTATTCGGCAAGGATACCAAGCCAGTTGAAGTAGGCACATATTCCAATGACTTCACCTGCCAGTTTGCAAAGGATGTCAATGCTGACAACTATGACATCACAATTCAGCCTGGAAGACTGATCATCGAACAGGCAGAACCTACAATCGTTGTGAATGCAGATGGCAGTGAAATTGCAGCCGAAGGTATTTCGAAGAAGTATGACGGTGAAACTGTAACGGTATCTGCAACTGCAGCCAGCCAGGAAGGAAAACCCATCGACGGCAACTTCACCTATACCGTGAAGAACCTGGAAACCGGGGAAGAATACACATCCAAAGAAGCACCCGCATTCATCAACAGCGGCAAGTGGGAAGTGACTGCCACGACCGGCAACGACAACTGCAAGGAAACTTCCAAAACAGTGACCGTTGAGATCCTCAAGCGTAACGTTCTGCTGGTCAGCGAAGACCAGGAATGGGTATACGACGGTACGGAACACAAGCACGAAAAGGCGTATGTCCACGAATCCGGCGATGGCTTCGTGGAAGGCGAAGAGCCCGAATTCCACAGCTTTGCCACCATCACCGATGCTGGCAGCAGGGAAAACAGCTTCTCCTACCGTTTCAACAAACGCGGCGGAGCCACCACTCTGTCCAGAGTTGCAAGGTTCCTGGGTGTTGCATCCGAGGATCCGGACAACATCGCAGCCAACTACAACATCGAAGTGCAGCACGGAACGCTGACGGTGAAGAAGGCGGATGCCAGGCATCACAACCTGACACTGGCTGACAAGACAGTCACGTACAACGGCAAGGATCAGATGCTGGATGCGGCAACTTCCGATATCAAGGATGCAAAAATCCAGTACTCTGTGGATGGTCAGACTTGGACGGATGAACTGCCTGCCTTTACACATGTCGGCAAGTACACGGTGAAAGTCCGCGCAATGCACAACAACTATGAGGATGCGGAAACATCCGCGGTTCTGGAAGTTGTGCCGGCAAAACTGACAGTCACGACAGAGAGTGCAGAGAAAGTGTATGACGGCAAGGCGCTCACTGCAGGAGGTTCTGTAACCGGTCTTGCAGAAGGCGATGAGGTTGAACTGCTTCTTACCGGTTCCCAGACGGAAGTCGGCGAAAGTGCAAACACGTATGAACTAAAGTGGATCAAGGCGGATGCGGCGGATTATGAGGTCACAGAAGCCATTGGTACACTGAAGGTTACACCGAAACCGGCAGAACCAGCTGAACCGGAAGCACCGAAGAAGGACGAGACTCCGGAAGCGCCGGAGAAATCCGATGCCAGAAAGCCGAACAAAGTCGTCACGGCTCTTGGTCTGGATCCCGCTCTGTGGACATCCATCATGGGTGCTGCAGGTCTGGGTATGATCGGTGCAGCTCACCTGTCCCGCAGGGACAAAAAGAAAAAAGACGAAGAGTAAACTCTGATGTCTGAACTGACCAGGGAATCCCAGCCGGATCCCTGGTCTTTTTTAAGTGTGCCGGGCATGGCACAAATCTTACTGGTGAAAGTCCAGTCACGGGCATTTGTCGCCAAGTGTAGCGAACCACAAGCGGAAAGCAGTAATGCTCAAGTGAAGGCAGTGGTGTAGCAAAGTCAGCGAGCCTACGAACAGAAACCTGATACAAGGCCAAATGGCGGGTAAGGTTGCTTAACAAACCGAAGCCCAAAAGACAAACGTAAAGCCAAGACGGTAAATCAGG
>OFFO01001422.1_pt1 | contig 13314 bp, 14 predicted proteins | sample 1521441 | NCBI WGS metagenome assembly OFFO01 (sample SAMEA3504097, study PRJEB24116) | mouse gut metagenome | biome: mouse gut; feature: mouse-associated habitat; material: faeces | place: Denmark | collected 2011
AAAGGAAGCAGTTCTCCGAATTGCCGATATTCCGGGTGTCCGCTTCGTTCAAGTCTCCTCACTTTATAAAACGGAACCCATTGACTCGAGCGGTCCGGATTACACCAATGCCGTCCTGGAGATAAAGACGGAACTATCTCCCCGATTATTGCTGACACAACTTTTAGCAATTGAATCGGACTTGGGGCGTGTGCGCCCGGCGGGCGTCCATAATGCGCCCCGGACGATTGATTTAGACCTTCTTGCCGTCGGAGAGCAGTGCTCCGAAGATCCTTTTGTTCTCCTTCCGCATCCGCGCATGACGGAGCGGGCCTTCGTGTTAGTTCCTCTTGCAGAGATAGCGCCGCAGTTTAATATTGCGGGAAAAGGTCAGGTTCAAGCCTTTTTGGCTTCTACGGCTGACCAGCGAATTAACCGATTTAAATCTGCCGAGGAGTGGTTCGGCAATTTAGGAGAATGCAATGGATCAGAAAACGGAACGCAAGCCCGTTAGACTCAGCACCATCAAGAAGATGTACGAGGCAGGAGAGCCGATCGTGATGCTCACCTGCTATGACGCAACTTTCTCTTCCGTTGAAGATGAGGCCGGTGTAGACATCAAACTCATCGGAGACTCTCTCGGCATGGTGATGCAGGGACGTGAGACAACGCTTCCCGTGACCATTGACGACATGGTTTACCACACAGCCTGCGTAGCCCGCGGCAATAAATACGGGCTGGTGTTAGCAGATATGAATTTCGGCAGCTACCTTGTCAATGAAGACGAGGCGGTGGCCAATGCCGTAAAACTGATGCAGGCCGGCGCCCACATGGTTAAATTCGAAGGCGGTACAGAAGTTTGCCCGCTGGCCCGTCGTTTAACCGCGATGGGAATTCCCGTCTGCGGACACGTCGGTTTTACACCTCAGTCCGTTAACGCCATCGGCGGGTACTTCGTTCAGGGCAAGACTAAGCCCGGAGAAGAAAACCTTATGGCCGACACTCTGGCCCTGCAGGAAGCCGGCGCATCCATGATCGTTCTGGAAATGGTTCCGGCGGATGTTGCCAAACGAGTGACGGAAGCTTTGAGCATTCCGACAATCGGTATCGGCGGAGGCTTAAATTGCTCCGGTCAGGTTTTAGTATTACAGGATCTGCTGGGAATCTTTCCCGGCCGTAAACCGAGATTTACTAAAAACTTTATGGAGGGAGCCGCAAGCATCAAAGAAGCGGTGGCTAATTACGTGAATGCCGTTAAAAACCGCGAATTTCCGGCGCCTGAGCACTCCTTCTGATTTTAAAAAAAATGAAAGTTGTTCACACAATCGAGGCTCTTCAGGAAGAGCTCAAAGGAAAGAAGAATATTGCTTTGGTTCCGACCATGGGCAATCTTCATGAAGGTCATCTGCATCTGATGCAGGAAGCCGGCAAGTACGGCGACACGGTGGTTGCGTCGATTTTTGTCAATCGTCTTCAGTTCGGCCCGAACGAGGACTTCGACCAGTATCCCAGAACTTTGGAAGAGGACTGCAGAAAGCTTGAAGAGCGTTGATTATGTCTTTGCGCCGAGCGAAAAAGACATGTATCCGCAGCCTCAGACTTTCCGCGTGAAGCCCGATCCTGCCTTGGCTGATATTCTCGAAGGATTTTATCGTCCGGGATTTTTTGAAGGCGTCTGCACGGTTGTCATGAAGCTTTTCTGCATCGTGCGACCGGACGTCGCAGTTTTCGGTAAAAAAGACTACCAGCAGCTGACGATCATCAAGGAAATGGTCCGCCAGTTCGGCATGCCGATCCGCATTGTTCCGGCAGAACTGCAGCGCAATCAGGAAACCGGACTGGCGCTCTCTTCCCGCAATCGTTACTTGGGCGCACAGGAACTTGAAGACGCTACATTGCTCTACAAGACAGTCAAAGGCGTTAAAGATGCGCTGGAAGCCGAGACGGCAGATCCGGACGTGTTGGAAGAAAGAGCAATGAAGATGCTCGACGGTCACGGCTGGATTCCTGATTATGTCGCCGTGGTTCGCAGAAGCGATCTGCTTGCACCGACAAAAGACGATCTGGTTAATAGAACGCCGTTAGTCGTTTTAGCAGCCGCAAAAATCGGCACCACACGTTTGATCGATAACGTCGAAGTGTTCTAAAAATCTAAGTACGAGTTCTCAAGCGCCCGGAAGAGCGGCTTGAGAACGAAGAGAAGTTTTTTATCCGGTCGGTTAGGCCGGATTTTTGTATCCGCCTCTCTTCTGCTGAGAGACAGAAAAGGAAAATCGATGATTGTTCGAATTGCTGAAATTCAAGTTGATCCTGCAAATCTTGAGGAATACCTCGAACGCGCTCGGACGATCGGAGCAGAGTCAGTTTCTGAGGAACCCGGTGTGATTGCGATTTTTCCGATGCAGGATAAGAGAAACCCGGGGAAGATCCGAATTTTAGAAATTTACGAGGATGAAGCTGCTTATCAAGCTCACCTGCAGACGCCTCATTTTCTGACGTACAAAATTTCAACGCTGAGCATGGTTGAAAAACTCGACTTAGTTGACATGAATCCGCTTGATGAAGCAGCAATGCCGTTGATCTTTAAGAAGCTTGCTGAACGCAAGTAACCACACTGCCTCAGATTTGTTTCTGCTTTTTCGGGCCCGATTCATGAAGCTTAGGCTCGGAGTGCTGCAGATGCTAAGCGCATTTTTTGCCGGAAAGTCTTGCACAAGTACGGACGCAGATTTTGTCTAATGGATTTACCTAGGGGTTTGCGTTATTCCTGCTGAAAAGCGGCCCAATGTGGGTTTGACTGTGGCATGATGATCAGAATGGCCGCGACGTATACGCGGTGACGAATTCTTATATTGGAGTCTATTAAATGTTGATGAAAAAGCTGCTTTGGACAGCATGCGCTGCAATCGCATTGACTGCTTCCGCCGGTATTAATGCTGAAGAGTATGTCGTCGGAACAGGTGCGACTTATCGTCCCTTCGAATATGAAACACCGCAGAAAGAGCTTGTCGGTTTCGACGTTGATTTGATGCGTGCCATCGCAAAGGCCGAAGGTTTTGACGTTAAGTTCATCAACACACCGTGGGAAGGCATTTTCGCGACTGTCGATAAAGGCGACCGCGACATCATCATGTCCGGTATTACGATTACCGACAAGCGCAAACAGGTTGTCGATTTCTCCAAGCCCTACTTCCTGGCTCATCAGCTGATCCTGACCGATAAGTCCGTCAAGATTAACAAGCTTTCCGACCTCTCCAAAGGCAGCGTAGCTGTTGTGAGCGGTTCTGCCGGTGACGTTGCCGCTTCCAAGGCATTCGGCAAAGCCTCTACAAGAATTCGTCGTTTTGACAACACTCCGCTTGCTCTGGAAGAACTGAATCAGGGCGGTGTCGTCGCTGCAATCGGTGATATCGGTGTTCTGGCTTTCTACGCTCGCAACAATCCCGACAAGCACTTCAACATGACCCGTGATCCGGCTTTCGAAGAACAGTATTTCGGTATTGCTGTTAAGAAAGGCAATCAGAAGCTGATCGATAAAATCAACGCCGGTCTCGATAAGGTTGTTGCCAGCGGTGAATACAACAAGATTTATCGCAAGTGGTTCGGTACTGATGCACCGAAGCTTCCTCAGTAACAGGAACTAACCAATGAAATTGCCCGATCTACATGGTCGGGTAATTTTTAAATAAAATCTCGGGAATTTTTAATACCAAGGAGCGAACGTGGGCGGATTTCGGTACGAAGTAATTACAGAATATTGGCCTCTCTTCTTAGAAGGCGCCAAGATGACCATCCAAATTACGGTGATTTGCGTCACCTTGGGTGTGATTTTGGGTATGGCTTTAGGCATGGCGCGACTGGCCGATGCAAGACATTCCCCTTGGAAACAGATTCTTAAATATTGTGTTCGCTGGCCGGTGACGGTTTACGTGAGCTTCTTCCGCGGAACGCCTCTTTTCGTTCAGATTCTGCTGATGCAGTTCGCGATTCTTCCGTTCTTTATTCATCCGACCGAAGGTCTATTGATTTCCGGAGACCTTGCCCGTGAGATTCGTTCTACTTACGGTGCGATGCTTGCCGGTATCGTGGCCATTACGTTGAATGCCGGTGCTTACCTTTCAGAGGTTTTCCGTGCCGGTATCCAGTCTTTGGATAAGGGACAGATGGAAGCTGCCCGCTCTGTCGGTATGACTTACTGGCAGGCAATGTTCCACATCATCCTGCCGCAGGCTTTCCGCCGTATGCTTCCGCCGTTGGGCAATAATGCGATTGCGATTTTGAAAGACTCTTCTCTTGTTTCTGCGATCGGCCTGGCTGAACTGGCCTACGCCGCACGTACTGTGGCCGGAGCTACAGCTCGCTACTGGGAACCGTACATTACGATTTCTCTGATGTACTGGGTCATGACTTTAGGTCTGGCTTATCTCGTGAAGAAGATGGAACAACGCTTGGGTAAAGGAGACGACAACAGATGAGCGACAACAAGACCGAACAGAAACCGGTTATCCGTATCGAAGATCTGCACAAGTATTTCGGGGATAACCAAGTTCTTCGCGGCATTAACCTCGAAGTGATGCCCGGAGAAAAAGTCGTGGTTTTAGGGCCGTCGGGCTCCGGCAAGTCCACGATGCTTCGCTGCATCAATGCGTTGGAAGAAACCACCAGCGGCAAGATTTACGTCAATGACGTTGATATCACTTCTCCGAAGACCGATATCAACAAAGTCAGAGAGCACCTCGGAATGGTTTTCCAGCGTTTTAATCTCTGGCCGCATAAAACCGTTCTTGAGAACGTTGCTTTGGCACCGAAACTCGTGTCCGGTGTCAACAAAACCGAGGCTGAGAAAAAAGCTATGGAAATGCTTAAGCGCGTCGGTTTGGCAGAAAAAGCCAACGCCTATCCCGCAAGCCTTTCCGGCGGTCAGCAGCAGCGTGTGGCGATCGCCCGTGGCCTAGCAATGGAACCGAAGGCTCTTCTGTTTGATGAACCGACTTCTGCGCTTGATCCTGAACTTGTGGGCGAAGTGCTGAAGGTGATGACTGATCTGGCGAAGTCCGGTATGACCATGGTCGTGGTTACCCATGAAATGGGCTTTGCCCGCGAAGTGGCCGACCGCGTGATCTTCATGGACGGCGGTGTCATTGTTGAACAAGGCAAACCGGAAGATGTTCTTCTGCATCCGAAGGAAGAAAGAACACGTACCTTCCTGAAGCGCGTTCTTCCGAACGCGGAAGAAAAGAAATAGTTCGCAATTAGTTCTTTGATAGCTCGGTCTGCCGAGCTATTTTTATGCCTGCTCTTTCTTGCGGGAGGCCAGAAGCCAAACGGCTGCGAAAACCAGAACACCGCCGACACCTTCAGCCGGCGTGAGCGGAGCACCGAGCAGAACGACGGAGAGAACGACGGCGGTGATCGGCTCAAAGCAGCTTAAGAGGCTGGCCGAAGTCGCTGAGATCATCTTGAGACTTGAAACATAGAGCAGGAAAGAAACCAAGGTTCCGACCACAACGATATAGGCGTAGAAAAGCGCCGACTGCGTGGTCCAATTGGCTTCAATCGCCCAGGGCGGAAAGAAGATGCTCATCACAATGCCGCCGACCGTCATACCGCCGCCGACAACGACGGTAACGGGAATTTTCTTAAGAACGGCATTCGGTTGGATATTGCTGGCGGCGCCGGCAACCGAGGATGCAAGGCCCCAAAGGACACCCGTCAGAGAGAGTGAAACGGAATCAAAATCTCCTTTGGTGGTAATCAATACAACCGCTATGATTGCCAGCGCCGTGCACGCCATTTCACGAATCTGAGGTGCGCGATGCTTTACAAAGATAACCCAGATAGTCGTGAATACCGGAATAGTGGCCGCGAGGATGGCGGCGGTGCCTGCGTTGCTGCACTGAATCGCTAAGAAAAACGTCAGTTGGGTGAGCAGGACGAGCACTCCGTAGAGCAGAATGTCTTTTGCTACGCCGGGTTGAGAAAAATACTTCAGAAGGGATCGGCGCATGAAGAAATGCTCGAACATCAGCAGCAGCGCTCCGGCACCCAGAAGCCGGCCTGCGACCAGATCGCCTACTGTAAAGCCGGAATCTTCCATCAGCACTTGCGCTGCGACACCCATCGAACCCCAGCAAATTTCTGCGCTGATTGCAAAACAAATTCCTTCGGTTTTCTTTTGCATAACCAAGTCCTCGCTTAGGTTTTGAGAATAGGCGGATAATGGCGAACATACGGTTTAAGTTGTGAATTTCACAAGTTAAGGTTATGCGTCCTTCTCTCAAAATCGAAACCTGGAACCTTCTCTCTGAATTAGGCAGGACACAAAGTTTGGTTCAAGCCGCAGAGCGTTTGGAGATGGGTCTTCCGGCCGCTTCTCGCTTGGTTTCTTCGTTAGAGAAAGAGCTGGGAATCGAACTTCTGGACCGCAAACGCAAGCCCGCGCAGATTGTCACAAAGTCGCTGGAGCTCTTTTCCGAGGCCGATCGCATAGCTCGCCAATACCAGCGTCTGCTGAAAACAGTCGACTCTATCAAGCATCAAGACACGATTAAGCCGAAGCGGATTTTGAAAGTCAGTCTTCCGGCGAACATTGACCGAAGCGCTTACTTGAATGCGTTTTCAAACTTTGAAAGAAAGCATCCAGGGTTGCGTGTTGAAGTACTGATCGACGCCGGAGAAGAAGGTTTATTAAATGGCGCGACAGATGTGGCTTATTTCGGATATCGGCCTGCAAAAGAAGGTATCACATGGATTCCAGCGGGACACAACGTTACGTTTCTCATGGCTTCGCGCGGCTACCTCCGTCGGCACGGAGCTCCGCAAAGCGTCGAAGAACTTCGGAACCATACGCTCCTGCTGAGAAACACTTCCAATCGATCTTTTAGTCGGCGTTTAGAGAATCGAGACGCCTCTTTTGAAATCGAATCTGATGACAAGGTGCATTTTGAAGATGCATATTCCTGCCGCACGCACTTGATTGCCGGAGAAGGCATATCGGTAGATTTGGTGCCTTCTTTCGTCGCTGATGAGCTGATGCGAGGCGATATTGTTCCGGTGCTTCCCGGCTGGCACCGCCGGCCTTGGGAGATCTGCGTCTGCCGAAGAGAATCGGATCATTCGCCGTTAATTTCTGAAATGGCAAACCTGATCGTTGAGAACTTCAAGAAGCACACGGTCGACAGCTGGATGTTTTGGTATTGGTATTTCAGCATTCCGACTGAATCGGTTGTTTTGCCGAAAGCAGATTAGAGTTTGTCGCGGAACATGAAGTAGGCAGCTCCGAGCATGCACAGAGAGGCCCACAGATAGTCCAGCTTCAAGGGCTGCTTCATGTACAGAAAAGCAAACGGAACAAAGATGCCCAATGAGATGACCTCCTGGAGGATTTTGAGCTGACCTAAGGAAAGGCCGGAGAAACCGATTCGGTTGGCCGGAACCATGATGCAGTATTCGAAGAACGCGATAAGCCAGCTGGAGATAACCGCAACCCACAGAGGAGAGCTTCCGAGATTCTTGAGATGTGCATACCACGCAAACGTCATGAAACAGTTTGAGAGGAGAAGCAGGGCAGCTGTTTTGTACAGAACCGGAATCTGAGAAAAGAACTGGCTTAGTGTCTGCATTTGACTTAAGAAAAGTTCAACGAAGCGTTTGGAGATTATAGAAACCGAACAAGCGCTTTGCCGAGACTTAATTGGCTTTTTCTCGCGGCTTGCTAAAGCCGAGAAGAACAACAGCGACAAGCACCATCGCCGCACCGGCGAGCATGAAAGCATTCATCTTCAGTGAGAAGAAAAAGTACGAGAGTACGATGGCAGTGAGCGGTTCAACGGTTTCGAGCACGCCGGTGATGGTCGGGAGGATCTTGGAGGCGCTGACGATGTACAGCGTGTAAGCAACAATATGCCCCATGATCGCTACCCACAGCACGCTGAGAACGGTTAGGAAATTCCATTCAAGGTTGACTTTCCAAAACGGATAGTAGAGGTTGCAAAGAATGGTCGTAAAGAGCATGGCCCAGGTCATGGATACGATCGGCCCGACCTTTCGAACAATAGAACGGCTTTGAATGGTGTAGGCGGCGCTAAAGAGCGGGGCACCGAAGCCGACCAAAAGCGTCAGCCAGCCGAAGGAAAGCGTTGAGAAGTCTCCTTTGGTCATCATCAGACATACGCCGATGAGTGCCAAAGCGCAGCAAAAGATCTGCGAAACGGTAGGCATCACGGCAGCAAAGAGCAGAATCCCCATGATGCAGAAAGGCCGGGTAGCGGCGATGACCGCAGCTGTTTCTGCGTTGGAGTACTTTACGCAAACGTAGAAGCTAACCTGTGTGAGGAGAACCAAAACACCGAACAAGAAGAACTGAAACATATTTCCTTTGTCAGCAGCAGCAAGGAAGGTCTCTTTCGGTTTGGTAGCAAGAGATGTACCGAAAAGTGCGACGGTCGTGACGACCATCGTCAAAGAAATGAATTGCGCCGGCGCCATGCGGACGGTGTGCAATAAGTACTGAGCTGCAATATCCATCGTGCCCCAAAAGAAACCGGACAAAATGCCACAAATGACGCCGAGTGTTCGAATTTTCATGTTCGCCTCCCACGTTATGGTTATAGATCCTGCAACCCTTTGATTTACTGCCGACGAATAAATTTGAGCAGTTGGTATTACTATCTTTGTTCTCGGATACGTAGAATCTTGAGAACGAATTTTGTTTTGAAAGGATGAGCAACGTGCAAGAAAACCGATACTCCCGTCACGAATTCTTGAAAGAGGTCGGAATCGAGGGCCAAAAGAGAATTGCTCAAGGCCGAGTGCTAATCATCGGCGCCGGCGGCTTGGGTTCGCCGGCTTCTCTGTACCTGGCTTCTTCCGGCGTAAAGAAAATCACGATTGTGGATTCCGATACCGTAGATTTAACGAATCTGCAGCGTCAGGTGATTCACAACATGGAGCGCTTAGGTCTGAATAAAGCCGAAAGCGCAAAAGTCGCTTTGCAAGCGATCAACCCGGAGGTTGAAATTGTTCCGGTAGATCACAGGCCGAGCCTCGAAGAATTGGAGAAGCTTGTTTCCGAATGCGATGTGGCCTTGGATTGTACCGACAACACCGACTCTCGATATATTTTCAATGACGTCTGCCGACGTTTTAAAAAACCGCTGGTCACGGCCGGCGTGGTCGCGTTCGACGGTCAAATTACCGTCTTCGACTTCAGGGATCCTGATTCGGCCTGTTATGCATGTCTGTTCCCTAATCACGAAGGCAAGGATGAGAAGGCGTCCAGCAAGGGCGTATTTGCACCCCTAGTGGGCATGCTTGGATGTATGCAGGCGGCCGAGGCTCTTAAAATTATCGGAAAGTTCGGCGAGCCCTTGACGGGCCGTCTGTTAATGGTGGATGCCCGCACAATGATATGGCGTCAGATGAAATACAGACGCGATGACGAGTGTCCCTGCTGCGCAAAGGAAAAGTAAGAGATGAAAGTAAAGGTTCTTTATTTTGCTTCTTTAAAAGAACGCCTCCTCAAAGGCGAAGACACGGTTGAACTTCCGGAAGATGTGAAGACCGTTGAAGATCTGATTAACTACCTGTCGGAAAACGACGCAGCACTTAAGGCAGCTTTTGAAGAAATGCCTCGTCTGCGTTTTGCCGTGAACCAGGAAATGGCTAAAGAATCGACGCCTCTGAAAGACGGCGACGAAGTGGCATTTTTCCCGCCGGTCACCGGAGGTTAAATCTTAACTAAGCAAAGAGGTTCTCGAGTGAGCCTCTTTGCGGAGATTTCTTATGATTGGCGCCGGACTCCGAGCAGAGATCGGAACGAAATCGCGTGTGACTGCAACTTTAAGATTTGTGATCACGATTTCAACGGCGCTCCTGTTGTCCGGCCTTTTCCATAGCCCCCAATTAGGCGGTTTTGCCGCGCTGGGGGCTTTTATGGCTCTCTTAAACGATACTGAAAGCGACTTAATTTCGCGCTTGGGCGGTGTTGCCATAACTTTTGTCGGCGTAATGTGTGCCGCACTCCTCGGCGTTGTGCTCAAAAATATGGAGTACGGCAAATGGCTGGTCATCGCATTGGTCTGTTTTGGCCAGAGTCTGATGACCTTCGCTGAGAAATTCTGGTGGCTTTGGGGAAAGTACGTTTTAGTTTTCCTTCTCATCTCCATCTTTGATTTCACGCCGGATCTGATGGCTTTTGTCGGCTACTTCGTCGGTTTTAGCCTGGCGATGGCTGCCATCGTGCTCGATCACTTCGTTTGGAGATACGAGAAACTGTCGCTCCGACCAATGGCTCAGCTCAAACTCGTCGAAGGCGGCAACCGTAACTCTTATGCCTATGCGGTTATCTCAACGCTCACGCTGATCTGCGCATTGAGCTTTTCTTTCATGCTGGACTTTTCCGAGCCCGGCTGGGTCGGAATCACGGCGCTGTACTTGCTAAATTCCAATGTGGTCGCCGGATATAAACGTGTGGTTCAAAGAATTCTCGGAACATTACTCGCTTACTTTTTAGTTATCTTTATCTTTCCTCATATCGATGACAAGTTTGTATTGGGCGCCCTGATCGTGGCGTCCTCTGCAGGCATTCCGGTATTTGTCGGCGGGAACTACACCTGCATGACTTTCTTTATCACAACCTACATTCTTTTCACGCTGGATTGGTTAATGCGTGCTTATGGCGGAGATTATTCCATTCTGATTTGGCGAATATGGGATACGCTGATGGGTGCCGGATGGGTTGCTCTCGGACTCGGGGTACTTTATTTGTGGGAAAAGTGTCAGAAAAAGAGAACTTAGATTCCGTATCCCAAGAAACGAGAATTGACAAAAACTAACCCCCAAACCAAAATTAACTGTTTGAGGAAATTAAAAGTTCTTCACAGAGAATCACATAATCAGGAACGATTCCATGGCTGACGACAACAAGACAACGAACGCAACAACAACCGCAAAACCTGCTGCAGCAGAACCGACCAAGGCGGCTGCTCCGGCAGAAGTAAAACCCGCTGCTAAAGCACCGGCAAAACCTCGCACCGTTAAGGCTCCGACGATCCGCAGACCGGCTGTACGCCGCACCGCAGTTAAAGCTGCTGCCCCTGCCGCTGCAGCAAAAGAGACTTCTCTGAAGGAGGTTTCTTTAGACGATCCTTCTCTGTACATTAACCGCGACATCAGTTGGATTGAGTTCGACCGTAAAGTCCTTGAAACAGCAATGGATCCCGAGATCCCGCTGCTCAACCGTGTTCTCTTCTTGTCCATCTTCTACAACAATCTCGACGAATTCTTCATGGTTCGCGTGATGAACGTTCAGAGACAGGCCAGAAGCGGAGCCGAACCGACCGGTCCGGATAAGATGCCGCCCGCTCGTCAGCTTTCCGAAATCCGTCGTAAAGTTACCGAGATTCTCGAAGAAGCTGAAAACCTCTGGATTGATACGCTCAAACCCGAGCTCGAGAATAAAGGCATTCGTTTCTCTAAGTACTCTGCGCTGAACGCAGCACAGAAGAAGGAAATGAACCGCTATTTCGACGAAGATATTTTCCCAGTTCTGACGCCTCAGGCGGTGGACAAGGGCCGTCCGTTCCCGATGATCTCCAACACCAGCCTGAATTTCGTGATGGAACTCGAAGCAATTGAAAGCGGTATTTCGGTTAAGAATCGTTTTGCTCGTTTGAAGTGCCCGAATAACGTTCCTCGTTTCCTGTTCGTTTCCAATAAAGACAACACCGTTACACCGGATCTGTCCTACGCCACCACTGAAGGTGTGATTGTTCTGACTGAAGATCTGATCGGCAACCGTTTGAATACGCTCTTCCCAGGATATAAGGTTAAGTCTCAGGGTCTTTTCCGTATTACCCGTAATACGGACGGTGAGATCGAAGAAGACGAAGCTGACGATCTGCTCTCTGCCGTTCGTGACTATGTCGAACAGCGTCGTTTCGGTTCAATCGTCCGTGTCGAGATTGAAAAGGGCATGCCGCAGCGTCTGCAGGACTTCCTGTATGAACACTTAGATCTTCATCCGAACCAGTTCTACCGCTGTCGTGTTCCTCTGGCCTTCTCTGAATTCGGCCGCATGATGAAGATTGACCGCCCGTCTCTGAAGTATCCGTCCGATCATCCGAAGACACCGAAGGCTTTTGAACAGGGCCGCAATTGCTTTGACGAGATCCGCAAGCGCGACATCCTTGTCTACCACCCGTATGACTCGTTTAACTGCGTGTTGGAATTCTTGAAGCAGGCAGCTTTGGATCCGAACGTTGTCGCTATTAAGCAGACGCTTTACCGCTGCGGCAGCGATTCTCCTGTTGCTAAGGCTCTTCTTGAAGCTCGTCGCCGCGGCAAACAGGTGACCGCCGTCGTTGAGCTGAAGGCTCGGTTCGATGAAGAGCAGAACATTAACTGGGCTGAAGAAATGGAACGCAACGGCGTGAACGTTGTGTACGGTTTTGCCGGCCTCAAAATTCATGCCAAGCTCTGCTTCGTTGTTCGCCGAGAAAAAGGCAAACTTGAGCGCTACACGCACATCGGTTCCGGTAACTACAACGCTGCTTCGGCCAAGATCTATACCGACTTAGGGCTCTTCACGGCCAATAAGGATATCAACGATGACGTCCAGGATCTGTTTAATGTGATGACCGGCTACGGCGTAGTCAACCACTATCGCAAGCTGCTGGTTTCTCCGCACACCTTGCGCCCCGGCATTACCAAGCTGATTCGCCGCGAAATCGAACAGCACAAGAAGCACGGCAACGGCCATATCATCATCAAGTGCAACCAGTTGGTTGACTATGAAATGGTCAAGGTTCTTTACGAAGCCAGCCGCGCCGGTGTGAAGATCGAATGTATCGTTCGCGGTATCTGCAGTCTGCGTCCCGGTTTGCCCGGCGTTTCCGATACGATCACGGTTCGCTCGATTGTCGGACGTCTCTTGGAGCATGCCCGCATCTACTATTTCCACAATAACGGGGATGAAGAGATGTACTTCGGCAGTGCCGACTTGATGACGCGTAACCTGAACGGTCGTATCGAAGTGCTGACGCCGCTCCTGCAGGAAAACCTGCGCAATAACGTCATGAATCAGATCGTGATTCCTCAGCTGAAGGACAACATTCACGCCTGGGTTATGAACTCCGACGGTTCTTACACCAAGCTACAGCCTAAGAAGGGTGAGACGGTGTACGACAGCCAGGAAGAGATTGCGAAGAAATTAAATCTCATGAAGAAATAATCTTCTGATGCGTTAACCACAAAGCTCCCGCGGTTCGATACTCGGGAGCTTTTTGTGTGCCTGGCAGGCACACTTTCTATAGGGTGCAAGTCCCGAGCTCGCCC
>OFFO01001435.1_pt1 | contig 13238 bp, 9 predicted proteins | sample 1521441 | NCBI WGS metagenome assembly OFFO01 (sample SAMEA3504097, study PRJEB24116) | mouse gut metagenome | biome: mouse gut; feature: mouse-associated habitat; material: faeces | place: Denmark | collected 2011
GGACAACGTCCCGAGCGTGCCGCCGATGAGGAGGGCAAGGGCCATTGACCAGACGCCGAGGCGCAGGGTGACGAAAAGCCCCCGGGCGAGGAGGCCGGGCTCGTAGCCCTCCGGGGTCCGGCGGATGAGGAAATCCGCCAGAAGGGGCCAGCGCCACTGATAGCCCGTCAGAGATTGCGCCCGCCAGACGAACCACGCCCCCGCCGCCATCAGGAGGACGAGAATGTAGGCGTCCCCCCGCGTCAGGACGGGAAAAGGCCGCCCGGGCCGGGAATACTCGGCGTAGGGCGACCATTCGGGACGAGGCCGGGGGCCGGAAGGCTTCATTGGACCTGCGCTTCCCAGTCCGTGGTCTTGAACCAATAGTGGCGGCGATCGGTCAGCCAGCCTTCCTCTTCCACCATGCGTATCCAGTTGTCCAGCACGTTCAGGCTGTCCATGTCGCCCTTGCGGATGGCCATGCCCACGGGCTGGCGGTAAAAGGCCGCCGTGGTCGGCTGGTAGAGCTTGCCGGGATTGCGCAGGACCTCGAAGGCGGGAAGCGGCGCGGAGGAGAACATCACGTCGGCCCGGCCCGACAGCACGTCCTGCACAGCCGGGGCTTCGTCGTCAAAGAGGCGGAAGGTGGCGTTCGGCAAAACCTTTTTGGCTACGGGAACCGGCGTGCTGCCCGTACGCAGGGCGACGACGATCTCCGGCTTGTTGAAATCCTCAGGGAATTTCAGGTTGGCCGTCTTTTCCTTGTTCGCCATGACCTCAATGGTTGCGTAGTCGTAGGGGACCGTGAAATTGACCTTCTGGTTCCGTTCCGTGGTCACGCTCATGCTGCCGATGATGACGTCGAATTTCCCGGCCAGCAGCGCCGGGATGATGCCCGCCCATTTGGTGGGCACAAGCTGGACGTCCACGCCGAGGTCCTTTGCCAGCCGTTTGGCCACGTCGATCTCAAAGCCGACGAAGTCCCCGTTCTTGTCCTGCATGGCCCACGGCACGAAGGACGAGAAGCCCACCCGCAGCACGCCGCGCCGCACCACCTCGTCAATCATGGAAGGCTGGGCGTCCTTGGCCTGCGCCAGACCGGGCAGGATCAGCGCGGCCAGCAGCGTCAATATGGCAAAGCATCGTTTCATAAGGCCTCCTCAAAGAGCTAGAGTTCTTGCGCGACACGCAGGGCGTCCCCGTCCGTGCACGCCGCCGCAAAAGAGGTGCGTCGTCACCACCCGTAACGCCGTTCCAGCCAGCGGGCGGGCACGGCCACGCAGAGGGTCAGCAGCAGGTACAGGGCCGCCACGATGAGCCATATCTCGAAGGCGAGAAAGGTATCCGCGATGACCACCTGCGCCTGCATGGTCAGGTCCGTCACCGCAATGGCGCTGACGAGCGAGGTATCCTTGATGAGCGAAACGAGCTGGCTGGTCAAAGGCGGCAGTATCCGGCGCACGGCCTGCGGCAGGACGACCAGGCGCAGGGTGCCCCAGGCGCCGAGGCCGAGGCTGATGCCCGCTTCCCACTGTGCGCGGGGCACGGATTGCAGGCCCGCACGGAAAAGCTCGGCCATATACGCGCCTTCAAAAAGCCCGAGCGCCAGCACCGCCGCGCCGAAAGGCCCTACGCCGATCATGGGCGCAATAAGAAAATACACGAAAAAGAGCTGAAGCAGCAACGGGGTATTTCGCAGGCAGCCGATATAGGCATGAGCTAGCCCCCGCCCGAGTGTCCACGGCGACAAGCGCAGCAGGGCCGCGCCAAGCCCCGCGCCCACGGCGAGGACAAGGCCGGAAAGGGCGATGCGGATCGTCATGCCGAGCCCGTCCAGCAGGGGGCCGGGGACGAACGCGCCGTCAGTCCAGCGCCCCAGATAGCGCCAGACCCGGTACCACTGCCAGTCGTAGCCCACGCCCTGCGCGCCGGAAAGCACGGCCTGGGCCAGCCACAGGCCGAGAAGCGCGAAAACGATCCCCGTCGCATGGCGTTGCAGGCAACGCCAAAGGCGGTAGAGTGGCCGCGGACGCGAACGTCCGCCGCGCCCTTCCGTCATGCGGCCCGCCCGTCGAGGGCGTTTATGACCGCCTGCGCCGTCTCCCCGATGCCCGTTTCCCCGCCGATCACCCGGCAGGTGCACCAGCGCCGGTAAAGCTCCTCGCGCTCGCGGAAGAGGTCTTCGACGGTCTGGCCCGGCGCGATGGCGAGGCCGCGATCCGGCTTGCGCGCGATGCGTTCCAGAATGATGCCGAGCGGCACGTCCAAAAAGACCAGCGGCCCCAGCGAGGCCAGATAGCGCATGGCCTCCTCGCGGTAGACCACGCTGCCGCCGGTGGCGAGGACGGCCCGCTGCATCCGCAGGGACTGGATGACCCGTGATTCCACGTCGAGGAAGGTTTCCTTGTCCAGCGCGTCGGTGACGTCCTGGAGGCGCGCGCCGTAGGTCGCCTCGATAAGATGATCCGTATCCACGTAGGCCCAGCCGAGCAGATCGGCCACGGCCCGGCCCACAGTGCTTTTCCCGGCCCCGGCCATGCCGATGAGGGTCACACATTGCCCGTCGCTCAGACCGGGCACCGTCACAGATGGAAGCATAGTGTTCTCCCCTACGCCTCGGCCAGCGCGTACAGGGCGGCGCGGCGGGCGTGGATTTCCGTAGTGTCGAAAAGGCGGACGGAGGTATCTTCGGGTCGGACCAGCAAGCCCAATTCCGTGCAGCCGAGGATCACGCCCCCCGCGCCGCGCGCGGACAGCTTTTCGATGATCTCCACAAGCGCCCGGCGTGAGGCGTCCGAGACGACGCCGAGGCAAAGCTCCTTGAAAATCACGTCGTTGACCAGTACTCGGTCCGCCTCGTCCGGCACAAGGACGTCAAAGCCCGCGTCCTCAAGGCGGCTGCGGTAAAAAGGCTCTTCCATCGTATAGCGGGTGCCGAGCAGCCCCACGGCGGACACCCCGGCGGCACGCAGCTCCTCGGCGGTCAGGTCCGCAATGTGCAGCAGCGGCAGGCGCGTTCCCGCGCACACGGCATCCGCTACCTTGTGCATGGTGTTGGTGCAGATGACCACACAATCGGCTCCGCCCCGTTCCAGCCGCGCGGCGACGTCGGCCAGCATCCGCCCGGCGGCGTCCCAGTCGCCGGAACGCTGGCAGGCTTCCACCTCATGGAAGTCCACGCTATAGAGCAGGCAGCGGGCCGAATGCAGGCCGCCGAGCCTTTCGCGCACCACCTCGTTGATGATCCGGTAATAGGTGACGGTACTTTCCCAGCTCATGCCTCCGATGAGGCCGATGGTTTTCATAGCACACTCCCTTGGCAAGCGGTCCACGGCGCGAAAACTATCATACGGCGTCCCGAGGCCGGGCTCAGCCCGCCGTTAAAGCGTCCGCAGCAAGGCTGCCCCTTCTTGAGAGGCCGCCTTGCCGGGAAAACAGGGCATTTCGGCGTGGCGCCGGTTCCGCCGCCCTTCACGCTGGGCCTTGCCGCTTTGGAAAAGCGGTTTTTCTCGGATGGCGCTTGAACGGAGGCCGGGCCTAGAGGGTCCGCTCGTGCCGTTCGCGCATGGCTTCGGGGAAATAGCGGGCGGCCATTTCGCGCAGCTTGTATTTCTGGATTTTGCCGCTCGCCGTGAGCGGGAAGGCATCCACCACGGCCACGTAGCGCGGAATCTTGTACCACGCGATTTTGCCCCGGCAGTAGTCGCGCACGTCCTCGGGGGCCAAGTCCGCGCCTTCCTTGGCAATGAGGAAGGCACCCACCTCCTCCCCATAGCGGCGGCTCGGCACGGCCACCACCTGCACGTCGAAGACGCCTTCCATCTTGAGGAGGAACTCCTCCACCTCGCGCGGGTAGACGTTCTCGCCGCCGCGGATGATCATGTCCTTGATGCGGCCGCTGATGCTGACGTAGCCCTCTTCGTCCATCGATCCAAGATCGCCGGAATGCAGCCAGCCTTCGGCATCGATGGCCTCGGCGGTGGCTTCGGGCATGTTGTAGTAGCCCTGCATGACGTTGTAGCCCCGGCAGCAGACCTCGCCCACGGTGTGGGGCGGGACTTCCTTGTTGGTTTCGGGATCGCGGATGGTCACTTCGATGCCGGGCATGTGCCGCCCCACGGTGGTGACGCGCCGTTCCACGGAGTCGTCCGTCCTGGTCTGGGTCATGACCGGCGAGCCTTCGGTCAGACCGTAGCAGATGGTGATCTCGCGCATCCCGAGCCTGTCCATGACCCGGCGCATGAGCGGCTCGGGGCAGACCGAACCGGCCATGATGCCCGTCCGCAGAGTGGTGAAGTCGAAACGCGAAAAGACGCGGTGATCCAACATGGCCTGAAACATGGTCGGCACGCCGTAGAGCGCGGTGCAACGTTCCTGATCCACGGCGCTCATGACCTGCACGGGAGAAAAGGCTTCCAGCAAGACCATGGCCGCCCCGTGGTTGACGCAGGCCATGACCCCGAGCACGCAGCCGAAGCAGTGGAAAAGCGGGACGGGCAGGCAGACACGGTCCAACTGGGAAAATTTCTGATGAAAGCCGATCCAGTAGCCGTTGTTGACGATATTGACGTGGGTGAGCATCACGCCCTTGGGAAAGCCCGTGGTCCCGGACGTATACTGCATGTTCACCACGTCATAGGGCGAAACGGAAGCCTTGCGCCGCTCATAAGCCTCGTCGCTCACGTCTCCGGCCAGGCTGAAGACCTCGGGCAGGGAATACATGCCCCGGTGTTTTTCGGACCCCAGAAAGAAGACCCGCTTGAGGTGGGGCAGGGATTCCACCTGCAACATACCGCGTTTCTGGCGGCGCAGCTCGGGGATGACCTCATAGGTGGAGGCGATGAAGTCGTGATCCCGCACCCCTTCAATAATGAAGAGATTTTCGGATTCGGACTGCTGGAGCAGATAGAGGAGTTCCGTATTGCGGTAGTTGGTGTTTACGGTGACGAGCACCGCGCCGATGCGCGCGGTAGCAAACATGAGCGTCAGCCAATGAGGGACGTTGGTAGCCCAGACGGCGACCTTTTCTCCCTTCTGTACGCCGAGAGCCATGAGCCCCCGAGCCATCGTATCCACACAGTCGGAGAATTCCGACCACGTCTGACGCAAGTCGCGATCCGCATGGATAACGGCGTCGTTGTCGGGAAAACGGGCGGCGGTATTTTCCAGAAGCTGGCCCAGCGTCAGCTCCTGCACGGCAAACTCTTTCATCGGAAACTCCCTCAGGCGGCATACGGCCTCAACGGAGCGAGAATAACAAACGAAGCTACGGCCTCGCAAGCGGAACAACGCATTCGTCGCGGGTAAAACGCCGTCTGTCACCGCTTCCTTTTGGGGGAGGGCTCGTTTGTACGCCCTGCGGATCGTCCCCTGCCTTCATACCCGGTTGCGTCTTCCCGGGCGTGGCCCTCCCGGAAGGGCAGGGGAGGCGAAGCGTCGGCAAGGGGCGGTACTTCCTCCGGGCGTTGGCCGGGCCTTCACGGTGAGGGGAGGCATGGTTGGGGTCCGGCTGGGACGCCTGCAGCGTCCGCGCTGCCGTGAGCCTATCGAGGGTGCGGCGCCTACCGCCAGCGTGCGTGCCAGCCCTTCCGTTGTTCCGAGATTCCAGAGGGTACGGCGGTTACCTCCCCGGAATCCCTGCGGCCTTGCGGCGTGCCCGACTCCATTGCGGGTGTGGCGACTACCGACACCCGGCAGGTCCTGCGGCAGGCGATGCACTATTCCATCGCGTGCGCGACGACTACCTTGCTGTCCTGCCCGCCAATATCGAGCACGACCTATTCCATCGCGTGCACGGCGACTACCAACACCCGCGAACATGAAGATGCCGCCGTGCTCTATTCTATCACGTACGCGGCGACTACTCGTATGATTGACCTATGTCATGGCCGCGTTCCCTATTCCATCCCGGGCGTGGTAACTACCTTCAGACAGCGGTGGCCAAGGGCGGAGGAAACCGATTCCATTGCGTCCATCGGCTACTCGAATCATCCCTTTTAAATCTCTTTCAAAGGATTTCCTCCTTTAGACACTGAAGAGAGACGCTCCTGTGAACAGGCGGCGGGGGCCGGGCTTGCCCGACGCCGGAGGGAAGGCTATCTTTGGAAGGACATACCTCCGACCGCGCGGCTGAAGCCCCGCGAGGGACGGCGGAATTTCCCTTCGGCGGACGGGCCTCACCTGCAAGCGCAAGGAAAACGTATGAAACGACACGGCTACATCATCGGCGGGCAGGTGCAGGGGGTTGGGTTCCGTCCCTTTGTCTACCGCGTGGCGACGCGGGAGGGGCTGACCGGGCACGTGGGCAATACCTCGGACGGCGTGCGTGTAGAAGTACAGGGAACGCCCGAGGCGCTGGCCGCTTTCGCCCGCGCGCTGGAGCGCGAACTGCCTCCGTTGGCGCGCATCACCGCCCTGCGCCGGGAAGAGCTGCCGCCTGACGAGGGCGAGCGTGCCTTCACCATTGCGCTCAGCGAGGGGCGGCATGGTCACGCCGTCCTTGTCAGCCCGGATGTGGCGACCTGCGACCGCTGCCTTGCCGACATGCGCGATCCTGCCAACCGGCGTTACCGCTATCCTTTCACCAACTGCACGGACTGCGGGCCGCGCTACACCATCACGCGCTCCATCCCCTACGACCGGGCCACCACGTCTATGAGCTGCTTTCCGTTGTGTCCGGACTGCGCCGCGGAATACCATGATCCCCTCGACCGCCGTTTTCACGCTCAACCGAACGCCTGCCCTGTGTGCGGGCCGCACGTCTGGCTGGCCGATCCCGCGTCCGGCGGCAGTCCGGGCGAAGCGATCCGGGAAGGGCAGGAAGCCATTGAACGGACGGCGCAAGCCCTGCGCGAGGGACGCATCGTGGCCGTCAAGGGGCTGGGCGGTTTCCATCTGGTTTGCGATGCCGCCAACGCCGAGGCCGTGGCCCTGCTGCGGGAACGGAAGCGGCGGCCCCACAAGGCTTTGGCCGTCATGGTCCCGGACATGGAGGCGGCCCGGCGCGTCGCCCATGTTTCCGAACGCGAAGCCGCCGTGCTCGTCTCCCCGGAACGGCCCATCGTGGCTCTGGCCTCGCGGGGCGTCCTGCCTCCCTGCATTGCCCCGGATGTGGACAGCATCGGAGTTATGCTCCCCTATACGCCCCTGCACCATCTTCTCCTTGAGGCTTTCGCGGATCACGCCGATCCGCCCGTTCTGGTCATGACCTCCGGCAACGCAGGGGGAGAGCCCATCGCCCTCGGCAATCGGGAGGCCCTTGACCGGCTGCGGCACATCGCGGACCTTTTCCTGCTGCACAACCGGGATATTCTCATCCGCGCGGACGATTCGGTGCTGCGGGTGGAAGGCGAAGGGCCGGAGGACGGTGGAATGCCCGGAGGAGGGCAGGGTGCGGGGAAGGCGGAAACAGGCCCCCTTACGGAGGACGGAAAGCGGGCTAACGGCCCGGTGCGGATGCCCTCTCTTGCGGAAGAAAGCCCGCTTGCGGAGGATGAGACTGTCCCCTTTGCCGGACTTGTGGAAGAAAGGCCGTCCACATCATTACAAAGCCCCACAAAAGGATTGTTGCCCTTTTCCACAGAGTCTTACGCACAGATATATCCACATGCCGGGACAGCCGCCGTTCCCGTGGCGGAAACGGACTGTCCCGTCTCCCCGTGTCCTTTGGAAGGAGAGGAGAGCGGGGCTGCCGGGAGAGCTTCTCGTGCCGTTTCGCTGACCCAAAAGCCCGCCTCCGGTCTTCCCCCGTTCCATTTTTTCCGTCGCGCCCGGGGTTTCGTGCCGAGGCCGCTGGAACTCCCGCGTGACCCGGGCCGCTGCGTGCTGGCGACGGGTGCGGAACTGAAAAACACGCTCTGCCTCACCCGTGGCAAGGACGCTTTCGTCAGCCAGCATGTGGGCGATTTGAAGAACCTTGAAACATTCGGTTTTTTCCGGGCCATGGCGGAACATCTGAGCGGCCTGCTGGAAGTCCGGCCCGAAACCGTGGTCTGCGATCTGCATCCCGATTACCTGTCCACGGCCTACGCGCAGGAAACGGGCCTGCCCCTCTTCCGCCTGCAACATCATTTCGCCCATCTCTACGGCGTTCTTGCCGAAAACGGCGAGAGCGGGCCCGCCCTCGGCCTCGCGCTGGACGGCACGGGCTACGGTACGGACGGCACCATCTGGGGGGGCGAGCTGCTCTACGTCGATCCGGCGCGGGCTACGCCCGAAAACTACGGGCAGCGGCTGGGGCGGCTTTCGCCCTTCCCCCTTCCGGGGGGGGAGGCGGCTATCCGGGAACCGTGGCGTATTGCCAGCGGTTTCCTGAGCTTCCCCGAAGCCGAACCCTGCCGGGAACGCTTTGCCGAAAGCCTCGGCCCGCTGCTTGGCGTAGAGGGCAAACGCCCTGTTCATGATGCCATTCTGGAAATGGCGCGCCGTCGCGCCGCGCCCCTGACTTCAAGCTGCGGCCGCCTCTTCGACGCCGTGGCCGCCTTGCTCGGCCTCTGCCCGGTCATCACCTACGAAGGGCAGGCAGCCATTCGTTTGGAGCATGTACAGGACCGTTCGGTAACGGAAAGCCTTCCGTTTCCCTTGCTGGAACGGGAAGGTCTGCTGGAGCTTGACACGGTAACCTTTTTTCTGCACCTGCTGAAAAGACGGCAGGCGGGCGTTCCCGTTCCCGCGCTGGCCCGGCAGTTCCATCAAAGCCTCGCGGAGGGGCTGGCGGAACTGGCCCTTGCCGCGTCCCGGCGCTGCGGCGTCCGCACCGTGGCCCTCTCCGGAGGCGTGCTGCACAACCGTACTCTCGCCTCCCTTCTGCCTGCGGCGCTCGTCCGGCGCGGGCTCATGCCGCTCACGCACCGCGCCCTCCCACCGGGGGACGGCGGGCTGTCGTTTGGCCAGGCTGCGTGGGCAGCCTGCGTATTGCGTTGAAACATCATTCAAAAGGAGTCGCATCATGGTTCGTCACATCGTCTGGTGGACGCTCAAACCCGAAGCCGAAGGCCGGAGCGCCGCGGAAAACGCCGCTCTCATCAAGGAACGCCTCGAAGCCCTCATGGGGCAGATTCCCGCTTTGAAATCCCTTGAAGTTTCTACGGAATTTCTCCCCACCTGCACCATGCCCGTCAACGTTGTCCTGATGACCACGCATGACGACGCCGAAGGGCTCAAGGCGTATGCCGAGCATCCCAAGCATGTCGCCGTGGGCAAGGAGCTCATCAAGCTGGTCACCGAAACCCGGCAGGCCATCGATTACGTTTTTTAGGCGCTTGCGGGGAGGGGCGTCCTCCGGGCCTTCCTCTCCGTCAGCGTGCCGTTCATGTCCCTTTTCAGGGCGTCCGCGCCCCTGAACGGTTTTCTGCGGGGAGGAAGGATGTTGCCGAACAGGACCATGCTGTCCGATGCCGAAGGAGCGGCCCTTGCGCCCGACGTATCCGGTTTGCCTTCCTCCGCCGATGTGCTCGCCGCCCGCCTTGCCTTTCCCGCCGGGCTGGAACAGCCTGAAGGTTCTTTCCGTTTCAGCGCCGACGCACTTCTTCTCGCCGCTTACGCGAGCCGACGTTTTTCTCCAAATGTTGCCACTCGGTTTATTGATCTTGGAACAGGTTGCGGCATCGTCGCCCATGCCTGTATGTTGTTGAGTGGAAACATGGCTTTGGGATGGGGGATCGACTGTTATCCCGCATTGATAGAAGCAGGAATCCGCAACGCGCAACGCCTCGGACTGGCGGGGTCTCTCCGTTTTCTTTGCGGCGATCTGCGGGACTCTGTCTTTTTGAAACAGATGAGTAACAAGATAGGGCTCGTGGATGCCGTCATCAGTAATCCCCCGTGGCGGCTGCTTGGAAGCGGGCGCTTGCCAGCCGACGAAGCCCGGCGCACAGCGCTCTTTGGAGACGCCTCCACCCTCGGCGTTTTCGCGGCGGCGGCTTCGTCTCTGCTGAAGCCGGGAGGTCGCTTTTTCTGCCTTGTAGGTGCGCACCGAACGGCTGACATGCTCGCCGCCTTGTCGGAAGCACGACTTCGCGCCTCTTCGTTACTATTTGTTCACAAAAAAGAGGACTCCCCTGCGGCACTGTCCCTTCTGGAGGCGCGCAAGGGGTCCCGGGCTTCCCTGGAAGTCGAGCCACCCCTGTTCCTCTACGGCCCCCGGCAGGTTCTCACCCCGGAATCACTGGAATTTTGCCCCTTTTTACGCTAGGTTTCCGCCATGAAACATTTTCGTGCAGACCTCCATGTCCACTCGCGTTTTTCCCGCGCCACCAGCGGCAGGCTGAATATCCGCAATCTTGCGGCATGGAGCATGATCAAAGGGCTTTCCGTCATGTCCACCGGGGACTTTACCCATCCGGCATGGCGCGACGAACTGCGGCGGGACCTCGTCTATGACGAAAACTCCGGCCTTTACCGCGTGCGGGAAGCCACGCCCGTTGAAGAGGAAATCCCCGGTTTCGCCCGGCCCGAGGGGATCAGCGATCCGCTTTTTCTCATTCAGGCGGAAATCAGCTCCATCTATAAAAAGGACGGCGCGGTCCGCAAGGTCCACAACCTCGTATTTATGCCGACGCTCGACAGCGCGGACAAGCTGTCCGCCAAGCTCGCGGCCATCGGTAACATCACCTCCGACGGACGCCCCATCCTCGGTCTTGATTCCGAGCGGCTGCTGGAAATGGTGCTGGAAACCGACGAGCGCGGCGTACTCATCCCCGCGCACATCTGGACGCCGTGGTTCTCGCTTTTCGGCTCCAAGTCCGGCTTCGACGCGCTGGAAGACTGCTTCGGGTCCTTGTCCTCGCATGTTTTCGCCCTTGAAACCGGCCTTTCCTCCGACCCGGACATGAACCGCCTCTGGTCCAAACTGGACGGCTACGCGCTGGTTTCCAACTCGGACGCGCACTCCGGGGAAAATCTGGGCCGCGAGGCGAACCTCTTTGAGGGCGCGCCTTCGTATGACGGCCTCTTTAATGCCCTGCGGCGTACCGCGCGAGGCGAAGCGCCCGAGCCGGGCTGTATTTTCCGCGGAACGGTGGAATTTTTCCCGGAAGAGGGAAAATACCATCTGGATGGGCATCGCGCCTGCAACGTGGTGCTGGAGCCGGAAGAATCCATGAAACTCGGGAATATATGCCCTGTCTGCGGCAAGCCGCTCACCGTGGGCGTGCTGCACCGGGTCATGGCGCTGGCTGACCGCAAAGCGCCCGTCATGCCGAAGGGCGATCCCGGCTTCGTCTCCCTTTTCCCCTTGCCCGAGATGATCGGCGAACTGCTCGGCGTCGGTCCCAAAAGCCGGAAAGTGCAGGAAAAGCAATCCGAACTGGTGCGCCTTTTCGGTTCGGAAATGGACATCCTGCATACCGTCCCGGAAAGTGATCTCCGCCAGCACTGGGACGCGCTCGGTGAGGCCGTGTCTCGGATGCGGCGCGGCGACGTCATCAAGGAAGGCGGCTTCGACGGCGAATACGGCGTAGTCAAGGTCTTCAGTGAGGAGGAGCGCAAAGAATTTGTGACTGGAAGGTATCGTTCTTCATCGCTCCTTGACGTGCTCCCGGAACGCAAAAAGCCCGGACGCAAACCCAAAAGCGCACCGTGCCCGGACCACGCCGCCCGGCAGGTTTCCCTTTTCGCGGCGGTGGCTCCCGCGCCCGCTCCGGCTGTCCCGCCCGATCCCACGGCGTTCCCCTATTCCGCCGCCCAGATGAAGGCCATCAACGCGGGGCCGCATCCTGTACTCGTCTTCGCCGGGCCCGGTTCGGGCAAGACGCGCACGCTCGTGGGCCGCGTGCAGCGGCTTTTGCGGGATGGCGTGCCTGCCGAAAACATCCTTGCCGTTACCTTTACGCGCCGCGCCGCCGCCGAGTTGCGCGAACGTCTGGAACTGGCGCTGGGCAAGGACGCCAGACTCCCGCAGGCCGATACGCTGCACGCCCTTGCCCTTTCGCAATGGTGCCGTTCCGATGACGAGACGCCGCCCGCCGTGCTCCCGGAAGAAACCGCCCGCAGCGTTTTTGCCAAGGCCAATGCCCTTGCCGCCGCCGAAGCGAGGCGAGCATGGGACACGCTTTCCCTTGCCCGCGAGCGTCGCTCGGCGCTTTCACCCGAGCTTGCCGACATGTTGCACCGCTACCGTGCCTTTAAGGAGGAGCGTGGGCTCGCGGACTATACTGATCTTCTCGAACGTTGGCTGGATCGGCTGCAAACCGAGCCGGGACGCCGCTGGCTTGACGTGCTGGTCGACGAGATACAGGACCTTTCGCCGCTTCAGGTCGAGCTTGTCCGGGCTCTGATGCCCGAGGACGGGAACGGCTTTTTCGGCATCGGCGACCCGGATCAGGCCATTTACGGCTTCCGTGGGGCGCATCCTGACGTGCAGGCGGCCTTGCGTGAGGCATGGCCTACGCTTGAGGCCGTGACTCTTGCCGCCAGCCACCGTTCCGCAGCGGGCATCCTGACTTCGGCCTCGGCATTGCTGGGCCCCTCCGCCGCCTGCGGAAAACTGGTGCCTACCCGGGAAACGCAAGCCAGCCTGCATCTTTTCGAGGCGCCCGACGCCAAGCGTGAAGCCGCGTGGGTGGCTGATCAAATCGCCTCCCTCCTCGGCGGCACCTCTCACACGCTGGAAGACGCCCGACGCCGCGATGCCGCGCTTCCCACGCCATGCAGCCCGGGCGAGGTGGCCGTGCTCGTGCGCATGAAGGCGCTTATACCCGTGCTCAAGGCGGCCTTGGAACGCCGGGGCGTGCCCTGCGCCGCGCCGGAGGCCGCGCCTTTCTGGACTGATCCGTCCGCCGCCTTTCTGCTCGAAATCGCGGGCCTGCGCTTCGGGCGGCCCTTTGCCGCGCCGGAAGGCCCGGGCAGGCCGGAGGCCGATGCCGGGCAGGTGGCCGCCTCTATTCCCGAGAATCTGTGGGCGGCAGGCCCCTCAGCCGTGCTGGCTCATTTTGAGGAAGCCAAACTGCTGGCTCCCCTTTTCCGGGATTCGGCGGCCTGTCACGCGCTGTTGCGGGCCTTTGCGGAACAGGGCAAGACGTGGGAAGGGCTGCTCGACTGGGTCTGTCTGCGGCAAGACCTCGATCTGGTGCGCGAGCAGGCCGAACAGGTGCAGATCATGACGTTGCACGCCGCCAAGGGGCTTGAGTTCCGGGCCGTCTTCCTGCCCGCGCTGGAAGAGGGGCTGCTTCCCTTCTTTGGGGCGGACGCCCTCCTGCACGGTTCGCCCGCCGCGCCGGACGCCGAGGCGTTGGCGGAAGAGCGCCGTCTTCTGTATGTGG
>OFFO01001456.1_pt1 | contig 13081 bp, 11 predicted proteins | sample 1521441 | NCBI WGS metagenome assembly OFFO01 (sample SAMEA3504097, study PRJEB24116) | mouse gut metagenome | biome: mouse gut; feature: mouse-associated habitat; material: faeces | place: Denmark | collected 2011
GGAGAGGGAAACTTTCTCCAGAAAGTTTCCCTCTCCCCTCCCCAATCTTACTTCCCTTCCTCTTCAGGCAAATCAAGCTTGGTATCGAGGCGGTAGCCGGAGATCAGGGCGCAGGCGAGGTAGGTTCCCTGACCGTCGTAGATTTTCACTTCATAGGTGGCGAGATGGCGTCCGCCGTTGGCGAGGCGGGCTTCGGCGGGGATGGGACCGGACTTGGCGCTTTTCATATAGGAGATGGTGGCGTTGGTGCTGATCATCGTCCCGTCTTCCCGGCCGAAGTTGGAAGCCAGCCCGAAGGCCATGTCGGCGAGGGTGAACATGGCTCCGCCGTGGAGCATGTCGAGCGAATTCTTGACGTGATCCTCGAAGCGGAGGCTGACCTTGCCGTAATCGTAATCGGCATCCTCAATGGTGATGCCGTTGTGGGCGGCGAAGCGGTCATGAGTTTCGAGAAACTGTTTGAGGGCCTGAACGGATTGAGACATGGCGTTTCTCCTGATGCGCGCAAGGGTCCGGTGAAGCTCGAAAAACGGCTTTTGCCGCCGGGATCGGGGTATTCACCTTTGCCCCGTGATTTGCTAGGGTGGCCGGACTTCGTTTATCCGGCACGGATGCGGAGTTTCCTATATCTGGAAACATGAGGCAAGTCCATGAAAGTTATTATTCTCTGTGGCGGCAAGGGGACGCGGCTTCGCGAGGAAACCGAGTTCAAACCCAAGCCGATGGTCGAAATCGGCGGGCGCCCGGTACTGTGGCATATCATGTCCATGTACGCCCGGTACGGCCACAAGGATTTCGTGCTTCCCCTCGGCTACAAGGGCGAAGTCATCAAACAGTATTTCCACGACTACCGTATGCGCAATGCGGACTTCACCGTGGACCTTGCCACCGGCACCATGACCTATCATCCCACGGCGCAGGTGACGGACTGGCGGATCACCATGTCCGACACCGGGCAGGAGACGCTCAAGGGCGCGCGCATCAAGCGCGTGGCGCAGCACATCGACACCGACCGCTTCATGGTCACCTATGGGGACGGCGTGTCCGACATCAATATCGACGCGCTCGTGGATTTCCATATCAAATCCGGCAAGATGGGCACCTTTACCGGCGTGCGGATGCCTTCCCGCTTCGGGTCCGTGCAGACGGATGAAGACGGCAACATCCTCTCGTGGCAGGAAAAACCGCTGCTGAACGAATACATCAACTGCGGCTTCTTCGTCTTCAAGCGCGAATTTCTGGATTACCTTTCCGAGGACGAGTCCTGCGATCTGGAAAAGGAACCGCTCGAACGCCTCGCCGCCGAGGGGCAGCTCTCCATGTATCGGCACGCGGGCTTCTGGCAGTGCATGGACACCCTGCGCGACGCGCAGTCTCTCAATGCGCTGTGGGACAAGGGCAACGCCCCCTGGTGCCGCTAGCGGAGAAGGGCGGCCGCAGAGTGGTTTCGCAGCTCGCGGCTCTTCACAAGGGCGCTTCCTTCTCTCGCATGTCCGCCTTCCAGCCCTTGCGCACGCGGCGCGGGGGCGGAGGGCCTGAGCCGCACGGAGACGGCCCGGCTTGATTCCGAAGCGCCGGGCTTCTTGCGGAGCGGGAAACCGCCCTTTTCCCCGGATCGGGTGGAAAGCCTTTTACCGAGTCATTTCCTCAAGGATAGTCTATGTTTGGTCATATCTATGCAGGCCGCCGGGTGTTCGTCACCGGGCACACCGGATTCAAGGGCTCGTGGCTGACGGCGTGGCTGCTGCACATGGGCGCGGAAGTCGCCGGCTTTTCGGACGCCGTGCCGACCTCGCCGTCGCATTTCGACGTGATCGGCCTTGGGCCGCGCATCCGCGACTATCGGGGCGACGTGCGGGACCGCAAGGCGCTCACCGAGGCCATGCGCGATTTCCAGCCGGAGATCGTGTTCCATCTGGCGGCGCAGGCGCTCGTTCGCGCCTCCTACGAAAATCCGGCTTCCACCATCGAGGTCAACGCTCTGGGCACCCTCAACGTGCTTGAGGCCGTGCGGACCGTGCCTTCCGTGGAGGCGGTGGTGTGCATCACCAGCGACAAGGCCTACCGCAATGACGAGTGGGTGTGGGGCTATCGGGAAACCGATCATCTGGGCGGCTATGATCCCTACAGCGCCTCCAAGGGCTGCGCGGAGATCATCGCGCATTCCTATTTCAAGTCCTTTTTTGCCGACCCCGTGCACGCGCCCTATTGCGCCACCACGCGCGCCGGGAACGTCATCGGCGGCGGCGACTGGGCGGCGGACCGCATCGTCCCGGACTGCGCCAGAGCGTGGAGCGAGGGCAGGGCGGTGGAAATCCGCAGCCCGCACGCCACCCGTCCGTGGCAGCATGTGCTTGAGCCCCTGTCCGGCTATCTCTGGCTTGGCGCGAAGCTGTACGCCGCCCACCGCGACGCCGTGCGTTCCGGCAAGGGCGACGGCTGTCATGAGGGCTTCCGGCTGGACGGCGAAGCCTTCAATTTCGGCCCCTCCTCGGACGCCAGCCACACGGTGGCCGACGTGGTGCGTTCGCTGGAAGGGCAGTGGACGGGCTTCGGCAGCCGTATGGACACGGCGGGTCAGGCGGGCATGAAGGAATGCACGCTCCTGAAGCTCTGCTGCGACAAGGCGCTGGCCTGCCTGCAATGGCGCGCCACGCTGGGCTTTGAGGAGACCATGCGCTTCACGGCCCGCTGGTACGAGGTCTTTTACCGCGAGGAGGGCGCGGACATCTACGCCTTCACGCAATCGCAGATCGACGACTATTGCCGTCAGGCCGCCGCGCAGGGGCTGCCGTGGAGTTCCGATGTCATCCGTTATTAACGGCGTCGAGGTGCAGGAGCTGGCCGTCATCCCCACGGGGGGCGGCCCGGTCATGCACATGATGCGGCCTGCCTCGCCGCTGTTCGGGCCCATCGGGGAAGTCTACTTTTCCGAGGTGGAGCCGGGCTGCGTCAAGGCGTGGAAATGCCACACGCGCCAGACGCAGCGTTTCGCCGTGCCCGTGGGACGGCTCAGGATCGTCCTCTACGACGACCGCCCGGACTCGCCCACGCGGGGAATGGTGATGGAAATCCGGCTCGGCAGGCCGGACGCCTACCGGCTGCTTCTGATTCCCCCGCGCGTCTGGTACGGCTTCACGGCGGAAGGGGCGGGTCCGGCGCTTGTCTGCAATTGCCCGGACCTGGCGCACGATCCGACGGAAGGGCTACGCAAAGACGTGGATTCGCAGGATATACCCTATCAGTGGTAAGATGTCGGGCAGGCTTTTCCTGCCCTTTTTTCCGGCGTCCCTTGCGACGCCGCTTTATCCGCCCGCCGCAGGGCGGGGCAGGGGGCGAGCCCCCCGGAGACTGACATGAGCATGAGACTTTCCCGTTCCATCGTCGGCGAGGCCGAAGCCGCCGCCGTGCATCGCGTCATCTGCGAAGACGGCTATCTGGGCATCGGCTCGGAAGTGCAGCGTTTCGAGGCGGAGGTGGCCGCCTATCTCGGCGTTCCCGCCGACTGGGTCGTCTCGGCGAACACCGGGACGGCGGCGCTGCATCTGGCCGTGGAGTCCGCGCTTGGGCACGGCAGCGGGGCGGAAGTGCTGGTTCCTTCGTTGACCTTTGTGGCCTCGTTTCAGGCCATCGGCGCGGCCGGGGCGGTGCCCGTCGCCTGCGACGCGCGCCTTGATACGGCGACCATCGATCTTGATGACGCCGAAAGACGGCTCACCTCGCGCACCCGGGCCATCATGCCCGTGCACTACGCCAGCAATCCGGTCAATCTGGATGCGGTCTATGCCTTCGCGCAAAAGCACGGCCTGCGGGTCATCGAAGACGCGGCCCATGCCTTCGGCTGCCTGTACAAGGGACGCAAGATCGGCAGTTTCGGGGACATCGCCTGCTTCAGCTTCGACGGCATCAAGAACATCACCTGCGGCGAGGGCGGCTGTCTCGTGACCTCCGATCAGGCCGTGGCCGACGCCGCGCGCGACGGACGGCTCCTCTCCGTGGAGAAGGATACGGAAAAGCGCTTTTCCGGCCAGCGGAGCTGGGAATTCGACGTGGAACGGCAGGGCTGGCGCTATCATATGAGCAACATCATGGCCGCCATAGGCCGGGTGCAGCTTGCCCGGCTGGACGGCGAGTTTGCGCCGAAACGCCGCGAGCTGGCCGCGCTCTACCGCGAGCGCCTCTCCGCCGTTCCCGGCGTGGCCCTGCTTGAGGCGGAGCCCGAAGCGTGGATCATCCCCCACATTTTCCCCGTGCGCATCCTGAACGGCCTGAAACGTCGGGTCATCGACGCTTTGGACGCTGCGGGCATCCCCACGGGGCAGCACTATAAGCCCAACCACTTGCTGACCTTGTACGGCGGGGGCAAGCCCTCTCTGCCCGTGACCGAGAGGCTGCATGAGGAATTGCTGACCTTGCCGCTGCACCCGGGCCTCAGTCGAGAGGATGTGGAAGCCGTGTGCGCGGGCATCGTCGAAGCCGTGAACCGCTAGGCGCGGGGTCCGGCCTTGGACCGCATCAGCAGGCAAGGTTTTAACCGCGCACGGGAAGGAGCGCCGGAAAAGCGGCGTTCCGCTTGTCTTTGCGCCGACTCATCCGCCTCCGCCCCGTTTGCGAACGTTTTTGAAGAGGAAGGGGAGGGGAAGGGGAAACGTTCTGGGGCCTGTTCATGCTAAATGAAAAATCCTATTTTCTTCAATATGTTACCCCGTACTCCGGCGGGGAAAAGGATTTTCCCCGAACCCCATAAAAAGAATGAGAATATGCAGAATAGCATGAACAGGCCCTAAAGAACGTTTTTTCTCTCACTCTGTCCCCATTGCCTTCCACTGAGGTTCCCATGCCCAAAGTTACTGTTATCATGAATTGTTACAACAGCGCCGAGCATTTGCGCGAAGCGATGGACAGCGTGTTCGGCCAGACGTGGGCGGACTGGGAAATCGTTTTCTGGGACAATTGTTCCACGGACGAAAGCCCGGCCATTGCGCAGAGCTACGGGCCCAAGGTTCGCTATTTCCGGGGCGAGAAAAACGTCCCCCTCGGTGCGGCGCGCAACCTCGCCATCGCCCGGGCGGAAGGCGACTTGTTGGCCTTTCTGGATTGCGACGACGAATGGCTCCCCACCAAGCTGGAGCGGCAGGTCGCCTTGTTCGACGCCAATCCGAAGGTGGGGCTGGTGTGCACGGATACCGAAATGTTCGGGGAGAAGGGCACGCTCTCGCGCATGTTCGAGTCGACGCACCCGGCGCGGGGCATGGTTTTCCGCGAGCTTATGACCCGGCAGTGGATTTCCATGTCTTCCGCGGTGATCCGCAAGACCGCGCTGGACAGTCTGGGCGAATGGTTCGACGAGTCGCTCAACGTCTGCGAGGAGGCCGATGTCTTTTATCGCATCGCCAAGACGTGGGAGCTTGATCACGTGGACGAGGCGCTGACCCGCTGGCGCGTGCACGGGGTCAATACGACCTTCCGCAAGTTCGGCCAGTTCGCGGATGAGACCTTGCGCATCCTCGACAAGCACCGCCGCCTCTATCCGGGCTATGACGCGGAATACCCTGATCTGGCGGTGCTGCTGACACGGCGGGCGGCCTTTCAGAAGGCGGTGGCCCTGTGGCGGGAAGGGAAGGGGAAAGAAGCCCGCGCCCTAGTGGAACCCTATGCGGATTCGCCCAAGGTGCGCCTTTTCCGGCTGGCTTCGCATCTGCCCGGAAGCCTCTTCGATCCTCTCTCGCAGCTCTACTTCAAACTGCCCGGCTTCTTGCGGCGGTAGACGGGACGTGTGCGGGCAGGGAGGCGGCGGGAAGGCGGTGCGGGAGCCGGGAATAACCTTCTTGCCGGGAACGGCCCGACGCAGCCGGATTTTTTGACGCCCCTCGCGGGCAGGGGCACGATGGGGCGGGAAAGGTCCCGCGTGGCCGGACGTTTCACCTTCATCCTCTGAGGCCGGCATGACTCGCACGTATACGTTTACCGTCGAAGAAGGGCGCATCCGTCTGGATCGCTTTCTGGGGGAAGCCCTGCGGGAGCAGGATGTTTCACGTGAAAAGGTGAAACGGGCCATCCGCGAGGGCGGCTGTCTCGTGGACGGCGCGCTTTGCTCCGACGCTGCTGCCAAGGTCCGGGCCGGGCAGAGCGTCGTTTTGCGCATGGAGTCCGAGCCGAGCCGGGTGGAACCGGAAGAGGGCGAGCTTGCCGTCCTCTATCAGGACGACTTTCTAGCCGTCATCAACAAGCCCGCAGGCTTGACCGTGCATCCCGCGCCCAGTTGTCCGGAAGGGACGCTGGTGCATCGGCTGGTGGCGCGCTTTCCCTCCCTGCGGGCGCAGGAAGGCTTCCGGCCCGGTATCGTGCACCGTCTGGACAAGGATACTTCTGGTCTCATTTGCGTGGCCCTGACGGAAGAGGCGCGCCTTCGGCTGGCGGAAGCCTTTGCCGAGCGCCGCATCCGCAAGGAATACCTCGCGCTGGTGCGGGGCGTTCCGCCTGCGGCCGGCCTTGTGGACGCGCCGCTCGGCAGACATCCGACCGTCAAGGTCAAGGTCGCGGTGGTGAAAAACGGCAAGGAAGCCCGCAGCGAATGGCGCGTCCTGCACAAGGGGCGGCAGTACGCGCTGCTCGGCGTGCGTATCCATACCGGACGTACTCATCAAATCCGTGTGCATATGGCCCATATCGGGCATCCGCTGTGGGGGGATGCGCTCTACGGGCGGGGCGGCCAACCGTCTTCTTCGGGTGGAGGACTATGCCCTGATCCCGCGCCGCGCCAAATGCTTCATGCGTGGCATCTTTCCTTCATCCATCCCTTCACGGGGGAGTCTTTGGCCTTCACGTGCCCGCCGCCGTCCGACTTTTTGGAAACGGCCCTGCATTTGGAGCGCCGCATGCGCCGCGTGGTGGTGACGGGCGTGGCCGGATGCGGCAAGTCGCTGTTCATGCGGATGCTGGGGGAAGAGGGCGTTTCCACGTGGAGCGCGGACGCGGCGGTGGTTCGCCTCTATGAGCCGGGGCAGGAAGCGTGGCTGGCCTTGCGGCGGCGCTACGGCGACCGTTTTGTGCCGGATGATCACACCCCTGTAGACCGCAAGGCGCTGGCTACGGCGCTGCTGCCTTCCGCCGAGGATGGCCTTGATGTCCGCGAATTGGAAAGCCTCTTGCATCCTTTAGTCTTGGACGATCTGGAGCATTTTTGGACGCAGGAGGAGGCGGCAGGGCGTTCCTACGCCGTGGCGGAGGTTCCCCTGTGGTTTGAATCCGGCTGGAGCCGGACGCAGACCGAGGCGGTACCTTATGTGGTCGGCATCGCCTGCGAACAGGAGGAGCGGTGCCGCCGTCTCCTCGACGTGCGGGGCTGGTCCACGGCGCTTTTGGCCCGTATGGACGGCTTGCAGTGGACGCAGGAACGCAAAATGGCGGCGTGCGACCGGGTTATCGCCAACTCGGGGACGGAGGAAGCGCTGCGCGCTCAAGCCCGGGCCTTCGTTACGGAGATGGACGGATGGGAAGCCGCCGGACGTTTGGCGTTTCAAGAGCGCTGGGAGCGGATCGTCAACGAACCCTGTCCCTTGGTGGAGAAGGGGCTTTCCTCCGACGAGAGCCTTTGAAAGCCCGGCTGGGAGTGTGGGGCAAAGCCCGCATTGGAGATCGTGCCGTGTAAGGGCAGCCGCCTTTGAGCAGGCGGCGTTTGGACCGCCTTGCCCCATTTCGAGCTGTGAAAGGCTTGTTTTGAGGCCCCCAATGGGCAGGGCGTGCGGAGAACGGAAACGACGACAGGCGGCTTGAAGTGTGTTGTCAGCGGCTATCCGTTCAGGCCCGGGGCCTTCCCGAAAGCGGGACGCTTTTCAGCCTCTTTTCCTTCGTCTGCCGGGGCAGGTTTCCACCACCACCACCTCCTCCTCCACCACCTCCACCACCACCACCACCACCACCTCCTCCTCCTCCTCCTCCTCCTCCTCCTCCTCTGTGCTTCTTCTTGCCAGAGTATGGGAGAGGGCAAGGCATCCCGTGGAAAAACTACGGAAAGGTCTACCACCACGCTGGAACTGGCACGCTCACTTTATAAGACGCTTTCGGCCCCATTTTATTCTCGATTCGCTTTGGGCGGCTTGACGCGGCCTGTTACATCTTCTAGAAAATGGCGAGGGAAGATGTTTCCCGTGAAACATACCAAGGGGTGTACATGGCCAGAATTATTGCCATCGCCAATCAAAAGGGCGGCGTGGGAAAAACCACGACCGCCATCAATCTTGCCGCTTCCTTGGCTATTATGGAAAAGCGAGTTCTGCTCGTGGATTGCGATCCGCAGGCGAATACGACCAGCGGCCTTGGTTTTGGTCAGGACGCCTTGCCGTGCAACCTCTACACCGCCTTTTTTCAGCCGGAGAGGGTCAATGAGGCCATCCTCCCGACCGTTTCGCCGTTCCTTTTCCTGCTGCCTTCGGGCACTGACCTCGTGGCCGTGGAGCTGGAACTGGTGGACAAGATGGCGCGGGAATTCTATCTTTCGGAATTGCTTGAACCTTTGGAGAAGCGTTTCGACTACATCATTCTGGATTGCCCTCCCTCGCTTGGCCTGATTACGCTGAACGCCCTTTGCGCCGCCCGCGAAATCCTCGTTCCCTTGCAGTGCGAGTTCTTCGCGCTGGAAGGCATCGTCAAACTCCTGCAAACCTATAATCAGGTTAAAAAGCGGCTGAATCCGCGTTTGGAGCTTCTGGGCATGGTCTTGACCATGTACGACGGCCGCAACCGCCTTACCCGACAGGTGGAAAAGGAAGTCAACCGTTGTTTTCCCGAACACCTGTGCAAGACGGTCATCCCCCGCACCGTCCGGCTGTCCGAAGCGCCCAGTTTCGGCAAATCCATCCTTCATTACGATATCAAGTCCAAAGGCTCGGAAGCCTATCTGAATCTCGCCAAAGAAATTGTTCGCCGCAAGCCCGTGCGGGCGATCAAGGCGGATTAGGCGTTTCACGTGAAACCGGCGGCGCTCTGTACGCCGCGCCAGTGAGGTTTGCTCATGTCTGCGATTGAACGCGGTTTAGGACGCGGGCTGGATGCGCTTTTCCGCAATGTGACCACTGAAGAGCCGTCATCCGGGAACCAGGAAACGTTCACCGCCGCGCCCCGCGCCACCACAACCTTGCCCCTCGCCGCGCTGACGCCCTGCAAAAGCCAGCCGCGCAAGCATTTTGACGAGGCCGCTCTCGATGAACTCGCCGCCTCCATCCGCAGTCAGGGCGTCATTCAGCCGCTGCTTGTGCGTCCCCTGCGTTCCGAAACGGCCACCGTCTATGAAATCGTCGCGGGCGAACGGCGCTGGCGGGCGGCGCAGAAAGCAGGATTGACCGAGGTCCCGGTCTATCTGCGGGAAATGTCCGATGAGGATGCCCTCACCGCCGCGCTCATCGAAAACCTCCAGCGCGAGGATTTGAATCCCTTGGAAGAGGCGCTGGCCATCCAATCCTTGCGCGAACGCCTCCCGCTCAGTCAGGAAGATTTGGCCCGGCGCCTTGGCAAGAGCCGTTCGGCTGTCGCCAACGCGCTGCGCCTTCTTCAGTTGCCGCGTCCCATGCAGGAAGCGCTTAAGGACGGCCTTTTCACGCCGGGCCATGCCCGCGCCGTCCTTGCCCTGCCCGAACGCGCCTTGCAGGATGGGTTGTTTGCCGCGATTATGGAGCGCCATCTTTCCGTCCGCGACGCCGAGGACGCCGTTACCCACTGGAAACGTCACGGCCTTTTGCCGTCGTCTCTGCTCGCGTCGCCCACTACGCTCCGCCGCCCGCGTGCGCCGAAGCCGCCGTCCATCAAGCTCGCCATCCGCCAGCTTCGGGAGGCGGTGAATCCGAAAGCCTCCATTTCGGGTAATGACCAGAAAGGGCGGATAACGCTGCCCTATGAGTCCGAGGCCCAGCTTGCGGAATTGCTTGGCCGTCTGGGGCTGTCCCCCGTATCCACAGAAAGCCGTTGACGCGCAAGGTGAAAACGATGTCCTCTCCTGTTCTGACGCCCGAGGCCGTGGAACGGCTGGCGGGCAAGCGTGTTCTCGTGGTCGGGGACATCATGCTCGACGCCTACCTGATGGGTGACGCCGATCGCATTTCCCCTGAAGCTCCGGTGCCCGTGGTGCGCATCGAAAGCGAGCGTTACCTTCTCGGCGGCGCGGGCAACGTGGCGCGCAACATCGCGGCTCTCGGAGGCGTGGCGACGCTCGCCGGAGCCGTGGGCGAGGACGGTTCGGCCTCGCAGGTGCGTTCTCTCGTCAACGCCGAAGGCATCCGTTCCGCGCTGATTCCCTTTTCCGGACGCCCCACCACGGTGAAAACCCGCATCATGGCCCGGCGGCAACAGATGCTGCGGCTGGATCAGGAGGACGCACGCCCCTTTTCCGCCGCCGAACAGGAAGCCGTCCTTGACGTGCTGGCGGCCGAGCTTGCCGATCATGACGTGGTGATCCTTTCCGACTACAACAAGGGGCTGGTTTCGGCTCCTTTCATGGCCCGTTTCCGCGCCCTCCTCGCCGGGTGCGGCCATCCGGTCAAGGTGCTGGTGGACCCGAAGCCGGGCAACGCCGCCCTCTACGGCGGCTCGTACCTGCTCACGCCGAATACCAAGGAGACGGGCGAGTGCGCGGGCCTGCCCGTGCGCAACCGTGAGGAAATCCTTGCCGCCGGACGAGCCATTCTGGAAAAGGTGGGCTGCCCCTATTTGTTGACCACCCTCGGCCCGGATGGTATGGCGCTTTTTTCCGGCCCGGACGTGTGGCATGTGCCGACGATGGCGCAGGATGTTTTCGACGTCACGGGCGCGGGCGATACGGTCATTGCGAGTGTGGGCCTTGGGCTTGCGGCCGGGCTGGAACTGCTCCCCGCCTGCGTGCTCGCCAACTACGCCGCCGGTCTGGTCGTGGCGCAGGTCGGGGCCGCCGTCGCCTCCCCGCAGGCTCTGCGGCAGGTCATCGACGAGCTGCCCGTGACCATCAGCAAGTGGTAAGATGACTCCGGTAAAGCCCGGGTGCCGCCGCTTTTCTCCCCAAAGCCGTTTCCTTTCAGAAAAAGGGACGGCTTTTTTTGTGAGGTTTGCACTGTCCCACACAAGGCCGTGATTCGCGCGTCCTTCCAAAGGCCGCAATATTGTGCAAGCCTTACGCCGTCCCACGCGTTACATATGCTTTGAAACGATCAAGGAGCATAGCGTGGAAACAATAAAATGCGTAATGATTTTAGATGAAAACCTGCCTCTAGGACTTCTGGCGAACACCGCCGCCATTTTGGGGATGACGCTCGGCAAGCTGGTGCCCGAGGCTGTGGGGGAAGACGTCAACGACGCTTCGGGAATGAGGCATCGCGGCATCGTCGAAGTGCCGGTTCCCATATTGAGGGCGGACCGTGAGCGCATCCGGGCCATACGGAAAACCCTTTACGAGCCGGAATACGCGGGTGTGACGGTGGCGGATTTTTCCGATGTGGCGCAAAAGTGCCATGTCTATGAGGATTATATTCAGGCGATTGCGGAGGTGGGCGAAGGCGAGCTGCACTATTACGGCATCGGCCTGTGCGGGACTAAAAAACTGATCAACAAGCTGACCGGAAGTATGCCGCTTCTGCGCTGAACGCCTCAGAGTCAAGAAAGGGACGGAAGCCCTTGGCCGCTCCCGTCCCCTTTCCAATTCTTTGCTGTTCCAGCAATAATCTGCATTCTCTAACTTTTTTTGATCATCGCCCCGAACATCAGATCGCTCCCGGAGTCGTCGGGCGTGCTTTGCCACTGCCTTTCAAGCCTTGCCCCGGGCGTCCGCTCTAGGAACGCGGCGATTTGTCCTTCGTTTTCATCCGGGTTCATGGTGCAGGTGATGTAGGCGATGTGCCCGCCGGAGGGCAGCCGTTCCCATGCCGTATTCAATATGCGGCTTTGCAGGTCCGCGAGTTCAGCCACCTGCTCCGGCGTGCGCAGCGTGCGCAAATCGGGATGCCGCGCCAGTGTGCCGAGGCCGCTGCACGGCACGTCGAGGAGGATGGTGCGCGGCGTGGCGTTGAGCGCCGGGGCTGTGGCCGAGGCGCAGATGAGCGGCGGGGCCGTCAGCCCAAGGCGCTTGGCGTCGTCGCGCAAGCCTCTCAAGCGCGGCTGATAGGTATCGCTCGCCGCCAGCACGGGGACGCCCAGTTCCAGCAGCGCCAGCGTCTTGCCGCCCCGCCCGGCGCAGGCGTCCCAGACCGGGCCTTCCCAGCGGGCTGCGTCAAGGGCTTCCAGCACAAGCTGGCTTCCCGCGCCGTGGAACGAAAGCCGCCCCTGCCGCAGGTAGTCCCGCAGATATTCCGGCTGGCCGCCCGGCTTGAAGCGCACGCCCGCATGACCCACGGCCTGCCCTTCCCGGCACAGGATGTCACGCAGGGCTTCCCACTCGTCGCGCGCCGCGTTCACGCGCACGCAAGGATGCGGCACCTGCGACATGGCTTTGGCGATGGCCTCGGCCCTTTCTTCTCCATATCCCCTTGTCCACACATCCAGCATCCACCGGGGGACGCTGTACAGGACGGAAAGCCGTTCCGCCGGATCGTCCAGACGCGCCGCGTAGAAGCCCGGGGCTTTCAGGTCTTCGCTTTCGGCAAGCCGTAGAAGCGAGCGCAAGACGCCGTTGGCCACACGGGACATGCCCTGCCCGAAACGGGCGCGCACGGCATCCACGGCGGCGCTCACGCTGGCGTGGGCCGGGATGCGGTCAAGGTACAGCAATTCGTAGGCGGCCATGCCGATCATGATTCTCATGGCCGGGGGCAGCTTTTCGGGGGCCTTCATAAATTGGCTCAGGAGCCACGAAAGGCGGATTTCCGACCTCAGGTATCCATAAACCAGTTCCGTCGTCAGAGCGGCGTCCTGACGCGAAAAAAGGCCACCCGTCAATTTCGTATCCAACAGGGACTGCACCGGGGCGCTCATCCCCGCCCGTTCCAGCACCCGCAACGCCGCTTCCCGCGCCGTGAGGGGTGTTTCGTTGTTTTTTTTCTTTTTCATGCGCGACTCGTCATGAGGTGAAAAGGTGATCTTGGAGGGGGGAGGGAGAAACTTTCTGGAGAAAGTTTCTCCCTCC
>OFFO01001478.1_pt1 | contig 12823 bp, 10 predicted proteins | sample 1521441 | NCBI WGS metagenome assembly OFFO01 (sample SAMEA3504097, study PRJEB24116) | mouse gut metagenome | biome: mouse gut; feature: mouse-associated habitat; material: faeces | place: Denmark | collected 2011
CGCTGGAAGCCTTTGCCGGGTCGAAGGGATCACCCCCGCGGATGCGGGGACAAGTTCTTCAGCGGTGTAGTTTTTCATGATGTTTCCGGATCACCCCCGCGGATGCGGGGACAAGACAACATGTGCATTGAAAAAAGAGCAAACAAAAGGATCACCCCCGCGGATGCGGGGACAAGTTTGAAGAATTTCCGCATCTTGGTCTCGTTGGAGGATCACCCCCGCGGATGCGGGGACAAGGTGACTATGACAGTCATCTCTATATTATTTGGAGGATCACCCCCGCGGATGCGGGGACAAGGAAATTCTTCTGCTCAGACATCTGTTGCTTAGAGGATCACCCCCGCGGATGCGGGGACAAGAGCTCCGTCACTTTGGCGACCTCATGGGGCAGAGGATCACCCCCGCGGATGCGGGGACAAGGCTTATAACGATGGTTGGATTGGAAGTAAATGGGGATCACCCCCGCGGATGCGGGGACAAGTTCCATTCCCCAAATACTCGTCACATTCCCCAGGGATCACCCCCGCGGATGCGGGGACAAGGTGAAGCCGGCTATACGAATTTCCATCCTGAAAGGATCACCCCCGCGGATGCGGGGACAAGGTAGCTCGGATACACAACTCCGTCGATTGTGACGGATCACCCCCGCGGATGCGGGGACAAGCTATTTCAGAGGTATCCGGGACCGTCCATACACGGATCACCCCCGCGGATGCGGGGACAAGGGTGCCATCATCCTGCTTTTTACCGGACTGCGGGGACAAGTTTCCGTCTGCGTCCCCTGCGTTTTGGTTCCTCGGATCACCCCCGCGGATGCGGGGACAAGCTCCTAAAGTTCTTTCTTGTGACGGCGATATACGGATCACCCCCGCGGATGCGGGGACAAGCATCCCCTTTCCAGCAAGGGGATAGCTTACACGGGATCACCCCCGCGGATGCGGGGACAAGTTGGCAGGTTTTGAGGCTGCAGCCCCTCCCCCCGGATCACCCCCGCGGATGCGGGGACAAGTGCGACTGGATGGCGTTTTTCATCTCCAGCTGCGGATCACCCCCGCGGATGCGGGGACAAGACACATGGGTATCAATGGATTGCCATACGCCACGGATCACCCCCGCGGATGCGGGGACAAGGGCCCTCATGCGAGAGGGCTTGAACGAGATGAAGGATCACCCCCGCGGATGCGGGGACAAGAACTACTTTTCCATCAACTTCTACTGGTTTATAGGATCACCCCCGCGGATGCGGGGACAAGTAATTCCGCCAGGTCTTTCACTGTCCCGTTGCTGGATCACCCCCGCGGATGCGGGGACAAGCTGTCATAACCAAGCCACCGTCACTTTCTTAGGGGATCACCCCCGCGGATGCGGGGACAAGACCTGGTATCCCAATGGAGTGGTTCCTCCCAGGGGATCACCCCCGCGGATGCGGGGACAAGCCCAGCTCGTCAAGGATAGCTGAGACGTACCAGGGATCACCCCCGCGGATGCGGGGACAAGCCAATCGTGGTATTGCAGATATCCTGCCAGAAGGGATCACCCCCGCGGATGCGGGGACAAGTAGAGTACGACCTCCGTTTTAACGCCGCGTGCCGGATCACCCCCGCGGATGCGGGGACAAGTGCACATGATCCACAACCGCTCCGGCTGTGGTCGGATCACCCCCGCGGATGCGGGGACAAGTTAGAGAATTGCAAGGGGAAAGAAGATTGCTACGGATCACCCCCGCGGATGCGGGGACAAGCAGAAGCCTCCCCTGCCTGTGTGGTGTGGGGAGGGATCACCCCCGCGGATGCGGGGACAAGAGCTCCGTCACTTTGGCGACCTCATGGGGCAGAGGATCACCCCCGCGGATGCGGGGACAAGGCTTATAACGATGGTTGGATTGGAAGTAAATGGGGATCACCCCCGCGGATGCGGGGACAAGGCATCCTGGAAAAGGCACATGAAAGCTGACACCGGATCACCCCCGCGGATGCGGGGACAAGGGAGCAGATTACAGATGATAAAGGACGTACTCAGGATCACCCCCGCGGATGCGGGGACAAGCGGAGCGCGTCAATTGTCAAATCGTCATCCAGCGGATCACCCCCGCGGATGCGGGGACAAGTGAGCATATATCTGTCGGTGACCATCTGGAGCGGGATCACCCCCGCGGATGCGGGGACAAGGCTGCAAGATAATTGCAGTCAGAAATGCAAAAGGGATCACCCCCGCGGATGCGGGGACAAGTGCTGTTTATACTGCAGGCCTCAATGCGGTGGAGGATCACCCCCGCGGATGCGGGGACAAGCACTCTACCTATTGAACCAACAGCAGTAATTGAGGATCACCCCCGCGGATGCGGGGACAAGGTTGCCACTAATACGAACAATCTCTTGATGATAGGATCACCCCCGCGGATGCGGGGACAAGTCTAATACTTTCTCTCCCCGTGTGTCCATTCTGGGATCACCCCCGCGGATGCGGGGACAAGCTCCTCGTAGCAGCGCACTTTCGGGCAGAGATAGGATCACCCCCGCGGATGCGGGGACAAGCACCATGGAGCGTGCGGGACTCAGTGCCACAGAGGATCACCCCCGCGGATGCGGGGACAAGTCAAGATAACTTCGCGCATTAAACAGGTAGTAGGGATCACCCCCGCGGATGCGGGGACAAGTCCATCTGACGCTCTCTTAGAGCTCAGAGCCAAGGATCACCCCCGCGGATGCGGGGACAAGGTTGCACCAGTCCGTGACGTTGGAGCCGGTAAAGGATCACCCCCGCGGATGCGGGGACAAGGTCAATTCCGCTCTACGTGCCGACTTCGCACTGGGATCACCCCCGCGGATGCGGGGACAAGGCCTGTGAGGCGGCTAATAGCCTGCTTGGCGAGGGATCACCCCCGCGGATGCGGGGACAAGCGCTCATGCCGTTCTGGAGCATGGTGGTGAACAGGATCACCCCCGCGGATGCGGGGACAAGAGGTCATCCCGCACCGGCAGCTCGCAGAGCTCGGGATCACCCCCGCGGATGCGGGGACAAGTGCATTGCCGAACCGGCTCAGAAACTGCTCCGGGGATCACCCCCGCGGATGCGGGGACAAGTCTTGAGCCTGACCACCAGAGCTCTACCCTGGTGGATCACCCCCGCGGATGCGGGGACAAGTCACTCACCCGGTCAACCAGTCCTTCAATCCGGGGATCACCCCCGCGGATGCGGGGACAAGCTGGAGCAGTCCATCGGTGGCATTGAGACGCTGGGATCACCCCCGCGGATGCGGGGACAAGTCTAAATAACCCCTTTATGTAAAGGCCTTCTCCTGTTTACCACAGCCGATTTTCTTTAACTCACACAGTAAGCTGTGTACAGCCAGGCAATCGGCTAATCCTTCATGAGAAGGATGAGGCATCAGTCCTAAACAGTCAATCAGAGTATTTAGCCGGTAATTTTTGATCCCGGTTATTTTTTGCCTTGCCAGCTTAAGTGTATCGAAAACTCTGCAATTAGGAAACGGAACTCCTTCTTTTACACAAGCCTCTCTCAGAAATCCCAGATCAAAGTCTGCATTATGACAAACCAGCGGATTTGATCTAATAAAATTCAGTGATTCTTCTAAAGCCTGTTTTAATCCTATACCCTCGGCTTTTAGCCGATTATTCGTTATTCCGGTCAACTGTTCAATAAATGGCGATACTTCTCCACGAACTTGAATGAATCTCCGAAATTCTTCAGTAACGGCGTCATCGACAACCTTGATCAAGGCGATTTCAATAATCTGATCCTTGAGCGGATCCAGTCCAGTAGTTTCCAGGTCCAGAACAACATAGTTGCCTGGCAGTGATGATTGAATAGAACGGCCAGCCTTTTTCTGGCTTCCTGTTTTACAGCTCTCTTCCCACTTTTTTGAATCCGCCTTTTGAGCCTTGTTTGATTTTAATGGATGCTTCATTAATGTAATGCCATCAAAATCCGTTGGTTCCCAGGTCTCTCCAATTGTTTTAAAAGCAAAGTGGGTCTCGCTCCTCACGCCATAAACCATACAGGCTCTGCCTGAACCGATATTCTTTCCGATTCTTTCCCATAACCGGTCTCTGACTCTGGCAGAAACGTCACCCACATAAACGCCTGGAGCAATTTCAAAAAGCCACTTGGTCAAATCTCCTCTCAACGATGGCGTACAGACCGAAACAGTTACAACGATCATCAGCCTTCACGCTTTCCTTCTTTTCTCGGGAAATACTGAACGCCGGCTTCCGTACATCCGCGAATTCCGTCCCAAAGACAAAGAGTCCCCTCATCGTTTCCGCTGTCGGCGTCCTCATCTGTATCTGTCAACAGCCATTGCAGATCCTTGACTATGCGCTCTATGAGATGTGACTCGTAAAATTCGTCTCTCACGCGTTTTCGGGTTTCCCAGGCTATATTCTTTCTTCCGGTTCCCGCCAGTTCAAAGGCCAGAGGAATTGTATACTCAGCTTTATACAGATCTGCAATATCGTAGATAAATGACTTATCCAGCCCTACATGAATAAATCCAAGTCCAGGAGCCAGCCCCAAAGCTGCTACCACTGAATGAACCAACCCATACAAACAAGTATTGGCAACTGACAGAGCCTTGTTGACATCATCTGAGTTGTCGAAATCATCAGGTTTATAATTTCGTCCATTCCAGGGCACATGCCATTCCTCAGACAGCTTCTTGTAAAGTGACCGGACACGACTTCCTTCTTTCCCTCTGAGTTGCTGAAGCGTCAATCCCTCTACATCTTCACCCGGAAATCTCATGGAATACATTTTACGGACTACCTGAATATGAAGCCTTTGATTGCTAACCAGTTTGGCCTGCTTCTGCAGTAATGCGGAATTTGCCGAAAGCGGGCGACCGCCTGCATAAAACTTCGTTGCCGCTTCTCCTACCCAGATCACCGTCACCCCGGAATCAGCAATCAGCTCCATGGCTCTGTGAGAAACACGAGTACCCGGCCCGAGCATGAGTACCAGGAACGAATGCGAAGGAATCAGCACATATCCATTCTGGTCCTCTGCTCTCAAGGCATTGGATTCTCGGGAAACTGTACAGTGTTCCAGATAAAGAAACGTCCAGCGGTCACTGATTTTCGGAAGTTCCTGAAGTTCAGGGCGCAATGCACCTTTCGGTCCAGGGTCAGGCATGAGGAGTCACCACAGTGAGAAGCCCCATCCCATAAGCCTTTCCACGTCCAATCCCGTCAACAAGAGCTTTCTTAAAAAGTTCAGGATCTGTAACAGTCAGTACGCCCTCATAGGTAACTTGCGTAAGGGAGACTTTGCGTCTCTCTGCCTGCTTTTTAAACGTTACCCACCTGGAACCGACCACACCAAACTGGTCTGGTTTCAGGGAAAACCCATTGGCTTCCGCTTTTCTTTCCAGCCATTTCAGCTGCACAGTCGTGGAAATCTCTCCTTTGACCTTGCCACGGCCCTGAGGATCCTTTCTGTCTGCCGGGGAACTGAAAGTCGGATTGGCTGTCAGCCTGAAATTCCAGACACTTCCCTGCGTAATACGTTCCAGCAGTGGATCGTAGTTCTTCTGCTGAGGAGATTCACCGGGATAGCCGAACTGATTGGCCAGAAGCTGACTGTCCACAGTACTTGGGCTGAGAATCATCAAATACTTTTTTCCTCTTAACTCATCAATTCGCCAGAGGATTCTTTCGCCTTCAACGCTCCGGCTTTTTTCAATAGCGCCATGGAAACGATTTGGATTGGAAAGAGCCATGATCGTTGCCCGTTTCGTGGGATCCAGCTCAATTCTTGTCAATATCATGTAAATCCTCCAATTCTGCCATAGCATCGTGCTCAAAGTCCGGATAGTCTCTTTTTTTTGCGTTTTCACCTTCAAAACAGGGAGCAGGATATTCTGACACGATTCTGGACTCGTATTTTCTATGCCGAATGTCGTAAGAAACTGGTTCATCCATGATCCGTCGTGCAAGTTTTCCTGTCGTCCCTTCCAGGATAATCGTTCTGTCATGCCTGTCAGGAGAACCTGTACCTTGCCATGGACATTCTTCCAAAGCCTGTTTCAGACTGCAGTCGACGATTCCCAGATCCATCGGCAGGGAGGGGGGACAGGACCTTCTGCCAAGGAACAGAGGATATTCAGGAGACTTAACTGCCTGCTGGAGTTCTTCCAGAAACTGTCTGTTCTCCGAGGATATGCCGGCGACAAATACAGCATCACTAAGATAGTAACGGTTAGTAATATAAGATGTCTTCTCGTCTTTTCTGGCAGTATGAAAATCATTCATCAATACCCCTGGCTGATCAATTCGAATGCCGAATTTCAGTTTTGCGAGATCTGAGACATCTGCATCGCGTCTTCTTCCAAGGGCTGCAGCCAGCAGACCAAGAACACCGCTTTTGGTAGGATAGAATTCTGTTCGTCTGACCTCAAACCGGCTGTCTGTTCCCCAGCTCTGCAGCGGGCCGGCCAGCCGCAAAAGCAGAGTAAACATTATTCTTCTCCTGTCGGAAGCAGATCCTTCACAACAGTTTCAAGTTCATCCAGGACTTGATCAAACGGTTTGGAATCACCCAGCTTCTCCAGCCCTTCTCCGGATACAAACGCAGCAAACGGTTCTTTCACAAACTGCTTGTAGGTTTTTTCGGCATATTCTTCCAGACGGGTTTCCGATTCGTGTTCAAATCCATTGGATGTTGCCGGAACAGGTTTTTCAAAAGCCCCCACCATGGAAACAGGCTGGTCTTCACGAACAGCAACATAAACAGCACAGGGAAGGGTGTTGTTGGCATAGGAGTTCTGCTTTCCCGTAGGCATGCTTTTTACAAAGGCTTCCACAAATGCTTTGACTGCTTCAGGCGTCTCCAGACCCAGGCTGCGGTACAGTTCCATGACATTGACAGTCGCATACCGGTACAGAGTTCCTGAGTTGTATTCATTGACACCAATGTGACCTGCTCCTGCATTGTCTTCAGGTGACATGTCATCTACCGCCGTGAAATAGTCATATTCATTTTTCACATTATGTGTAGAAATGGCATGTGCCACCTGAGCGCTTGCATCATAATTCAGGCTGGGATCGCTGGCGACCATGCGGCCAAAGAGAGCCATATCGACAGAGGGGTTTGCTGCCAGAGCAGCCTTGTATTTTTTCTTATCACTCTCGCCATTTACCGAAAGATCCGCAAGTGCAGCTGCCTGGCGGCGGCTCATGAACATCAGGGCATCTGTCCCTTTGTCTGCTGACTTGATTTTCAGCCCTGCATTCACCAATGCCTTCTCTGCATCTTTCTCTGCCTGTTCAGGAGACATTGTGTCCTTAAGTTTCAAAATTTCTTCTTTCACCATCTCGACAATTTTTTTGGTTCGTACACCACGGCTTTCTGCAGGCAGCAGATTGCGGAACTCTTCGCGGACGGCTCTTTTCCAGGCCTGGCTGGAAACTCTGGACCTTGTCACTCCCCCATAAATACAGGTTTTAGGAGAGCCTGTGTCATCCCGGTTGACACAGCTTGGGGGTACAGTCTGAAGGCAGTGGACATCTACATAAATTCTTTTTTTATTCATAGTCAGTTATTCTCCTTTTCCTGATTGTCTTTGGTATCGGTCTTTTCCCTGCGGTAGAAATCCCGCGCCCATTCCAGACGCACTTGTTCTTTGCCTTCAGGAAATGAGTAGGTATATAAATCTGCTGCAAGCCTGGGAAAATCCAGGCGTATATCTTTGTCTCTGATCAGCTGGATAATGCCGCGGATTCCATGTCCCATATCTTCCACAGTTTCAGAGGACAGGATCGATTTGAGTCTCCGCTCCATTCGCTCTCTGTCTGTTTCATCAGCACCTGCATATCGTCCTGCAGCTCTGCCCAGAGTAATATCTTTCTGATTGGCACTGTGAATCGCCGGATCGGCTCCCTGTTGGGCCAGGGCGTATAAAGTCATGGCTGTATAAATGGCATTTTCAGCTGCCGATGGTTTCTTTCCCTTTCCAACCAGCCCACCAGGAATATCCTCCAGAAAAGAGCCCCACAGTTCTGGAAGTTCCCCGGGCTGCTTTCCCAGCCCGCGACGAAGATTCGCCAATTCTGCTTTGGCATCTCCTGGACTGCTGCCATGTTCAATCAATCCAATACGGTGAGCCACAAATCTGGCCACTTCACTTCTTTTTGTCATTCTGTTCCACCTTCTTTTTGAGTGATTTTCGGATACAGCTTATTAATCTGGGCTTCAAATCTCATCTCCGCCTCCGGTACGGATAAGACTCTCACCATCTTCCCACCTTTCATGACTTGCCTGGAAAACAAGGCATTCACCGGCGGAACCCCAACCACTGTACATTCCAGTCTGAGGAAGCAGTTTCTGAGTTTCCGCTGGAGTTCTTCCCGTTTTCCCTGTCTTGCTTCTTCATCTTCATACGTAGACGGATTCAAAGTGGCCAGCCAGGTTCTGAACGGCTCATCTGCATTTTCATAGGCAAGAGCTCTTCCTTTGACTGCAAACTTGGTTACCGATTCTCCGGAATCTCCGGATGCCTCTGCAACGGTCTGCGCCAGGATTCCGGTATCATAAGCAGCAGTATCGATTTTGCTGATTTCCTCTTCGATAATGGTTCTCCATTCTTTCCCGGCTTCTGTCAGCAGCTTGGGATACATCATCAGAGACTGTGTGCTTGTATCTGTGACAAAGAAGTCTTTGTCACCATACTGGACAAACGGCATGGTGAATTCAATGGGTTGGGAATCTGGAATCAGATTCTCTGCCTGCAAAGTTTTTATCCAAAGGACGATCCCCGGAAGATGTGTTTCTTGACCTTCCTTTTCTCTTCCAAATCCGGCAATGGAAGCGAAATCCCGCCAAATCTGCCTGGCTGCATCATGTCTGCGGGGAACGAAATGCACAGGCTCATTTTTCTTTCCCTTGACAGGACGCCACGTCGTGAATGGCTCATTGAATGCGTCCGTCTTCTCAAAGAAGCCTCCTCCGAGCAAGTTGAATCCCGTAATCCGTCCATTCTGCTCCTTCAAAAGAAGAAGTCTGGAGGGAAATGTCAGAAGCCCTGCCTGATTGTCAGGCATCCGAATCTCCTGACGCTGTCTTACTTTTTCCTGCTCTTCCCAGTAGGGCTTGTCTTTTCCCCAGATGGAATCATCGCTTTTCAGGAGAACGGTATTCAGCATGATTGTTTCAAACAGATTGCTGCCATAGGCATAAATCTGCCCCAGTTTCCCCAGCCAGCCTGCACCAATGGAAGGGAATTTTTCTCCATTTGGCTGTGTTCCTTTTGCTTTGGCGCTGGTGTCATCATAAGCGTTTACATTCAGCAACCATCTTGCTGCCTCAGCCATCGTCAGACTTTCTTTCGATTCACCAGACCGCAGCTGAAACAGCCTAAGTTTGTTATTGGATTCGGATAAGTCGCCAGTAAGTTTCGGGGCTTTGTAATCAGTCCCAATTTCTGCAGTTTTGCTCTGGAGAAACCCTCCTTCCGGATCAATGAGCCAGAATTTATCTTTCCACCTGGAAAGATAGTCTTTGATTGCCTGTTCCGGGAGTCTGCCTTCTTCCCAGATTTCTTCCCATCTGTCCAGAGCCTCCTCTTCATCTTCCACAGGGGGATCCATTCTGGTAATAACGGTATGATTGATGGCAATCAGCAGGCGGAGGACAGCTGCATTTTGCGCAGCTGTCTCGCCTGCGAGGTCGCGATAGTCCTGAGCATTGGTCAGAACTTTTTCCAGCGATACCTCTTCAGTATGATCTTCCTGGTCTTTAACCAGAATCCAGGGAGAATCCACGAGATTGAAACATTTCTCTGTCAATTTTTGACCTCCTTTCGTGTTTCTGGTGTAACGAAATTAAGGATCTTCTTTTTCTGTGTGTTATGGATAATTTATAAAGCCCTTTCATCGTTGCAACCTCATCATATACCTCTCTTTAAACCATGACAACAGAAAATATAATTAAAAAAAAGGAAGTTGCGAACTTCCTAAACCCTGCAAGTGCAGGGATAAGTGGCAACTTCCGTTATTTTACGGATCACCCCGGCTAGTGCTGGGATATAAGGGCTGCCTGCAGCCATTATATCCCAGCACTGATCGGCAATTCCGTGATTACCGTATCTTCCGGCTTTCCAGTCCAAACTCAGTTGAATAATGAAGATTGAATCCAGCCAGTTCAGCGTCGCCTTTCTCATTTAGAACCAGAATCAGTCTGTCTTTCATAACCGGGTTGTCCATCCATAGAGGAAATCTGTTCTTTGTTGTCTGTTCCAGTTCTGTTTCGGCAGCTTCGTAAGGAATTGATATCGGCAGTGAAATTACTTCCTTCAGCAGTGTCTGCACCTCCCGGAAGCTCAGCTTTTGATCTGATTTCAAAAGCATGTGTTCATCGTCTACAGGCCGGAATGCACCTGCCTTCTCTCCCTTTAGCAAAATACAACTTACGCTGGGTTTAATGTCCCTCACCGTTGCCAGTCCCCGTTCTTCCGATGTTTTTGCGTTTGAAATTTTCAGGCCATTGATTCCATGGTCCACACGCAGTTTCTTATATGGAGGAGCAAGAATGGCTATTTCTGCCTTATCTTCTTTTCCCTTCTCTTCATTCAGATAATTATGATATTTATCCTGTTCTTCCTGTAGCTGGTCAGACTCGTCTGCATCCTTATAGACAGCATTCACCAGTCTCGGAATATCCTCAGGAATATCAATACTCTGCGGCAGATGTTTTTCGGTCTGATACTGCAACCAGTCGCTATATACCGCAGAAACAGATCTGTCTGTTTTTTTATCTCCTGGGATAAGCACATGACAGACCGGCTCTTCCAGATTTTTAGGGCGAACCCTGTCTTTGTGTCGATGCAAACGTCCAATTCGCTGCAGCAGCAGGTCCATTGGAGAGAGTTCTGTGATCATCAGATCAAAGTCCACATCCAGAGACTGTTCAATGACCTGTGTTCCCACAATCACCAGCCTGTCCCTGATTTTTTGTCTGGATTCGGCTGTCCCCTTTCCCGCGAGAGACAGAACCTCCTTTTCTACTTTGGCTCTGCCTAGCGAAGTAAATCTGGAATGAAACGGGATGATCTGCCACCCAGGAAGTGCCTTCTGAAGGTAATGAGCCAGCTCCTGTGCTTTTTTAACAGTATTGACGATGATACCTGCAACTCCCCCATCACCAAGTTGCTCCTCAAGAATGCTGTATACTTTCTGCTCTTCATCTTCTGTTGATAAGATTTTTTCTTTTATAATCGTGACCTTTTGGCCCTTTCCCTCCAGAATAAGGGACCTGCAGTCTATTTCTTTCCCATCTGTCCATGTAAAAAGCGGATAACCGGCAGCTGTCGTCCATCCCGGATTCCCTTCCTCCTGATATTTCTTGCCGAAACGCCCTCTTTGGTAAGCCAGTATAAGGTTTATCCGACGGGATTGAGGCAAAGTAGCTGACAGTAAAATGACCGGGGCATGGTAGCTGCCCAGCCACTCCAGCATTCTTTCGAGATACATGTTCATGTAGGCATCATAGGCATGAACTTCATCTATAATCACAGTCTTGCCGGCGATTCCGGCATGCCGTAACATCACATGTCGCTGGTTCAGGGCTGTCATTAATCCCTGATCCACTGTTCCGACCACAAAATCCGACATCATCCCTACTTTGCGGCCCTGCATCCAGTCGTGAACAATCAGCGAAGATTCATCATTTTTTTCATCTTCATTCAGCCTGGCTGTTCCATGGGGGATCTTTCTATATTTTTCATTGAATGCTGCCATTCCATGAGCCAGCTTCAAACTTTGCTTTCCACCTTTGGATTCCCCTGCAGCCCATTCCGCAAATCGGGGAAACAGTCCATTGGAAGTAGCCTGAGTTGGAAGTCCAAAATAAATCCCTCCACTTCCTCTTTTGTCAGCATACACATCTGCAGCAGCAAGAGACGCTTCGGTCTTTCCGACACCCATCTGGGCTTCGATCACAAGTATCCCAGGATCAGAGCAGCTGGTAACAATCTGAATCAGTTCTGCCTGTACAGGATTCGGAGAGAATCCAAACATCCCCTTAAAGACCTCGCAAGACATTTCTGCTCCATGCTTATGCCATGCATTGGTAAGAGCCAGATCATTCCATCCCTTCTCAATTCTGTCTGGATAGATGTCTTCTCCCGGGTTTTCACTGACGGGAATCAGCGGAAAATAGTCTGTATTGGAACTGATCCAGTCTGCTTCCACCAGGATTCCGGACAGCAGCAGCCAGGCGTTCAGACTCAAATCTGGTATCTCACTGCGACTGATCCCGCATATCCTGCAGACTGTTTCCACAATTTCCTTCCAGGCATCCTGCCAGAATTCCTTCTCCTGGAGGGATCCATACATAGCCACCGGGTATTGGCTGATTGTTTCTTTCGCCTTTTGAATGGGCTCTCCTGTAAGGGCATCCTGCGATCTTCCATGATGTCCGCCCAGGACAGATGCAAATGCTTCCGGAAATCCCAGACTGACAAGAATCAGCTGGCTGGATCGTGAATGATGAAGATAATCGGAGACACCAAATCTCTTGTATGGTAAGGTGTGTCCCTGAAAACCAGCATATCCTTTAAGCTTTTCCAGAAGCATGGACTGAAACACACAGGTTTCCTTTCCCAGATCATGCAGCATCCCGCATAAGGCAAAGAGTCTGCACAGTCTGTCACCATCCACACCCTGCTGTATAAAAAACTCCTTTTCCTGGTTAGAAACCCGGTGTTCATAGAGTTTGATCATGATACCGGCTGTATCTGCCATATGCATCCACAACGGAAGATACTTGTTGCTTTCCTGATCAGCCTTTGCTATCGCTCCCTTGCATGCAG
>OFFO01001479.1_pt1 | contig 12819 bp, 16 predicted proteins | sample 1521441 | NCBI WGS metagenome assembly OFFO01 (sample SAMEA3504097, study PRJEB24116) | mouse gut metagenome | biome: mouse gut; feature: mouse-associated habitat; material: faeces | place: Denmark | collected 2011
AATGGGCCCCACCTTTGTCACTATGCCGCCCGCCTTTGCCGCCACACCTCCCAACTGTTCTGCCGCCCGCAGTGCCTTGAAACTTTCAAACGCCGTCTTAATTCCCAGAAATCCTTTCTTGATTTCCAGAAATCCCAGCTTCGTCCCCAGCCCTGCGACCCGCAGCCCCGCAAATGCCGCTGCTGCTTTCAGTGCCGTTTGCACCGCTTTTGGGTTCTGCTGTGCAAACTCTGATACTTTTGTAACCACCCCAGCCACTTTGTCCGCTAAAGTTCCGACAACTGGCAAAAGCTGCTGTCCCAGCACCACTCCCAGATTGACTATGCTGTTCTTCGCCTTTTCCATCCTTGCGGCTGTTGTGTCTTCCATCTGTTCAAATGCCGCTTGCGTTGCCCCTATGCCGTCACTTGCCGCCAGCATATTTTCAACTTGTTCGTTGAAGCCCTCCACGCCGTCTGAAAGCAATGTGACCGCCGCTTTCCCTGCTTCTGCCGACCCAAACACATCCGCAAGGCTTTTCCCGCCTTTTGCAGCGTCTTCTTGCAGGATGTTCAATACTTCACTTAGGCTTTTACCCTCTGCCATAAGTTCCTTGAAGCCTTTTCCTGCTGCCGCCCGCAATGCCTTGTCAGCTGTTGTCCCGGATTTCCCTAGTTCGTTCAACATACTGTTCATGTATGTTGTTGACTCTGCGGCTGCAATACCTTTGCTTGTCATGATTGCATATCCAGCCGTTATTTGTTCCAGTGCAACGCCGTTCGACTTCGCCGTTGGGATAATCTTGCCCATTACAGAAGACAATTCCGCAACGGTCACTTTTCCTTTGTTCTGCGTCTGGATTAGCATATCCGACACTCTGCCGACTTCATCCGCTTCAAGCCCGTATGCGTTCAAAATCGTTGTCAGCACATCCAGCGTCTGTGCGCTTTCCGCAAAACCCGCCTTTGCAAGTTTCGTGGAATATGCGACAAAATTCACTGCGTCCGCTGTGTCCTGCCCCGCTGAAATCGCATTATATACATCATCCGCAAGCGCAGTGGCTGCAATGCCCGTGCTGTTCGACAATGCCATGATTTCTTTTGACATTGTTTCCATTGGCACTTTCGTTCCGTCCGCAATCGTCCCCACTTTTGCCAGTGCGGTTTCATAGTCCATTGCGGCTTTTACCGGTCCCGCATACACCGCAGCCGCAACGCCGCCTATTCCCCCCAGCGTCCCCGCAAGCTGCGCCTTTGTCTGCCCTATGCTTTCCTTGACTTTCTGCTGTTCTTCATTCAGTCTTTGCAGCCTTTCTTGTGAAGACTTTAGGTTATCATAGGATTTCTGCAAGCGTTCATTTTCATCAGCTAAATTGCCCGTGTCCACTCCTGCTTCGTTCAGTTCTTCTCGCAGTTTATTTAATTTTTCAGCTTGCTCTTCCAATTTGGCAGTGGTCTGTTGTATCTGGCTTTCGTTCCGTTCAAGTTTCCGGCGCAGTGCTTCCGTTGGTTCGCCCGTTTCCCTCAATTCCTGCTGCAAGCGTTCATGTTCTTCTATTAACTCCCGCAGTTTGTCGTTATTTTTAGTTATTTCTACTCGCTGTTTAGCGTAGCTGTCTAATTTTGATTGTGTGGAATTAAGTTCTTTTAGGCTGTCCCGCAGCTGCTTCTGGGTGTCAATGGCTTGCTTGAAAGTGTTCTTGAAGTCACCGCCCAGCGTGGCTTTCAGCTTGAAAAGCAGTTCAAATTCTTTCTGTGACCCTGCCAACTGCTTTCACCTCCCTACTGCTTCCCTTTCCGTTCTTTTTCTTCCTCCGCTTCCACTTCGTTCATGCTGTCAATCCAGCGGAACAATTCACGGATGGTCATTTTCATAAAAAACGGAATGGGCGTATGTGAAGCCCTTGACATTTTATAAATCTGCTTTCGCAGGAAATTTGCCGGGTTCTTTATTTCATAGATTGACCCGTCCGGGGCTTTCGCTCTGGTCAGCCCATATTGATTAAAAAATTTCTTGCTTTATTCTTGATAGCCATATAGTCACGGATGGGAAGCCGTCTGATTGCGTCAGCCGGGATTTTTGCCGCCCTCGCCGCAAGCATTGACTGGAAAGCGGAAGAAATTTCCGGGGTGAGAACATACTTGTTCTGGTCCTGCAATTCTTCTTCAATCGCTTCAATATCTTCCCCGCATAATTTTCCAAAATAGAATATAAGTTCCTTGTATTTCTGCCCCTCAATTTCTACTGGTTCGGAAAACTTATGCACATAGGTGTCGCTTCCCTCCTTTTTTTGTTTCTTGTCCTCCATGTTGACCACCCCCGTTTTCTTTGCTTCTTCCATTTCTTTTTCAAAATCCTCCTGATTAGTTGCTTTGTTTTCTTCCATCTGTTCTTCCTCCTTAAATTTTTGTATCAAAAAAGCAACCGCTATGGCTGCTTTTTGTTCTGAAATCTTATTGGCGTGGATAATGCCTTTTCTGCGCTCCATCCTAATTTGTTAATTCTGTCACTCAATACCCGTCTTTTTATTCCTGTAATTTCTGCCCATTCCGCTATGCTCTTTGTCTCTCCTTGAAACGTCAAACAATGGTTTTGGCGTGTATTGATATTCTGTTCTTTTTTTGTTGCCCATCTGCAATTATCTGGATAATACCCCTTGTTATTATCTTTTCTTTCAATCGTCAGATTTTCGGCGTACCCATTCTCGATAGCCCATTTTTCAAATACTCTAAAATCCTCTTTCCACGCCCTGCATACTGTAATCCCTCTTTCTCCGTAATCCCTATATCTCGGATTATTTGCATTTGTCGTTCTCTGTATCATGTTTCTCCAAATTCCGTATAGGCGTGTTTCAGTCATTCCATGCTTAGTGTTTCGCTGTGACAGCCTTTCTTTCCTAATACATCCGCAGCTTTCGCTTGAATGGTTTCGCAAGTTGCTTGATTGGACAATTTTTCTTTTTCCACATTTGCACTCGCATAGCCACGTTGTCTGCCCGCTTTTCGTATTCAGGGAACGCTCAATTACTTTCCAGTAGCCAAATTTCCGCCCCGACAAATCAATTAGACTTGACATTTTTCATCATCCCCACTTTGTATCTGGTCAATGCTATCTCCCTTGTGTACTCGGAAAGATAACTTTTATCTCTCCACCATGCAGCACAAGCACCCAAAATCCTTTTTAACTCATTTTCGCTTAACCATTTCTTTATTCTGTCGTATCCTACATCATATCTGCTTGTCAAATTCAATGCTACCGTTTGCCTTATATACCACTGGTCAATGCTTGTCGCTGTTATATAATATTTATTGTACAATTCATGCTTTTCCGCTTTTGTCGGAAACTCAATAATTTTAGCCATAAAAATCCTCCTATGAAAATCCTTGAATTTCCACAAGAGGTATGATAGAATATGGCTATCAGCCCCCTTGTGGAGTTGGTGACAACAGAGCGTTGATTGACTTTTGCGGAGCGTCAACGCTCTATTTTGTTATTTTGTTATTTTGTTGTATACTTCTCTAATTCCCTCCCTTATAATGTCTGCCCTGCTTCTTCCCGTTTCCCTGCAACAATATTCAAGAATTTCAATATCTTCATCCGACATCCTTATTCTTGTTTCGTGAGTTTTGGGATTGTCCGTGGGTCTTCCCATTTTCTTTTTTTCTATGGTTCATCACCCCTTGTCATTTTAGCTTGAAAATGATACTATAAGCTTTGTAGATTGGGCGGTGGCAAGCCCGCCCTTTCTGCTTTCGCTTAATTCTACTTTTTCATTGCAAGGTCTTCTGTCACAATCCCTAACGCTTCAAGCTTTGCCTTTGTTGCCTTTATCTGATAGTCGATTTCGCTTTCCCTATCATTTGCCGCCTTTATCCTTTGCAGATTAGTAAATGTGTCAATCAACAGTGTTGCTTGTTCTTTTTCTGTCATTTCTAATACCTCCATTTTTTAATCTCCTTTCCGCTAAGAGCTTGCCCCCTTAACTGTAATTACATTATAACTTTTGTGTCACCAAAAGTCAAGAGGTATTTTATTTTTTACATCATTTTCCTAATGCCTTACGGACATCGGCTAAATAATCATACCCATTGATAATGCAGATGAAATTCAGCGGGTCAACCTCTGTCACTTTCTCGCCGTCCATATACATTGCGTAATACTGCGTTGCATATTCTCCGCTTACGTCTGCCGTGGAAGCCGCTGCGACCTTTCCCAGTGCCGTCTTCTTCGGTTTTACCCTCATAATGTGCTTTACCCCGGTAATTGTCGTTTCGCTTGTGCGGTTGTTCATCTGCTGCTGGGCAACCCTCAAATCCAGCTTGTGCGTCCTCGGTTCTAACAGACGGACAGCCGCTTTGCAGACCGTGCGGAAATTCAGCGTGGTTGTCATTGCCGACAAATGACCGATTATGATTTCCTCGACATTCCCGGCAATCCCTGCCCCGCTCATTTCCTCTGCCAGATATTCAAGGTCCGGCAGCGTTGCTTCTGCCATTCCCAGATACTCGTTTGCGTCCTCGTAGACTGCAAAATTGACAACTAATTCATCAATCTTTGCCATTGCTTCATCCCTCCTTTACGCCGCCATAAGTGCTTCCAGATATGACAAATCATATTCAAGCACAAATTCCAGCTGCTGCAACGGGCTGGGCGGTGTCAGATAGACGTGGAATTTCACATGACCCGCCATCAGTGCCGTGGTTGTGTTCTCGTTCTCGTTCATTTCCACCCTGCCGCCCAGTATCTTTTCATCAGCCGTCAGACCGTTCAGCCAGTCATTGACCCCCTGCAAGATAGCGTCAATCAGCCGTCTTGTCAGCTTTCTGTCAACATACGACCAGTAGGAAAGAATGGTTGTCTTTGCCACCCAGCGGAACATTCTATTGATGCAATAGAAATAGTCTGCCGGGTCAGTGTTCGCAGGATAACAAGCCGTATAATTCCCCCAGCTTACAAAACCATTGTAGAAATTCAACGCCGTCACAACGCCGTTTTCATTCAGATAGTTTGCGTTCTGCAAATCCTGCGTCACTTCTTCGCCGCTTGCCACAACCATTCTGTCAGCCTGCAAGGACTTGTTGGAAGCGCTTTCGCACGGCGTACCGCCGCCCAAATCTTCCTCGTTGTCCGTTGCGCTCATGCTGCCCGCAAGCTGCGTGGAAAGATTGAAGACCCTGCTGCCCAGCGCAACTTTGGGGAAGCATACAATTTCCATTTCTTTCATGAAGTTCTTCTTTTTCTTCCACTCCGGCACTTTGCTATAATGCGTTGCCCCGGTTTCCTCCGTGGTGTCCACATCCAGAATTGCAACGGCTTCAAAAAGCCCGTTGATATTCTCCGCTTTTGCCGCCATGACTGCTGCCACTTCCTGGTCATGTGACCAATTCGGACACAATATAATGTCCGGGACCGTTGTATATTTCGGGAAGCAGCTGTCAATCAGTTCCAGCCCGGTTGTCTTGTGCGTTGCCACACTGTAACCGCCGATAATATCGTCTTTATCAATCTGGGACGGGTCAACAACGCTATACCCCACTTCCACCGCTTCCGTCTGCGGTGTTTCCCCCAGAAACTCAATGACGCAGTTATCGTCATTATAGAACGTGTCAAAGTCCGTCCCTGCTTCCTTTCCCGTCACCTTGATTGTGTCCGCAATCGTTTCAAGCGGAAGCAAAATCTGGTTTTCCTCCGGGGTCATGCTTTTTGGCGAAACTGCCGTCTTGTGCTTCGTAGGGTCAAGCACATTGACCATGAAGACGGGGCTGGTCTTGTAAAGCTGGAACGCAGAATATATTTCTTCGCAAAGACTGTATTTCTTCCAATCGTCAGAATATCCCAGCTGCTGCACCGCTTCTGCGTAGTTCTGCGCCATTATAACTTCATTCACCTTGCCGCCCACCATCTGCACCGGGGCTGTCCCTACCACAAAATGAACGCCGGAAGCCGCCACAACGGGCGTGGAAATGCTGGTTGCCTTTTTCCCCGTGCTTACTCCGTGTGTAATCTGTGCCATTTCCTTATACCTCCTTTCCCAGCATTGCGGAAGCAGCGGAAGCAATGTCTGAATAATACTTGTTCAGAATGTTTCCTGCCGTCCGCACCTTGTCTTTCTTTTCTGCCAGCCCTGCGACCGGGACAAGCAGCTTTTCCACCAGCGGGAATTTTTCAAGCACTGCTTCCAGTTCTTTCTTGATTTCTTCCCGTGTCCCCTCGAAAATGCTGTTGCTTTTCAGCATTGCTTTCGGCAGGGACGGTCCTATATAAATCAGCTTCACCGTGTCCGGCTCATTATCTGCCGTCTGTGGCTGCGTCTGCGCCCCATTCCCGGCTTTTTCTGCTTCAATGGTAGATTTATCTACCCCCGCCGCCTTTTCGCTCTCTGCGGCTGCTGTGGCGTTCTTCTTTACTGCCATATTTCCTGCACCTCTCTTTCGATACTCGGTATGCTCCATATTGTCATGATTTCCCCCATGTAATATGGGGGCGTTGTGTCTTGGTATATGATGTACTCGAACGGATATTCAAGGCAGAAACGCCCGCCGATTATGTGCTGCTTCTGCAAGCGTTCCCTTATCCGCAAAATAAGGTTCAGCAATGCCAGCTGTCCCTGCTGCCCGTCCTGTGAATATGTGGCAATTATCATGCGCACCCGCACTTCACTTGATTTCGGCTGGTGTTCCTCCTTTTCGTCTGCCCCGGTCAGCACTTTCAGCAAGATATACGGTATCTGCTGCGTGTTATCGTCCTTTTCCGGCAGTCCCAGCTTGTAGACCTTTGCCGCCCTCTCTTTCTCCGTTGCAGGTCCCGTCCGCACTTTCACTTCAAGCAATATGTCTTTCGTGTTTTCCTCAATGAATTTCTGTAAATCATCCAGCAATATGATTGGTGTCATGCCCTACCCTCCGTAACCGTTCAAAATGCGTTCAATTTCATGGTTCAAGCGTTCGTCAACCTTTTCTTGCGCTTCCTGCGTCAGCTGGTCCATAATGACTTCATTCTGCACCATCTGCGCCGCTGAAAGCCCCATCTTTTCTTCAATGGGCAGCCGCCTTGATGTAATGCGCTCAAAAATGCCAGTATGCCCGCTTTCCATCTTTGCAATAAATGCGCTTTCAAAGACTGCGCCGCCGCCTTTCATTACCCCTGCCCGCACTTTCTTTCCCGTTCCGGGCGTCTTCGGTGTCACTTGGAATTTGTAAAGCGGTATCTTCACGCCGGAAAATGAAATATAGCCAGCAAGATTTCCCGTGCTGGCTTTCTGCGCCCGTGTCTTGGTTGCTTCGTTCAGCGCACTTTGCTTTACTGCATACACCTTTTTCACTTGCTTAAATGCTTGCGTCTTCGTGTGGCTCAATCCCCGGTTGATAGCAGCTGAAAAAGCCCGTTCCGCACCTTTTGGGATGCCCGCCAGCAATGCTTGCGTCCTCTCTATGGTTTCAGAAGTTATTTCTATCATTCGTCCATCAACTCCAATTCCAGTATGATTTCGCCGTCCTCGCAATCCGCTTTTGCAATCTGGTATATGCTTACTGCGCCCGCTTCCTCAATCTCAATATTTCGGTCTTTTTTTGGCACAAAACCCAAATCACGCAGGGCGATATATACCAGACAATTTGCCCGGTATATACCCTCTGCGTGGTCTTCTCCTGCCCTCTGCCGTTCCTCTGCCGCCGTATGGTCAATGATTGCCGGGACAGTATATTGCTTTTCCAGATACCAGATATTTGTTTCGTGTGCAAATTCTGCCGGATTGTGGAAAACTTTCATATCGCTGTCAAGCAGTGCCTTGAAATCCCCCGTCATACGGGCTGCGCCACAAACCAGCTGTCCACGTCATGCGGTACACACAATGGCGCAGAAGAAATATTGAGAAATCTCCTTGCTGGTCTGCGCTTCGTCCATGTGTCCGGCACAAGCTTTCCTTCGACTGTGCGGAAGTTTCCGTTAGGTTCATCAATCAGCGTGATTGCGCCGTAATACATGGACCATCCCGGATTGCTGGAAAGTAGTGCAAGCTGATTTTCCGGGACAAGCGGCTTTTCTTCCTTGTTTTCCGGGTCTGTCCAATCGTCCAGATACCATTCATTATACTTGTAGATATCCATTCCTATTTCATGGATAGTGCCGATATATGTCACACCATCCGGCAACTGGCGGGGCTGGATGACCGCCAGATTGTAGTTCCTCACGTCCAGCAGTTCTTTTACTTTCGGATGGTTCACAAACGCTGCCGCAACGGTCTTCCCCATAACGCAAATGTCGCAGTTCAGAAAGCCTTTCCTCTGTACTGTTTCATGCCAGCGTTTCAGGTCCTCAATGGGGTTGCTGGCTTCGTTCGTCCACTTATCAGCTGCCTTTGTGATTGTTTCCTTGTTGGAAAATCCAAAAGTGATAACCTCGTTCACCCCGTCACCGATAATGGGAATTGACCCGGTGAAGATGGTCTGGGCGCACATCAATTCTTCACGGCGGGTTATCTGTTCCCGCAGTTCAATGAAATCATCTGCCATCTTTTGCACCGCCCTCTGTGCTGGTGTCCTCCCGGAATAAGGGTTTTCCCCTGCGCTTCGTTTCAGCAAATCATCAATAGTCGTTATCTTATCCGGCGCAACCAGCGGCGGGGTATATGTCTCTGTCCTATATCCCGTATTCGGTACGACCTTTCCCCCAATCAGTCTTGATACAAACGGTGCGACTTTGCGGCTTCCTTTCTTGAAGTCCACATCCACCGTTTCTGTCACAAAGGTCTTTTCATGCTTGAAAAACGTGCTTCTAAAAAAAGTCCTTACCGGGGGCAGCTTCTGAATAACCCGATCCATTGTTCTCGGTTCATAAATAGATACTTCGTTTGCCATTGTCCTTTTGTCCTCCTATCTCAAAAAGATAGACAGCTTGCGCAAGCTGTCCTTAATGTCTTCGATTGCCACGCCCTCCGGCATATTGAGTGCGTCAGCGAAAAACTCACCCGTCATGTAATATACAACGGGTTCACCCTTTTCTGCCGCTTCTGCCGTAACTCCGACCACATCCCCCGTGGTTGCTGCCGCCACTGCGACAATCTCCCCGGCTCCGTTCACGGTCACGGGCGTATGCTCTGCCAGCTTCTCCCCCGCCGTCCCGGTTTCCGGCAGCGTGGGGAAGTCCCCGGCAAAGAAGTTTTTAGGCTCTGTGCTTCTGGTTTCCACTGCGTATCTTGCCATCTTCCTTTACCTCCCCTTAATCAAATTTCAGTGCGTCAATGGCTGCGTCAAACGGGTTCTTCCCGTCTTCGCCGCCCCCTGCTGCCCCTGCCACCCCGTTCACGCCGGAAGCGTCAGCGTCAGCGTTTCGGTTCTGGATGTACTGCCCGCCCTGCTTGTTCTGTTCGGCAATGATTTTCATTGCCGTCTGCTCTGCGGTGCAGGGGTTCACAAATTTTGCGTCAGAAACAATGTCCGCATAATTGCCGCCCGCCATATCCTCAATAGCCTTGATACGGCTTTTTTGCCGCTGCTGCCGCTTCGTTCTGGATGGTTGCCACTAAATCCGGGTATGCGGCTTTCAGTGCGTCAACCGTTCCAATGTTTTCAACTGCTGCCATTTCTTTTTCCTCCTTTGGCTTGTTTTTAGCTGCTGCACTTATATTTATCAAACCACCCGGATTGTGCGGGCTGTTCAATAACATCTTCGGGACCGTCTTGAATGCTGAAATGTCAATGGGTGTGGAATTGACCACGATTTTTGAAGAATTTTCAACCACCGTGCTTGCTTCCTCAAACATCAATTCATCACAAAAGCCGTTTTCCACCGCTTCGTCACCCGTCCACCACTTTTCTTCGCTCATTAAAGCGGCTATTTCGTCAGCACCCATGCCCGTTTTCATTGCGTAAGTGTTGACTATGCTCTGCTTAATCACTTTCAGTTCGTCAGCCATCTTTTCAAAGTCTTCCGCTCTGAAAGTGTCCCAGACGGTCATTGCCGGGTCATGTATCATGAAAACGCCGTTTCTGGCTATTTTTATTGTGTCCCCAGCCATTGCAATGATTGTGGCTGCGGCCGCCCAGCCGTCAATCTTCACCGTTATTTTCGCCGTGTGGTCCTTTAATCTGGTGAAAATCGCATTTGCTGCGAACACGTCACCGCCGCCGCTGTTAATGCGCACGACTATTTCCGGCACGTCCCCCAGCGCAGCAAGTTCCTTGTTGAATTGCTGCGGGGTCACTCTGTCTTCCCACCAGCTTTGCTGGCTGCTTATCGGTCCATATAGAAGCATTTCCGGGGGGTTCGTTTCCGTCCCCGGTATGAAGTCCCAGAATTTATTTTCCGTCACCCCCTGCGGGTTCTGCTGGCTTCCCCTGCTGCCCTGCTGGTTCTTCTGGTCCGCCCCCTGCGGGTTCTGTCCCTGCTGGCTCTGCCCCTGCTGGTTGCTGTTTCTGTTTTTCATTCCCTTTGGCAACTTTCTTCACCTCGCTCAATTTCTTTTCTTCCTGCTTCAACTGGTCTGCGTTACTGTAATAATCGCCGCCCGTCATTTCCCTTGTTTCGCTGCTTCTCGTTGAAAATCCGTTCTGCACCCTCTTTTCCGCTGCGGTCACTTCCTTTACCGGGTCAAGGATACCTTTTGCCGGTCCGTTCCACTCTGCCCGGCAGTATGCCTTTCTGATTAGCGGGTCAGTGAAGAAGCCGGGGGCGGCAATCCTTTTCTTTGCCACGGCTTCTGTCAGCCATTCTTCATAAATCGGCTGCAAGCCATGCCCGGTACATACGGAACATTTTCCACGCTTCTTCCAGTGCGCCCTTGCTTGCCGTATAGGACGCATTGAACCGCTTCACAAGCAGTTCATAGGGGATTTCAAGGGAAGCCCCTATTTGCTGGCATATCGCTTCAACGAACATGGAAAAATTGCTGTTCGGTCTTCCGGGGTTCGTGTCATGCACTTTCTCACCGGGGTTCAAATCCATAATCACGCCGGGACCCAGTTCAAGGCTGCTTTCGTCCTCTGCGTCAATCTGCTGTTCTTCTGGTATCATTGAACCAACTGCGCCGTCCTCGCTTGCGTCCTCTTTCTCAATGAATACAGAAAACATCCCGGACACTACCGCCGCCACAAGTTCTGCGTCCGTGTACTTCCCCAGCTGTTTCAGACTTTCAATGACCGGGGCAAGGAACGGAACGCCCCTGCGCTGCCCTATCCTCTCACGGGTCATAATGTGCAGCACGTTTCTTCTTCCCGTCCTGCTGCCGTATGCTTCCACCCTCTGCCACTTAATGTCCGTCACCTCATAGGACAATGGGTGCTGGTCTGAAATGTGGTACGCCACAACTTCCCCATCCGGGGCGCACTCAACGCCGCCGACAATCTTATTGTCGTATGTGTCGCAGTAGTCCGGGCTGGAAAGCCTGTCAGCTTCCACCAGCTGCACCCGCAAATCATACGGCTGGTTCTTCCTCGGCTTTATTGGCAGCAATGCCAGACAGTCCCCAGACATAAGCCAGTTAAGGAAAGCCAGCTGCTGCAACTCATAGAAATTATCAATTCTCTGTATGTCGCAATCCGGGCTTTCTGCCCACAACTGCCATTCCCGTTCAATCTGCTTTTCCAGCTTCTGCGCCTGCGCCGCCGTTATCCCTAAAACATCCCGGTCAATGGACGGCTTCAAGTTAAGACCACGCCCCACAACATTTGTCCGCATGGTCTTGACTGCGCCGTTTGCCACTGGTACGCCCATATACAAATCACGGCTGCGCTGCCGCAGTACCGAAACATTGTCTTCTATGTCCTCACGGTGCGACCCTCCGGCAAAAAGCCAGCCTTTCAGCGATTTCTTGAACGTGCTTGCGCCGTAATTCCCATATCCGCTGTTCAATATCTGCATTTTCTGCCTTGCCGCAGCCCTTTGAAGCCCTTTCTGCGGTGCGACCGTTGCAACGGCTCTGTCAATCAATGTCGCAATGCCCATTCCCTTTTCACCTCCCGTCTGCCGCACTGCATGAAAAAAGCACCGTTTGACGGGTGCTTTTCGTGTCTGCCTATTTATTCACGCTATCATTTTATACCGTATTTGCGGGAAATGGGGGGAAATAAACCGCCAAAAAGGGAAATTGCGGGAAATGTTTTGCTTACAAATCACGGGGTACGGCACGATATGCCCGGTTTCTCCCTCCCCGCTTCTTTGCGTTCTCCAATGCTATTACCTTTTTGTTCCAGTAGTCAATAGTGTTCCGTATCTCCGCAAGGTCAGCTTTCGTCATGACCCTGCTTCCGATTGTGTAAGACTGCGCATTTGTCACCGCAATTTCCGCTTCAAGCCATGCGTCCAAATGCCTTTGCGCTGTTTCCAATGTTATTCCTGCCATTAGTTTACACCTCCGCTTCTCCTGCCCCTCTTTTTCCTTTTTGCGGGGCTGCTTGCTGTCTGCTGCTTCTTCTCCGGGTCTTCCGGCTTTTTCAGCGGAAGTCCCGTTATCTCAATAGCTGCCGTTGCATAATTCCGGCAGTCAAGGGCTTCATTCCTGCGGTGTTCCCCTCTGTCTTTCAGTTCCCATGCAAAATACGGTCTTCCCATCTTGTAGCGCATGACCTTTTTTTCAGAAGTCAAGCCCTTAAAATACTTTTCATCATATCCCCTGCCGTCCTCCCTCGGAAAATGGCAGAAGCCCGGTCCCGGCTCTGCCAGTTTTAATCTGTCCATTAGCCAACTTTTCCCGGTATCAACTCCAATAATGAATAAATATGCTTGTTCACGGTTGTTTTTTGTCGGTTTCTGTATGTAAGCCGCCGCACTGTCATTGCTTCCCTTTATTGCAAATATGTTCCTGTTAAACCTCTTTTTACAAAATTTGTATACCTGATTAGTCCT
>OFFO01001486.1_pt1 | contig 12745 bp, 8 predicted proteins | sample 1521441 | NCBI WGS metagenome assembly OFFO01 (sample SAMEA3504097, study PRJEB24116) | mouse gut metagenome | biome: mouse gut; feature: mouse-associated habitat; material: faeces | place: Denmark | collected 2011
TGCCAGCCCTAATTTTTCAACTGCTCAAAAAACTTTAGCGGACAGTAATAAAAAAAAATAACTTATGTTAATAAAATTTCAGGTTCTGCAAAATTCATTCGAACTTGCAAAACCTGAAACTAATATTTACCTATTAATAATGTCTGTCAGACTCCAGAGGCCTAATCTTCCGAATAGATGTCTTTCCTTATCCGGGATATATGTACTTCCGACATTCCCAAGTAGGAAGCTATGGCTTTTAGAGGGACAGCCTGAAGAATCTCAGGACGGCAATTCATCAGCCATTTGTAGCGCCACGAGGAATCGCCGTTCATAATTTTGGATTTGACCTCCTGAAAATACTGCATTCCGAACAGCGCTCCGTTTAACCACTTACATAACTCATGGGATTCATCAAGCAATTCCTTGAACCGTTTGTGCGGAATATGAAAAATTTCGCATTGATTACACGCTTCTATACACAAGATGGAAGGTTTGTTCGCATAGTAGCAATGCATCGAGGCAAGTATCGTCCCCGACAGCCCGAAATAATGGTTACGCTCCGCACCGTCTTCATTGATATAACCTCTCACCACCCCTTCCTTTATAATATATATTCCGGGTTTGGTCTCGCCTATATCGACTATGGCCTCACCTTTGCCAAAATGCAAGGTTTCGGAATTGGCGATTATTAGATTGAATATTTCATCATTCAAAGGGTACGGAGATTCACCCTCGAGAAGTTTTCTGAATTCCGACAAATTCATTTTATTATTGCTTGTTACCTTACATTAGTAAAGGCATGTGTGTATTCCTTGAAAATAGGCGAAATAGACCCTGGCTGGGGTCTATTTCGCTTTTTATAGTTGTCATGGGGTCATAGATCCCGGCCACAGCAGTTTTTGTACTTTTTGCCAGAGCCGCAGGGACAGGGATCGTTACGGCCGATTTTGGGGTCGGCCTTGACCGGCTGTTTGGGAGCGGCAGGACGGTTGACATTGCGGGCGGCCTCACGCTGAGCGTTCTCTCCCTCGTAGGTCTCGTGGGTGGTGCTGTAGCCGGCGTAGGGGTTGGGGGCGTTCACGCGGCCGGCCTGCTGGCTGATGCCGCCGGCGGGCTGACGCATATATACGGCGTTTCTGCGGCGCGCTTCCTCCTCCTGCATCTCGGCCTGACGACGCGCCTCCTCGGCAGCCTTGGCTTCGGCATAATCCATCACTGCCAGACGGCCGCGCATCAGTGTCGACACGACCTTGGTGTTGAGCTCCCAGAGCATCTTCTTCCAAAGTTCGAACGCCTCTATCTTGTAGATCACCAGCGGGTCTTTCTGCTCGTAGGCGGCATTCTGCACCGACTTGCGGAGCTCGTCCATCTCGCGGAGCTGTTCCTGCCAGCATGAATCGATGCTCGAGAGGAGCACGGCCTTCTCCCAGGCTTTGGCGAGCGGTCTGCAGCCGTTGGCGTAGCAGTCCTCTATGTCGGCACGGATATTGAACATGCGACGGCCATCGGTCACAGGCACCCCTACCGGTCCGCGGGCACCGCGTTCCTCCACAAATTCCTTAATATAGGGAGCGGCGGATTCAGCCATTTTCTCTTTCTTGCGGGCAAGAGTCTCCATCACAGCCTCGTACATACGGTCCACTATTTCCGAATTGTCGAGCTTGCCGAACTCTGCCTCAGTGAAGGGAAGTTCCATGGCGAGGACAGTATTGACCTCCATCGAGAGTTCATCGTAGGCAAGTCCGCGTCCGGCCAGATCGGTAACGATCTCATAGACCATATTGGCGATATCCATTCCGATACGTTCTCCCCTGAGCGCGTTCTGACGCTTGCCGTATACACCGTTGCGCTGGGCATTCATCACATCGTCGTACTCCACCAGACGCTTACGGATACCGAAGTTATTTTCCTCCACGCGCTTCTGGGCGTTTTCGATGGACTTGGTGACCATGTTGTTCTCAATCATCTCTCCCTCCTTGAAACCGAGACGGTCAAGCATCTTGACCACACGGTCGTTGGCGAAAAGACGCATCACGGTGTCCTCGAACGAGACAAAGAACACGGAACTTCCCGGATCACCCTGACGGCCGGCACGACCTCGGAGCTGACGGTCCACGCGACGCGATTCATGACGTTCCGTTCCGATGATGGCGAGACCTCCCGCCTCCTTCACCTCGGGCGAAAGCTTGATATCGGTACCACGTCCCGCCATATTGGTGGCTATGGTCACGGTACCCTTCTGTCCGGCCTGAGCCACAATGTCGGCCTCCTTCTGATGGAGCTTCGCGTTGAGTACCTGATGCGGAATCTTACGGAGCTTGAGCATCTTGGAGAGAAGTTCGGAAATTTCCACCGACGTAGTTCCGACAAGCACTGGGCGACCGGCGTTGACCATATCCTCCACCTCCTGGATGACTGCCGCGTACTTCTCCTTCTTGGTGCGGTAGACACGGTCATTCATATCGTCGCGGATAACGGGACGGTTGGTGGGGATCTCGATCACATCGAGTTTATAGATATCGTAGAACTCGCCGGCCTCGGTCATGGCGGTACCGGTCATACCGGCAAGCTTCCGGTACATGCGGAAATAGTTCTGGAGCGTGATGGTGGCGTAGGTCTGTGTGGCAGCCTCTACCTTCACGCCTTCCTTGGCCTCGATGGCCTGGTGCAGACCGTCGGAATAGCGACGGCCCTCCATGATACGTCCCGTCTGCTCGTCGACAATCTTGATCTTGTTGTCGTCGATCACATACTCCACATCCTTGTCGAAAAGAGTATAGGCCTTGAGAAGCTGGTTCACCGTGTGCACACGCTCGGCCTTGACCGAATAGTTCTGAAGCAGCGAATCCTTCTTCTCTCGCTTTTCCTCGGCGGAGAGGTCCTCGTTCTCCACGGCACTGAGCTGCGACGCGATATCGGGGAGGATAAAGAAATCAGGGTCGGAAGTAGTGCTAGAGAGCACCTCGATACCCTTGTCGGTAAGCTCGATGGAATGGTTTTTCTCGTCGATCACGAAGAACAGCGGCTCCACCGCCTTGGGCATCTCGCGGTTGTTGTCGGCCATATATTTGGCTTCCACCTTGAGCATCAGCTGTTTGATACCATCCTCGCTGAGATAGCGGATAAGGGGAGTGTGCTTGGGGAGCGCCTTGTAGGCGCGGAACAGCGACAAGCCGCCATCCTCTGTATTTCCGGCGGAGATTTTCTCCTTGGCTTCGAGCAGAAGCTGCTGGGCGAGTTTGCGCTGGGCGTTGACCACCTTCTCCACATTGGGCTTGAACTCGTTGAACATCTGATCATCCCCTTTCGGAATCGGACCGGAGATGATGAGCGGCGTACGTGCGTCGTCGATAAGCACGGAGTCGACCTCATCGACAATGGCATAATAGTGCTCCTCGCGCTGTACGAGATCCTGCGTCTGTGTGGCCATGTTGTCACGCAGGTAGTCGAAACCGAACTCATTGTTGGTTCCGAAGGTGATGTCGCAGCCGTAGGCGGCACGGCGTTCCTCGGAATTGGGATCAGTCTTGTCAATGCAGTCTACGGTAAGGCCATGGAACTGATAGAGGGGACCCATCCATTCGGAGTCACGTTTGGCGAGGTAATCGTTGACGGTCACCACATGCACGCCCTCGCCAGTGAGTGCATTGAGGAATACGGGAAGCGTGGCCACGAGAGTCTTACCCTCACCGGTGGCCATCTCGGCGATGGAGTTTGTTACCTTGCCTCCGTTCATCATGCCGTGGAGCACCATACCTCCGATGAGCTGCACGTCGTAATGCATCATGTCCCATTTCACGAGATTGCCGCCTGCCATCCATTCGTTCTTATAGACAGCCTTGTCACCCTCGATGCTGAGGAAATCCTTGCCGGCACCGGCAAGACGGCGGTCGGCGTCGCTGGCTGTGACCTCAATGGTGTCGTTCTCCTTGAAACGGCGCGCTGTCTCCTTCACCACGGCGAACACTTCGGGGAGCACACGGTCAAGATCACGGGCATAATTTTCGAACATCTCCTCCTTGAGTTCGTCGATACGCTTCCAGAGCGGCTCACGTTTCTCATAGTCGAGTGTCTCGATCTGTTCGCGGATTTCGCTTATCTGATCTTTAAATTTGGCGGCGTTGCCGCGTATTTCCCCGCGGATGGCATCGATGCGTCCACGGAGTTCGTCGTTGGAGATATTCCTGATTTCTTCCGAGACAGGATTGATTTCTTTGGAAAGGCGATTCCAGAGCGGACGTACCGCACGCTCCGACTGGTCGCCGAATACTTTCTTAAAAAGGTTATTGAACATCTATATTGTAGATTCTTGGATTAACTTGATTATATAAAAAACTCACTCTTTTCTGTCCAGCTGCATGGGCCGGCCTTCGGAGCCGTTCGGCGACCGTATCCGGAGCAGACCGGTAACAGTCGGGGCTATGACGGTGGCGTCGACCGGCGTGGATATCACCGCCGGCGCGAGTCCCGCGCCGATGAGGAAAGCCGGAGAGGCCACAGGCGATGAGCGCATAGATCTTTTGACGGGAGGAAATTCCTCGTCATCGACCACGTCCCATCCGGGAGCATAATTAACTATGAGGTCACCGGCAAACCGCGGATCGAGCGCAAGCCTCATCGACTCCTGCTCGGGGGTGGCTGGCGAAAGAATGTCGCTGACTGTATAAACCTCAGCCACGCCGCTCATCTTAGCAAGGAAGGTGCGGGCGTCGCGCGCGATAGCCTCCGGATCGAGTTTGCGCGCCTCTATCGCCTTATGGTCAAGAAATACATGGCGGTCGCGTATCGCCTCAACATATCCGGCGCTTCCATGCTTGGCCGAAAGATATGAATTGAGAAGCGACTTGGCCCGCTTTGTGGAGAATTCGCCGCCTGGAATGCGGTACTTCTTCTCCTCGACCACTGCATCGTCGTAATAGCCTGTGGAAGAAATAAAGATCAGTGCATTGTCGGCACCGACATAGCGGTCTATCGCCTCGAACAGACGTCCCAATTGCCTGTCGAGCCTGATGTATGAATCGGCAAGTTCCGCACGGAAATCGGTATCGGCCACATATTTGAAGGGAGCGGCCGTATAACCCAGACTCAGCATGTCGAGTGCAGGCCCTCCGCCCATCTTGAGCTGGCGGATAAATTCTATGGCAAGGTCTGTGACCTCGGCATTGGCGAGCGCCGACGAGCTGAATTTTCGGTATACATCCCTATCGGCGCGAACGAACTGGTGGCGGAACGGATGCTTCAGCTTTATGTCGCTTATGCCCTGCACACCATCGAGCGGCAGCAGCGGGCGCCATTGCATCGTGTCGAGCCTCGATGAAAGGGAGGCCCGGAAATTACGGTTTGAAACCGGAACCGGAAGACTTCCATAATAAGAAGATGTCGCCCAGTTTCCGGTGGTATTGTTGAGCCAGACAGCGTTCTTAGCCGCATGTCCGGCCATTATCACCGCCTGCTGCGGCTCTGTGGCTATGGAATACACCGCTCCGAGTCCCACTCCGTCAATGGCCACTTCGTCAGCCACAGTGGAGAGCCGCAGATTCTCGGGAGTGAACGAGTCGTTGCTGACCGTTCCCGCAGAAGCAAGAGCGGGACGGGACACTGGCCCTGAGGAGGTCTGCTCGAACACCGAAGCCGACGGGACACCAGTCTGCGCCGGATAGCTTCCGGTGTAGAGCATCGCAGTGGCACTCGCCGCGTCAAGCGGCGAGACCTTGAAGTCGACATCGCGGAAATAGACACCGTCCTTGATCAGATAGCGGAATCCATGTTCGCTGAAGCGGCTCTGCAGACCTTCTATGTAGTCGGTTCGTAGCTGGTCAACGACGATTCCCACCACGAGCATTGGCCTGGCTGGATCTGCCTGAGCCGCTCCGGCGAGTGTTGCCAGACCTACGAGTGCTGTTGCTAACCTGTTCATTTATTCGTTTGTTATGCCGCAATACGGCACTATTTTTATAACTACCCGTAGAGATGATTATTGCGTAGGAAGCAGCAAGGGCCACTGTGGCCGCCATAATCGGAAACATGGCCGGATCGGCCGTCTGTCGCTGCACGGGCCATGCCAGAAGCAGAAGCCCTACCGCCACCACATTCCACCAGACCATCGGCAATGTCATCCATCGTCCCCGCCTTCCCAGCCACACTCCGACGGCAACGATAAGCTGCAGCGGATTCAGAAGCACCAGCAGAATATTTGGAGAGGTGGCTTCATGCGTGGAGACAAACACCAGGAATGCAGTCAGGCATCCTACAAGTCCCAGAACACCGAACCATACTGAATATACCCATCTCACTATCCTCTTGCGCCGCAGCTGCACTATGGCTATCAATATCATCAGCAGGGAGAGAAGACTGAATATGAAGAGGGGAGTCACATACCAGGGGGTTGGAGGGAGTGAGGCGTTTTCGCCTCCTTCGAAGAGAATTCGAGTCCGCGCCACAAGCGGCGCACCGTCATCGAAATGCGCGCCGTCCACCTTCTCCATCATCTCTATGGGAACGAACATCTCCGCGCGTCCCGGGATTCCTGCATCGAGACCGCTGCCGAGGGCAAGATCAATGCCAAACTGGTACCATGGATAGTCTTTATGGTAGGCACGCATCTCTCGCCGGAACGTACCGTATTTCACCGTGTCGGGGTAAATCACTCTCCGGTCGGTGGCCTGGTCCACACGGTCCACAATGCGCGTGGCGCAGTTGTCCTTCACGTAATTGTAACGGTACGTGCGATTGCGGGGAAGCGCCTCTTCACGCAACATACCCAATAATCTCCAGGCCTCTTCCTGCGAAAGGTTAAGGTCCTGTTCCACAACTCTTCTGTTCCCCTGCACGTACTCCGCCATGAAGAGCGGAAACGGGTAGGAAGCAAGCATATAATCTGTCTGTCCGGATACAAACCGGCCAACGAAGTTCGGCTCGTTGAAATCGAAGACACCGTAATTCCACACCGAGTCGATACCCTCGCCGCGGACACGGATCGCCTCATGGCCGCACAACTCGTACACTTCCTTTCCGGGCCAGCAAGTAACCAGGCTGACAATGACGGAATCCCGCCTCTCCCCGGCCCGGAGGGGCGGCAGGAGAAGCAGGATTGTAAAAAGTGTGGCGAGAATTGTGCGCATACACTAAGATCAATACTCGCAGTTCTTCGGATAGCGCGGGAAGGGAATTACATCGCGGATGTTCTGCATACCGGTCACAAAGAGTACCAGGCGCTCGAATCCGAGACCAAATCCGGAATGAGGCACCGTGCCGTAGCGGCGTGTGTCGAGATACCATTCCATTCCCTGAAGGCCGAGTTCCTCGCAACGTTTCGACAGCTTTTCGAAACTCTCCTCGCGCTGCGAGCCGCCGATAATCTCTCCGATTTTCGGGAACAGCACATCCATGGCGCGGACAGTCTTGCCGTCATCGTTAAGTTTCATGTAGAACGCCTTGATCTCCTTAGGATAATCGGTAAGAATCACCGGACGCCTGAAATGCTCCTCCACAAGGTAACGCTCATGCTCAGAGGCGAGATCGGCACCCCAGTAAACCGGGAACTCGAATTTCCGGCCGCTCTCCTCAAGTATCTTCACGCCCTCCGTGTAGGGAAGACGGACAAAGTCATTCTCCACCACAAAACGGAGACGTTCCGGCAACTCCTTGTCGAAATGCTCGGCCAGGAAAGCAATGTCATCCGGGCAATGCTCAAGCGCGTAGTTCACACAATACTTGATGAATTCCTCAGCAAGGTCCATATTGTCCTCAATCTCGTAGAAAGCCATCTCCGGCTCTATCATCCAGAACTCCGAGAGATGCCGCGGAGTGTTGGAATTCTCGGCACGGAAAGTGGGGCCGAACGTGTAGATGCAACCGAGCGCCGTCGCTCCGAGTTCGCCCTCAAGCTGGCCGGAGACGGTGAGACTGGCCTGACGGCCGAAGAAATCCTCGGAATAGTCCACGCGGCCATCCTCAGTCGTGGGAAGGTTCTCCAGAGGAAGGGTGGTCACCTGGAACATCGCGCCGGCACCCTCGCAGTCAGAGGCCGTTATGAGCGGGGTATGAAAATAACAGAAACCTTTGTCGTTAAAAAACTTATGGACAGCAAACGCAAGAGCGTGACGAATCCTGAGCACGGCTCCGAAGGTATTTGTGCGCGGTCTCAGATGCGCTTTCTCGCGGAGGAATTCGAGGGTATGCCCCTTCTTCTGCAGCGGATATGTGGCGGGATCGGCAGTGCCGTACACCTCCATATCGGCCGCCTGCACCTCCACCAACTGGCCGGCGCCTGAAGATGCCACCAGCTCTCCCTGCACATGGATGCTCGCGCCGGTTGTGACCGGCTTCAGCATCTCGTCGGGGAAACGGGCGAGGTCGAACACGATCTGGAGATTCTTGATTGTGGTTCCGTCGTTGAGTGCCACAAACTGCACGTTCTTGTTGCCGCGGCGGGTACGCACCCATCCCTTGACATCGACGACAGTCCCGGTGTATTTCTCCGGGGATGAAAGAATCTCCTTTATTGTCGTTCTCTTTATTTTTTCCATTATCTGAAGGGATATTGTCCGCGCGGTTCCGGGACTACCGGAATCGCGCGGCATTTTGATTATTATTCGAAAGCTCCCATGCGGAGATAGTTCACCTCCTCCTGAGAGAGGTAACGCCAGCGTCCGCGCGGCAGATTTTTCTTGGTGAGACCGGCGAAATAGACGCGGTCGAGCTTGGTGACGCGGTATCCGAGATGCTCGAAAATCCGGCGCACGATGCGGTTGCGTCCGCTGTGAATCTCGATGCCGGCCTGATTGCGGTCATCGCTCACATAACTGATTGCGTCAGCGTGGATCTCACCATCCTCAAGTTCGATGCCGTCGGCGATGCGCTGCATGTCCTCTTCGGAGATTTCCTTGTCGGTCCACACATGATAGATTTTTTTCTTGACAAATTTGGGGTGCGTGAGCTTCGAGGCGAGATCGCCGTCGTTTGTGAGCAGAAGCACGCCGGTAGTGTTCCGGTCAAGGCGTCCCACGGGATAGATGCGCTCCTGGCAGGCACCCTTCACGATGTCAAGCACCGTAGTGCGGCCGTTGGGGTCATCGTTGGTGGTGACGCAGTCTTTCGGCTTGTTGAGAAGGACGTAGCACTTGCGCTCGGGAGTCACTACCTTGCCGTCGTATTCCACAACATCGTTGCGGGTGATTTTAGTTCCAAGTTCGGTCACAACCTCCCCGTTGACCTTCACTTTTCCTCCGGTGATGTACTCGTCGGCTTCGCGGCGGGAACATATTCCGGAATTTGCCATATATTTGTTGAGACGAAGTTCCGCGTTCGGATCGATGTCCTCAAGAACATAATCGATCTGCTTGGGACGCGGTGTGAACTTCATGCCCTGATTCCAATTGTTGAAACCGCCCTGCTGACGTCCGCGCTGGCGGAAACCTCCCTGCTGACGATTGTTCTGGCGGAAACCTCCCTGCTGACGGTTCTGGTAGCCGCCCTGCTGGCCCTGGCGCTGCTGGTAGCCGCCCTGACCCTGCTGACGGTTCTGATAGCCGCCCTGGCTCTGACGCTGCTGATAACCGCCCTGGCGCTGCTGGTAGCCTCCCTGACGTTGCTGATATCCTCCCTGGCCCTGGCGCTGATAGTTCTGGGGACGCTGCTGATAACCGCCCTGTTGACGCTGCTGGTAGCCGTAATGTCTCTGCTGATAGCCGCCCTGGCCGTGTTCCCCATCTGATGCATGCTCCTCCGAACGGCTCGCGCCATTCTCGGAATATACTACCTTTTCATAGCGATTTTCATTGCTCTCCGGAGCCGAAGAATTGACTCCCTGAATTCCGATACGAGGCCTTTTAGGTTTTTTAGCTTCTTCCATAATTTCTCATTCGCTCCGCAGCATCTCTGCTCGCGGAAACGTAAAAATAGTTTGACTTAGAGTATGTTTGACTTTATGACCCCATCCCGCAAAAAATGTTTAGATTTAAATCCGTGCCCCAGGCATTAACATTTTTTACGGAATGGGGTCTTGCTATAATTTATTTCTGTCGAGACAGACGGGCAATCTCACAATGCCCGAAAAACATTCTGCAAATGTAGCAAATAAATCTCACTCTGCAAAATATTTTTTCGAACTCCAACAGAATCAACAAACTCCAATGAGTTATCGTTCAAAATTATTTAACGGGCGAGTAATTTTTCGGCTTTTCCGTCGATCACGCGGATGTAAATGCCAGAGGCCGGAGCGGAATTGATTCGTGTGCCGTCAAGACGATAATATGCTGCGGGAGCGTCGGAGGCAACTATGTTGTCGACTCCTGTGCCGGTACCACCTTCAGAGTATTCGATGGTCATCGATTCCATATAATAAAACTCGCGTTTTGTATTGATGGTGAGACGATCGGATACTTCTCCCGTCCAGGTGCCAGTGGTATCGTCATAGGTGTAATCACCCTTGTCGAAAGCGGCGCTAAGGGCTCGCGTGGAGTCGGTATATGGAGCGCCGACAACCATGATTTTCCGGATGGTTATTCCCTCCGAGGGTACGATGGAGATTTCGGCGTCTTTATCTATGCGCAGATAAGCACTGGGGGCCGGGCGATAGCCGAAGCTTCCGTCATTCCAGAGAAGTTCGCATACGCCCTCTATCTTGTAATAGTTCTTCTCGGCAATGTCGAGCGGAAGTGTGAACACTTCATATTCATTGTCGTTCTTTATCTCCTTCTCTCCCTTGAGAATCACGCCATGTATCTTTGTGTATTCGCTGACGATGGAATAGTTGGCCTTGGCATGGTTCGATTTTATTCCGTCGGCTGCGGAATAGGCAGAGATCTCCCATTTGCCGATCCGGTCGAGAGTGATGGGACCGGTATATTCCTTGTCAGTATCTACGGCATTGCCGTCGAGCGTGGAAGAATAGAAGATCCTGGCCTCGTCGGCGCTGGAGATGGTCACCTCATGACCGAGGAGATATTCTCCGGATTCCGACTCGAAGACTGGCAACTCGAGAGGCTTCTTGTAAGCCACATATTTGACCTCGATATACTGGATGTCGGTGATCGGAGTCTGCATCCAGTTAGTAAGTTCCATGGGAGACTCCGCATTGGCGGTTCCAAGCCACTGGGCCTCATTGATCCGATCATTGTTCACATAGAATGTGCCGGAAGATACTGTGACATTGAAGACCATCTGCAGACTCTGCGTCTGACCCGGACCAGGGAATGAGAAAATAATCTCCTTGACAGCCACATCCTTCTGACAGGTAAGAGTCATGATACCGGCACTATTCCAGCAGAGCGCACCGTCGACCACGCTGAGTTGCCCCGCAGGCCAGGATAAGGAGCATACACCAGGCACTTCAAGATTGGCTGCAGCAGATAGATCAAGGTCGGAGAGTGCAGTCTGCGGAGCGTCACCGGTGTACTGTCCCTCGCCGGTCCCGTTGAAAACCCAGCTCTTAAGGGCATCGCGGTTATACTCCACGAGGACATAGGTCATGCTGTTGAGAGGATTCTGTGTCAGTTTGGTCAGGGTCAGCGGCACTTCATGGGTGGCGCTGCCGGTCCAGACTGAGGTGATGCCGTTTTCGGCGATACTTCCGGAAGATGGGGTGAATTCTGCCGGGTCGGCGAGTTTACTGGCCATATCCGCAGAGATGAAGCCCATAGTGACGGAGGTGATCTCTATTCCGGGACGAGGAGCGATCGTCATGACACCTTTCTCCACCCAATCGAGATAATGGATAGGCATGAGTCCTCCGATGGGACAGTTCCAGGAGATCTCGCATACATCGTTCTCCATACTTCTGATATCTTTGATATCCGTGGGCCATGTCTGGCACGGAGCATTCCCTTCATAGGTATACTCCCAATAAGTGCCCTTGAAGACACATTCATCGGCAAAAGCCTGACTACAAACGGCCGAGGCAAACATGAACACAAAAAAAAGTAATAATTTTTTCATATAGATATATTTTAAGGTTGTTGATGGCAAATATACAAAAAATTACGCGATATTTCGCATACGCGCAAAGATTTTTTTCTTTTTTTCTAGAAAAAAGAAAAAAATCAGGGAAAATACGTAAAAAGAAATCAGATAAGTCCCGGGAGCTCGCGCGAGGCAGTGATACGCATCAGCGGACCTTCTATGCCATTGGGGGCCACGCCCTTGCGGGTCTCGATGCGTATATAGCCGCCATCGAAGTCGTATATGCATATATGCGTATCATCCTCATCATGACAGAGCGTATCCGCCACAATATCGGTCTCAGTCAGCTCCATGGCAACTGTTATATAACTGCTGAGATCCTCGGGGAGAAGGTCGCCGAGGTAGAGATTGCGGACAACGGCGCTTGTCGGCGACAGCACATCCACATCCCATTCGCCGGGGAAGCCGCGCAGATCCGTGTAAAGAGGATGTCCCTGGCCGTCGGTCAGGATTCCCTCGAAATTGTACCACGTGGTATCCAGAGGCTCACCCACGCGGATGACGTCGGCAATGCTGCAGAGAATCATGGCTATGTCGTTGTCGGCATGGTATGACGGAGTAATCTGAGCCGAATCCGAAGACGCATCATGTCTCGAGCCGCTTCCACCGCATCCTGCAACAGAAGCTGAAATCGCAAAAAGAAAAAGGAGTGCGATGTTTTGAAATATGTAATCCGGGCGTTTCAATACTCTACTAACAAAATCGGATGCAAAATTATCTAATGTTTTTGAATCAACATCATTTTTTGTTAAAAATTTTTAAAGCAACGATAAAAAGGCCCGGGTAAAGCAACAGCCGCCGT
>OFFO01001498.1_pt1 | contig 12673 bp, 10 predicted proteins | sample 1521441 | NCBI WGS metagenome assembly OFFO01 (sample SAMEA3504097, study PRJEB24116) | mouse gut metagenome | biome: mouse gut; feature: mouse-associated habitat; material: faeces | place: Denmark | collected 2011
CGGGCCGCGGGACAGGCGCCAGCTTGCCGTTACTGCCTCTCGTTCAGCCGCTTTCCAGCCAGCCGTCCAATTGACGCTGCTTTTCAGCTACCACCGCGTCAATGCCTGCCTCTTCCAGCTTTGAGATGAAGGCGGAAAGACTTTCCATGCCCACCGCCCCCGTTTCCAATCCCAGGCGGAACTCCGCCGCCACATTCGACAGCGCCGCCACCTCGCTCCTCACAGGCCTGGAGTCGAACGTAAAGCCCAGCGTGTCCGAGGCCGGCGCTTCCGACATAGCCGCCATCGACTGCTCCCAAATATCCAGGTCGTTCCCCTCCCAGATATAACTGTTGAACTGGCTTCCAAACGCCCATGACATGTTGATATTATAGCCGGAGTTCCCGGCGTCAACGCCTTCGGGATAGGTAATATGCCCATCCTCCGTAAACACGTAATGCCGGCCTTCCAAGCCCCAGTCCAACAGGTTTAATACGTCCTTGTCCGTATACAGCAGGTTGAGAAATTTAACGGCGGCCTCCGGGTGCTTGCTCTGTGCGGCGACGCCCCAGGTGAGAAGCTGTACGTTGGCGGTGCTGATATTGGGCTCCACAATATCGGCGTGGACGATTTCATGGCCGCACGCTTTGGATTCCTGTACGTCCATTCCGGTTTTCGTCATGTAAAAATAACACACGCCGGTTCCGGCTTTCATCTGCGTGGCGATAGACTCGGTGTGGCTGGTGACGTCCGGCGGGATATACCCCGCCTCATACCACCTGCGCATGGTGGATACGCCCTGGCGGTATTGTTCCGTCGCAAAATAATTGACGACCGTGCCGGGATCATCATACATCAACACCCCAAACCCGTCGCTGAGGTTGTCCTTCCCCATCGTAAGCTCCACCGGCGTCAGCGTTGGGTTGCGCTCAATGACCAGGGGATACAAATCGGGCTCGGCGTCTTTGATCGCGGCCAGAATGGGTTCGACATCCGCCAGGGTGCGTACCGTGGAGAGATCCAGCCCGTACTTCTCCACGTAGTCTTTTCGGATATAGAAGCCGGCGCCCCGGGCAATGTCCCGCATGGGCATAACGCCGTAGATCTGCCCATCCACCGCGCCGCCCTTCAAAAAGTCAGGGCCAACCGCGTCGATGATCCCCTGCCCGTATTGATCCAGCAGACCGTTGAGCGGAATACATTGGCCGTTTGCGGCATAAGTGGCAAAGCGCTGCCCGCTTATCATAAACAGATCCATACGTTCCGTGCCGGAGAGCATCAGGTTCACCTGCTCATTGTACGTTCCCAGGGAAATCGGCTGAAGGTCCACCCGCACCCCGATGGATGGCTCCGTGATGGCGTTGATCGCCTGCTCCACCATGTCCAGATCGTTGGCAATGGTGCTGTTGACATAGTACGTCACCACAATTTCCTCTATCCCGTTCCGGTCCGCCCGGCCGTTTTTACAGCCGGGCAGCGTCGCCAAAAGACCCAGCGCGAGGAACATGGCGGCAAGGCGTTTTACAATAGGGGTTTTCACAATAATCCACCCTCCCTTGGCTGGAATCATTTTGCGCCGGCGCTTACCCGCCCTTCCTCGCTGAAAGTTCTTCTTCGCACTGCCGGATCTTCTCGTTGGTCAGGTTATATACCAGAAGTAGGATCACCGCCCCGGCAAAACGGATGCCCGCCGGAATGAGGCAAAACGCCGCGCCGATACCACTGATTACACTGGGCGCGCACTCCGCGACAGGGACAGTGGCGTCAAAGCTGATGGCAATGAGGATCAGGGGAAGCAGCCAGCCTTTGACCATACTGCCCATCTGGGCTGCCACAGAGGTGAGGCTGATGGTAAAACCGGGGATCGACATGCCTGTTTTCCATTCGCCGTACACGACGCAGTCCGCATAGCTGTTGAAAAAGATCGAATAGCTGAACCCGTGCGCAAAGCGGTAGACCATCAGCAGGATGAACACCAGCACGCCGTTGGCGGAGGCGAAGAAGCTCAGCGCCAGCGCGCCCGCGATAACAAACTCAGAAGCGGTGAGCATGGATTTGGCGGAAAACTTCTTTACAATGGAGCCGCTGGCATAGGAACCAACCGTCTGGAGAATACCGCCCCAGAAGATATAAGTGGCCATCAGCCCCGTATCCTGCATCACATAGGTGAAGAAATAGGTCTGGGTCCCCATGATGGTCATGTTGGAGCTGAATCTCAGAATGTCGGTGATCACCAGGCCGATCAGCGAGCGGTTCTGCACCAGGCTTTTCAGCATGACGGACAGGGGGGCTCGCTTCTGCGTGGCAAGGTCTGCCGTCCCGGGCCCTTCGTAGCCCCGGGTTATCCAGACAGTATACCACATGGACAAGCAGTTGACAACGGCGACGCAAATCACCATACCGGCATAGCCGCCCGCCATGCCGAACACAGCGGCCAGCGCCAGGGCCAGCGGGGTCCCGGTGTAGGAATACAATACCCCGGCCAGGGCCGTGTGGAATCCGCGGTTCCGGGACAGGACCGCGCGTTCATCCGAATTGCTGGCGATCACATTCATCAACGCCCCGTTGGCGTTGTAGCACAGGCTGTTGCCGAAAGCGTTGATGATGTACGCCACAATAATGATCCAGGCCGCAGCGGTTTCATTGGTGCTGAGCCGGACGAACTTCAGGACAAATGCAATGTTCGCCACAGGCGCGGCGATCAGGAGCCAGCTCCTGTACCGGCCCCATTTCATTGCGGGGGTGCCCGATGTGATGATCCCGACAAAGAAAGGGACAAACACAACAATCGTAGAGGCCACGGAGTTGATCAGCAGGTTGCTTTCCAGCGAGAACATCAGCACATTGGTCAAAACAAAAGTGAACAGAATGTTACCCGTGTTGTTGTGGAGCGTATCGGTCAGATCCACCAAGCCATACGTCCATCTGAGCAGGTTGCTTAACGGCTTCTTTTCCGTCATTTCCTAATCTCCCTCCCATTTCTTCAACAGTCCATGATACTTTAAAAGCGTCAGAAGGCCTGCGTCCCGGAATTCCTCCAGCCCGCCATGCGTGTCTCCCATTTCACGCGGCCGGGCCGCCAGCTCCGCCCGCGCGCCCTCCACAGCCATTTGGTAATACTCCTTCGGCCGCACATCCCAGGCGGCCAGATCCGCCAGCAGTTCTTTTGAAACCTCAAATTTTGTCAGGCAGGCAGCTATGCCGCCTTCCCCGCCCGCCAGCTCAAACACCATGTGGGGCCCAATCAATCCAAGCCTCATGCCAAGCCCATACGTAACCGCCCGGTCAGCGTCCTCCACAGAACACACCCCCCGGGCCACCAGGTCCTGAACCTCCCGGTTCAGCGCAGCCTGGAGGCGGTTGCCCACAAAGCCCTTGCACTCTTTTTTCAAGACGATGGGCATTTTCCCAATTTCGCTGTAGAGCCGGTATGCTTTCTCAACCGCCTCGCCGGAGGTTTTTTCTCCCCCGCACAGCTCGACCAACGGCATGAGATGGACCGGATTGAAGGGATGGCCCGCCAGAATGCGTTCCGGGTGCTTTGCGTTCGCGGCAATCTCCGTGACCCTTTGGCCGGATGTGCTGGTGGCGATTACCGCGCTGGAATTGTAGCGCTCAATCGTCTCTATCATACCCTGCTTGACCTGCAGGCGCTCCGGCCCGTTTTCCTGGATAAACGCGGCGCCTGTTACCGCCTCCTCCGCGTCACAGGTATAGTGGACGCGCCGCAAATATGTTTCCACCTGTTCCGCCGGCACGGCTTCCGGGGCCATCCGGGACACGCGTTCCAGCAAAACGCGCATCCGCGCCCTGGTGTTCTCCAGGCAGCCGCCGCTGATGTCATATACGGTGACATCAATCCCGCCCAGGAGAAAGGCGGCCGCCCATCCGCTGCCGATCAGTCCGCCGCCATAGACGACAACCTTACGTTCCATATGCCTCCCCCTTACACACGGTACTTGCTGACGACGCTGACCGCGTTTTTGATGCCTGCGGTATACAGGCCTATATCGTTGCCCCACGCGAAATACCGGGCGCCCAGATCCAGATAGCGTTTCATAGAATCCTCTTTTGCCACAAAAGTGCCCACGCTCTTGCCATACCGGCGCGCCGTCCGGATCACCTTTTCCACATTGGCCACCACTTCCGGGTCTCCCAGCTGGCCGGGTTTGCCCATGGATTGGCTCAGATCCCCCGGTCCCACAAACAGCGTGTCCACATTTTCCAGTTGGCAAAGCTCATCCAAATGGGAGAGCATTTCCACATTTTCCACGTGAACCACAGTCAGCCCATTTTCATTGGCGTACCGGGCGTACTGCACACCCGGGGTAAAAGAGTAGTCGCCCGCGCGGGTGCCCGGCCCCCATCCGCGGGTGCCCAGCGGCCAATACTTCGCATTGCCCGCGGCCTCCTTCGCCTGCCCCGGCGTGGAGAGGGACGGAATCTGAATGCCGGAGGCGCCGGTGTCCAGCGCGTGGACAATGGTGGCCTCGGCCGCGTCCTGCACGCGGATGATGGTGCACATGCCATGAAGGTCTCCGGCGCGCACAACATTTTCCATCTGCTCATGGGTCATGAAATAGTGCTCCGTGTCGATGATGATAAAGTCAAACCCGGCGCGGGCCATGATTTCCGCCATGGCGGGGGAATAAATCTTGTAAAACGTGCCGAACACAGGCTCGTCCCGCTTCAGCTTTTCCTTGATCCTGTTATTCAGCAACGTTTATCCCTCGTTCCTTTTCACATACTCGTTCCGGGTGGGGAAGAATATATCAATGTTCAGGATGTCCTCCTCGGTCTCCGAGGCGTCAAAGCGGTGGAGCACATTGGCCGGGATCACGAAAAAGCCGCCCGCCTTCATCGGGTACCGTTCCCCCTCCAACACCAGGTCGCCGTTGCCCCGGACGATCAGCATAATCTGCTCATGGGGGTGCTTGTGCATGGGGCGGGGCCGCTTCAGCGCATCACACTTTTTGATTTCGTTCACCACCACCGTGCTTCCGGTGCCGGGAATGCCAAAGCGCCGGGCCGCCTCGCCAATGTACTCGGGCAGGAATTCTCCGCCTTCATCGTGCCAATTCCCCTGGATATAGCCTTTCATATTTATTTCCCCTTTTTTATCATATTTTCCTGTCTTCCGGCCCTGTCACAGCCCTATCAGCGCCCTCGGATTGTCCCGCATCATCACAGACAGCTTTGCGCCGTCCACATGGTAGGTATCCTGCAAAATCCCAATGAGACGGCGCAGCACATCCACAGGCGAGCCGCCTCCCTTTTGACCGGAATCCGTGTCAATGACAAGCTTTTCCATCGGTACTTCGCTGAGGATGGGGCCCAGCACCTCCACCGGGATGAACTTCGGGAACGCGCTGGCGTTGATTTCAATAAACGCACCCAGGCGGCTCCACTCAACCATTTGCTCCACACTGGCGCCCACGGTCATGAACGGGTGGTTGACCAGAATATTTTCCACCCCAATTTCCCTGGCCCGGCGGACCAGCGCGTCCACCTCTTCCGCGCTGCCATGGCCTGTATACAGCACCAGCTCAGGCCGGGCGGCCATAAACTCCAATACGCGCTCCACCTCAGGCTTCAAACTGCCCGCCTCATCCAAATAGTAGATGGGCTCCTCCTCAATACCCGCCGCTTTCATTGACGATCCGGCAAATTTTCGGCCTCTATGGCTGTCTATGTGCCGCTTTGCGGATAACGTAGGCATGCAGATAAATTTTGCCCCCATGAGATACGCCATATCAATGGCTTTCAGGTTGAACCCCCCCACCGAGTTGTTCAAACAGAGGCCCCCAAAAACTTCGCAGCTGCCGTTCCCAACGTGTTTCTCCGCCGTGGCAGCGCTCAGCATCGTGGGGAAATAGTGATCTTTTACCACAAAAGCGGCATACCCGGCTGTCTCCGCCTGTTTCAGCATTTCCGCAACATCCACTTCCCGTTCCGCAGCGGAGGGTCCGGCATGGATGTGAAGATCTACCACGCCTTTCAGCAAATGCTCGTACATAATAGGCGTTTCCTCCTTATCTTTCCGTGTTTCAGCGCTGAGCTTTTGGTGCTGTCGACAAATTTATTATATCTTAGACCTTGGCATTTTTGCTATTTTGCTTTTTTACATTGCCATCATGAATTCTTATGGCTCCCCGTGTTCCACCCCATATGGGAATAAATCCTGTTGTTATTTTCGATTTACATTGCTATAATACACTTATTCAATATATCCTGCTATGTTGGAAAGGGGCGGCTTCCCATGCGGTTAAACCAACTGGAGTATCTGATGGCGCTGCGAAAATTCGGCTCCATTTCAAAGGCGGCCGACGCCCTATACGTATCGCAGCCCGCTGTGAGCAGCGGGATCCGGGAGCTGGAGCAAGAGCTGAACTGCCAACTCATCCTGCGCACAAACCGGGGCACCACGTTTACGCCAAAGGGATTGGAAATTCTGGAATCTGCCACTTTGATTATGAACGAAGTCCAACATATCAAGGAAACCGCGCGTACGACAGTCTTCGCCGACAACCATATGACCATAGCCGGCCCCACGCACTTCGCCAGTCACGCCCTGATTCCCCTGGTGACGGAATACAATAAGAAGGGCACAAATTTTGTGTGCGATATGCGAATCGGCTCAGGCCCTATCCTGATGGAACAGCTGTTGAAACGAACCCTGGACTTTGGACTGATCTACCTGGACAGCATCTCCGCAAGGGCATATGACGAGGCCCAGGAGAAGGGCTTTTGTTTCCTTCCGCTCATAGAAGAGCCCCTGCTTTTAGGCTGCCGCTATGAACATCCCCTGTCTGGAAAAACGGTTTTTTCTGACGATCTGCTGGACTATCCGTTCGTTTCCATGTATGATTTGGTGAGGTCGCCGCTCATTGACTTTTTCCAAAGCAGGGGTTATTCGAAAAAGATGATAAAGATTTTTGAACCGGGAAGCGCCCGCTCCCTGATTGCGAATTCCGACAGCCTGGCTCCCACATCCCTCGTTGCGCTGCTGGTTGGAAATCTCACCTACCCATTTCCCATTGACCACTTGATTCTGGAGGATTTCCATTGGAACCTGACGCTGGCGCTCTGTTACCATCAGAGCATCGACGGCAAAATTGCCCAAACCATCGCAAAACGTGTCGTTGATGCAACCAAGCAGCTTTTTAAAACACAGTCAGAGTTTTCAGACAAGACCGGCGCACTGACATATCTCTATCCGCCAAAGTGACTTGGGCCTTCTTTTGAAGCTAGGCGCCGTCTGAAAATGGGCAATATGCCCAGCGGCGAGGAATTTTTCCGCCGGGCAGGTCACTGCCCACAATTTTCCCTGTGTCTCTGAGGGGGATATCCTCTCTTTCGTAGACAAGGGCCACGGCGATGATTTCGCCGTCATGTGGGATATTATCCTGTCCCTGCCGCGCTCCGGCTGGTTCGTGACGTGCGCCGCCTCTTGTGTCTGGCAGGACGAGGATGGTGAGGAAACATCACTTGACAGGGGATACATGGAAAAGAAGCAAAGAAAGTGCTACCAATCTTACACAAAACACCGCCTAACGGGACAATAGGCGGTGTTTTTGTATGCGGCGGAAAATCTCTGAACCCTGGCCGCCACTGTCAACGCCAATTTGAAATTGTAAGAAAACGCCGAAGAAATTTTGTCATTTTTCGGCGGGTGAGATAACAAAATCAGGTACTTCCCTGTTCAAAAAGAGTGTTCACGATCTGCTGCTTCTGGCGCATAAATTCCATGCGCTCCTTCAGGCGGTAAGACTCGCCCTTGATGTTGATGACAATGCAGTGATGCAGGACGCGGTCCAAAATTGCGGAGGCGATGGTGACGTCGGCAAAGACCTCGTTCCACTGGGAGAAGGTCTTGTTGGAGGTAAAGACGGTAGACGTCTTCTCATACCGCCTGGCAATGAGCTGGAAGAACAGGTTTGCGCCCTGGATGTCCATGGGAAGGTAGCCGATCTCGTCGATGATGAGCATCCTGTACTTGGCCAGGACCCTGAGTTTGTCTGGCAAGCGGTTCTCAAAATGTGCCTTCTTAAGCTGCTCGATGAGCTGGTGGCAGTTGATGTAGTAGGTGGAAAAGCGGTGCTGGGCCGCCACAAGGCCCAATGCTGAAGCCAGATGGGTCTTGCCCACGCCGGGCGGACCGAGGAATACCACATTCTCGCCATTTTCCAGGAAACGCATGGTGGCCAGTTCGTCGATCTGGCGCTTGTCGATGGAGGGCTGGAAGGAGAAATCAAAGTCCTCCAAGGTCTTCTTGATGGGGAAGCCGGACATCTGGATTTGCTTTTCATAAGCCCGTTTCCGCTTGGATTTGGCTTCTTCCGCAAAGATATGGTCCAAAACATCCACAATGTTGAGATTTTCAGCCACCGCCCGTTCCAGATAGTTATCCAGGATTTCCAGGGTGTTTTTCATCTTGAGGCTTTCCAGGTTTTCCCGCAGCCTGTCCATAGTAAATTCAGTCATACAGCACCTCGTCATATCTGGACAAATCGGAGGGTTTCAAGGGGAAATCAATTACCTTCTCCTGCTCTAACAGAATATTTTCCGCATCCATCGTCTGTTTCAAAGTGAGTCTTCGGTAATGCTGAGGATTGACAACCATGTCCTTTCTCTGGTACGATATCCGATGCAGAGCGATCTGTTTCCCCTCGTAATACGCTGCTAACACGTTATCGAGGGCCACGACTGCCTCGTCGGGACAAACTTCGCTCCACTCGCCACGCCCGTTCGGGCATGGCTCGCACCGCTCCGTTGCCCCTCCTCTCCAAGCCGAGACCACTTCGTTGGGTCTCGGTTTGGTTTTTGGAAAAATCATCATTTGTACCCGTCTCAAATTGATCTTGTCGATGATGTATTCCCGGGAGAGGGGGCTTAGGCCCTCTTTTTTCAGCCGCTCAAAGGGAATCTCGTTGGTTGTAGCGTGTACGTTCCCGTTGACCTTATTGCACCAGGCCAGGGCCTGTCCGTTCAGATCCGCCAGGCTGCTGTACTTGATCCCCACCATGAAATTATCCCGCACGAACTGCACCGTCCGCTCCACCTTCCCCTTCGTTTGCCCCCGGTACGGCCGGCACAGGATGGGCTTGAAGCCATAGAAGCCCGCCAAGTCCTCAAACTGCCGGTTCAGCGTGGAGTCTTCCTGCTTCAATAGCCGCTTGATCACCACCTGCTTCATGTTATCGTACAGGATCTCCTCCGGGTATCCCCCAAAGTACCGAAACGCGTCCTGATGGCACCGTATCAACGTGTTTGTGCTCATATCCGTTACAAATTCAATATACCGCATCCGCGAATATCCCAGTATCATGAGGAAACAGTACAGCTTCTTCCACTTCCCGTCCTCGTATACCAGGTGATCCTCGAAGAACCCCCAGTCCATCTGTCCCTGCTTCCCCGGCATCGTCTCGAACCGCACCGTCGCTTTCTCATTCAAGTCCATCTTCCGGCTGCTTTCATACGCCTTTACGATGCTGTAGCCTCCGTTGAATCCCATCTCCCGCAGCTTTTCCAGTATCCGCAGCGCCGAATACGGCGCCTCCTCCAGCCACTCGTCCACGATCTGCTTGTACGGATCCATCTTTGTGGGCTTGGGCTCGCTCAATGTGTACTCCGGCTTCTGCGGTGACTGCGCGTACCGCTTTGCTGTCCGTGGGTCTATGTGGTACTTCTTTCCCAGCTCCACATAGCTCAGCCCTTTTTGCCTGTCGCTTCGGATGTCCATCCACTGTGCTCCGTTCATTTCCCGACTCCCTTCCTGGGCTCTTTTTTGCCCTATTGGGAGTCTATCTTTTTTTCGCCTCCTTCGCCATAAAACTACATTTTTTCCTCGGCGTTTTCTTTCATTTTATCATTGGCGATGACATTGCTGACAAGGTAGAGTGGTGTAAAGTAGAACTCCAGCAGCCGATGAAAAACGTCCGTTGGAAAAGGCGTGGGCAAAACCATCGGATCCCGTGGCAAGGTTCAGATCAGCCTAAACGAAAGGGTCCCCGGATATCTGAAGCCGATATCCGGGGATCGATTTATGTGTGGAGCAGTCAATGGGCTTGTGCATATTGGCAGAACCGCATCAGAATGGTGGCCACCTGGGCGCGGACGGCGGAGCCACCTGGCTGGAGGGTCCGGCTGTCCACCCCGGTAATGAGCTGGGTATGGACAGCCCAGGCCATGGCATCCTTGGCATAGGGGCTGACCTGGCCTGCGTCCGCGTAGACGGACAAGTCGGCCCTGCCGCTCACATCCAACCCCTTTTGCTGGGCATAGCGGTAAAGGATGGCCGCCATCTGCTCCCTGGTGATGGGGTTTTGCGGCTCGAACAGGCCGGTCTCATAGCCCTTTACCACCCCGCTGGCAGCGGCCCAGGACACAGGGGCGGCGTAGTACTCACCCGGCGGCACATCCGGGAAGCTGGTCATCCCCGCCGCCGGGGAGCCATCATAGCGGTAAAGGATGGTGACGATCATACCCCGGGTGGTGGTTTCCCAGGGGGAAAACAGGTCGGGACTCGTACCGTTCATCAGCCGGGCGGTGTAGACATAGGACACGGCATCCCGGAACCACTCGCCCTGGGCCACGTCCCGGAAGGGGAGGAAGGCGGGCTGGGCAGGGGTGAAAGCTACAGAAATGGTGACGGCGCTGGCGGGCATGACGAAGGACCATTTGCCGCCCCCCAGGCCGGATACAGCCACCCCGCGGCCTGTGCTGTCAGTGACCGCCAGCGAGTTGAGGATATAGCCGGGATTGGGGGTAGTGGTGAAGCTGACGGTCTCCCCCGGGGCGGCATGGGTGGTGCCAAACTGCACAGAGCCGCCGGAGGTGCCGGGGGCCGCCTGAACCGGATAGCGGGTAACGCCGTCTCCCCCGCCCCAGCTTGGTCCGGGATTAAAACCTCCCCCTGGGGTCGAGCCGTTCCTGATCTCCAAGCTGGCGGACGCAGTCTGGCTGGTATCGTTGGAGCCTACGTTGACCAGCTTCAGGTTGGAAACGGATTCCACTGAGGCCCGGCCTGTAAGGGAACCCAGGGACAGGGCGCTGCCCTGGCCCAGCGTGGACTTGGAGGAGATATAGAGGGTCACACTGTTTCCGTTTACGGTATACGCGGTGTGGATATCCCCGCTGGACAGGGCCGGGGCAAACTGAAAGCTCCCCGCAGCCTCCTGGTTCAGATTCAAGGTGATCTGAAGCGCAGTATAGGGTTCGGACAGACCCTGGATGCTGACGGACTGGCCGTTCAGCTGGAGCCAGGGAGCGGCGGCGGCCGCCGCCGGACAGACCAGCAGGGCGGCGGCCAGCGCCACGGCAAGGAGCTTGGAAAGGATGCGTTTCATGGGCATGGTCCTCCTTATTGGATGCCCGTGCCCGTCAGGACAATCTCGGGCAGGCTGTCATAGTCGGGGAAGCCGATCCACAGGGTCTGGCTGGTCAACCGCTTTGTATCCGTGCTGCCGGGGTTGTCGGTGCGGTAGAATACCGCCCGGATCTGGATAGGATTGCCGCCCCCCTCAAGGGCGCCGGTCTCAATGTTGAGATCCTGCGACACCCCGGTCTGGGCGTTCAGGGCCTTTTCCGCCTCCAAGTCGGGCACAAAGAGCCAGAATCCGTCGCTGGTGTCGCTCACCTTGCCGCCCTGGGGCACCTCGGCGAAGAGGAGGGAATAGCCGTTCATGGGCCGCTCCACATACCCCTTGTCCGCGTCCGTCCCATTGCCGGGCTCGGCGGCCTCCTGCTCAGTGCTGTAGCGCACCTCCACCTCCACGGTGTTGTAGGCCGGGTCGCCCCGGTAGGTGCCCAGCACCACCAGCGTACCCGCGGGGATCACCTCGTCCGGCTTGTCGCCGTAGCGGTATTCCGCCTGGAGCCTGCCCACAGCGGCGCCGGGATAGAAGTCCACCCGGTCGCCGGGATAGTCCAGCAGGGTGAGCTGGGCCGCCCCGGAAAGCCCGGTGACCCGCACCGCCGTCACGTCGTAGGTCCAGATACGGGAGTCCTTTGCGGGGTCCGCCCCCGGCTTGGTGAAGTAGGTTATGGTCTCATTGCCGGACAGCTTGCCCTCCCGGACTGTAATCCAGCCGCCGGTGGTCTGCACCTGCACCGTATAGTGCCCGGTCAGGTTTTCTCCGGCAATCTTCACGCCGGTGACGGAGGCGGTCCTGGCCAGGGTGGCGGTGACGGTATCGCCCTGCTGGGCGGTGGTGTACAGGCTGGCGTCGATGGCGGTGTCCCAGGCCACGCGGACCTCGCCCGCCTTGGCCTCGCCGCCCATATTGCCCAGCTTGTCCACAGGGATGACGCTGTAGGTATAGGTCAGGTTATTGGCCGGGCCCAGGTTGTCGGTGTAGGTATTTCCCGTTGTAAAGGCGATGGGCGTGCCGTTCCGAAGGACTTCATAGCCCAGGACAGAAGAATCCCCGCCCAAGATGGTCAGCACCGCCTCGTTTTTGTTTGTGGCGGCGGACACTGTGACAGCACCCCCAAAGCCGGACTCACCGGCCAGACGGGCGGCATAGGAGTTGTCGTTGAGATACCAGATGGCCCGGCCCTCCTTGGGATAGCTGCCCAGGGTCTGTTTCACACCGTCGCTGAGCGCCAGGCCCCAGCGGGTGAAAAATTCGGTCAGGTCCCGGTTGGCGGTCTTGGCGGCGACGAGGGCTACCCGCTCGTCATAGGGATAGCC
>OFFO01001539.1_pt1 | contig 12401 bp, 10 predicted proteins | sample 1521441 | NCBI WGS metagenome assembly OFFO01 (sample SAMEA3504097, study PRJEB24116) | mouse gut metagenome | biome: mouse gut; feature: mouse-associated habitat; material: faeces | place: Denmark | collected 2011
AGACGCGGCGGGTAAAAAGAACCGCCGTGATAACAGCCCAAAGCACAGTCGCCGCAGCCGTGATAATCATGAGTCCGTTGCCGGACTGAACGGTTTGAAGCGCGGCCGGAGAAACGTACTCTAAGAAGAAGAGGAAGGCCGCAAGCAAAACGCCGCAAACCATCGCAACTCCGTTATTCCATTTACAAATACGGAGCCACTCCCAGAAGCAGCATCCGATGGCAATCGCAGCAACCGCCGTGAAAGCCAGAGGAGAAATTAAAAGCGCGCCGATGATGATAATTAACAACACAACGGCTGTTATGACTCTTTGAAGCAGCATGAACTATTCCTTTTTCGCTTCCTGTTGAATTTGTTCGGAAGTCTTACCAAATCTACGTTCTCTATTAGAGTACCAATTTAGCGCATTTAAAAACTCGTTCTCGGTGAAATCGGGCCATAAAATTTTTGTGAAATACAGCTCTGCGTAAGCAAGCTGCCACAGCATAAAATTGCTGATCCGCTCTTCCCCGCTCGTACGGATAAACAAATCCACATCGCCGGAATCCGCCAAAGGAAGCAGCGAAGCAAATTTTTGTTCCGTCAGTTCTTCGAGCGGAATATCACGAGATCTTTTTGCCGCCTCAAGAATTTCCCAACGCCCTCCGTAATTCACGCAGACGTTCAGTGTCAGACCGGTATTGTTTTCCGTGATCTTCATTGAATCGGCGATTTGCTTCTGAAGTTCTTCAGAAAAAGCAGTCAGATCGCCGACAAGACGAACCCGTACATTGGCTTTGTTTAGGGCTGCAATCTCTCTGCGCAGGCTGACGAGAAAAAGCTTCATCAACCCTTTAACCTCGTCTGCCGGCCGGTTCCAGTTTTCACTGGAAAAAGCAAAAAGCGTCAAGTGCTGCACGCCTGCCTTAGCTGCGGCCTGGATCGCTGTGCGAACGGACTCTACCCCTTTTTGATGGCCCATAAGACGAGGAAGTTTTCGAGCCTTGGCCCATCTTCCGTTGCCATCCATAACAATAGCCACGTGACGGGGCACCCTTTCACGTGGCTTTGCAGTCAATTCCTGACTTGTCATAGGATTTAAACCGATTAAACGGTCATGATTTCCTTTTCTTTTTCGGCAATCAGCTTGTCGACTTCACCGATGTACTTATCGGTGAGTTTCTGAATTTCTGTGTTGGAGCGGCGTTCGTCGTCTTCGGAAATTTCTTTTTCCTTCACGAGCGCAGCAACCTTGTTGTTTGCATCGCGGCGCAGATTGCGGATGGCTACCTTAGTTTCTTCGCCTTCAGAACGAACAACCTTCGTTAAGTCACGACGGCGTTCTTCGGTCAGAGGGGGCATCGGAACGCGAATGATTTCGCCGGAAGTCGCCGGATTCAGACCAAGATCGGAGTTGCGGATTGCTTTTTCAACCACGGCAACCATTTTCTTTTCCCAAGGCTGAACGGTGATAGTTCTGGCGTCGGCCAAACCGAGCTGGGCCACCTGAGAAATCGGGGTCGGGCAGCCGTAGTAATCGACGGTGATGTGTTCGAGCAAACCGGTATGAGCGCGACCCGTACGGATCTTCATCAGGTTTTCTTTGAGCGTCTCAACGGAACGCTTCATATGGTGTTCGGACTGTGAATAGATGTCTTTAGTTGTCATGTCAATTTCCAATCTCTGCAGATTTCTCGGCTGCAAGTCACAAAACTTAGTCGCACGCCGGTGAGCAGAAAATCACGGACGCGGTCAAATCCGCCGAAATAAAACAGCGGCGGCAGTGACAGCCTTTATTAATTTGTTGAGTTTACCACGGAGCGCAAAAGCCTCAAACCGCTCGATTCGAGTTGGTTTAATAGGCTCTTCGGCTAAACGCGCTTAAGCTCAAAACATCTGATAAGGAGTTTGAACTATGGCAAAAATTGAAAAAATGTTCGGCGCAATTCTGAAAGATCAGGAACAAAAGAGTGATGAACTGCGGGACAAGATTCACGCAGAGAACAAACTTAAGAAAGAAGAAGCCGAAAAATCCTGCGAACGTGAAAAAGCAGAAAGGTAATTCATCGATCAAGAAAGAAGCTCCGGATCCGCTGATGCAGGTCCGGAGCTTTTTGTATCCGTTTTTTCTCGGTTAAACGTGAACGAGCGTGCCCTCGTCTTCACCAAGCACAACGCGCTTGAGCGCACCGGGCTTATGAAGGTTGAAGACTCTAATCGGCATGCCTTGATCGCGGCAGAGCGTAAAAGCTGTAGCGTCCAGAATCTTGAGCTTCTTCTGAATGGCTTCGTCAAAAGTCAGAGACTTATACATTTTTGCGCTGGGATCTTTCTTGGGATCAGCGGTAAAGACACCGTCAACCTGAGTGGCTTTCAGAACCATATCGGCTCCGATTTCAGCACTTCTCAGCGCCGCGGCAGTATCCGTTGTGAAGAACGGATTACCGGTACCGGCAGCAAAAATCACAACCCGGCCTTTCTTCAGGTGGCTCAAGGCTTTGCCGCGAATATACGGCTCGGCAACCTGGTCGATATCCAGAGCGCACTGAACACGGGCTTCAACACCGGCGTTTCTCAGTGCATCCTGGAGGGCCATTGCGTTCATGCAGGTAGCCAGCATGCCCATATAGTCGCCGGTGGCACGATCCATACCAGTGGAGCCGAGTGCGACTCCGCGGAAGATATTGCCGCCGCCGACCACGATCGCAAGCTGAACGCCTAAGTCAACTACTTCTTTAATTTCACCAACGATACTCTTGAGGGTATCACGGCTGATGCCGAAGGCGTTGTCCCCCATAAGGGCTTCGCCGGAGAGTTTCAGCAGAATTCGTTTGGTTTTAGGCGTTTCAGACTTACTCATCGTTTACTCCGAAAAAAGTTCAACAATTAGGCACGTGCGGCAGCAGCCTGAGCAGCAACTTCGGCAGCGAAGTCGTCGTTGCGTTTTTCAAGACCTTCACCGACAACAAACAGCGCAAATGCAGATACTGTAGCACCATTGCTCTTCAGGAGTTCGCCGACGCTCTTAGAGTCATCCTTAACGAACGGCTGAGAAAGAAGTGTGACTTCCTTGAGGAACTTGTTAACGGAACCTTCGGCGATCTTCTCGATCAGGTGTTCCGGTTTGCCGTTTTCGCGAGCTTTTTCGATCGCAACGCGGCGTTCTGTTTCGATCAGGTTCTGATCAACGCCGTCTTTGTCGAGAGCCTTCGGCTTGGAAGCAGCGATGTGCATAGCCACGTCGTGAGCAACTTCGTCGTTGCCGCCGACCACGTCAACGATAACGCCGATCTTGGCGCCGCCGTGGATGTATGTGGAGAGCTTGCCTTTGCCTTCAATGATCTGAAAGCGGCGGATGGAGATGTTTTCACCGATCTTGCCGATCAGGCCTTTACGAACTTCGTCAACGGTAGAGCCGTTGAGCGGAAGAGCGGAAAGAGCAGCAACGTCAGCCGGTTTGTTTTCGGCGACGAGCTTAGCGATGTCGTTGGCGAAAGCGATGAAGTCGGCATTCTTAGCAACGAAGTCGGTTTCGGAGTTCAGTTCAACGATAGCGCCGATCTTGCCCGGTTCGTCGATGTAGATAGCGACAACGCCGTCAGCGGTAATGCGGCTGGCAGCCTTAGTGGCCTTGTTGCCGAGCTTAACGCGAAGAATTTCTTCAGCCTGCTCCATGTTGCCGTCAGCTTCTGTCAAAGCCTTTTTGCATTCCATCATCGGAGCGTCGGTTTTAACACGAAGTTCTTTAACCATTGCGGCAGTGATAACAGCCATTGTTTTATCCTTAAAAAATAATTGGTTTAAAAAGAAAGGGGCGCGAACGCCCCTTCCCTTGGTACTTCAGACAAGAAGAGGCGAATTACTCAGCTTTTTCTTCGACAGCGGCTTCTTCAACGAAGTCGGAGTCTTTAGCAGCCTTGACAGTGTCTTCAAGGTTCTTGTTCTTGCCTTCAAGAATTGCATCAGCAAATCCTTTAGCGTAAAGAGCAACAGCGCGGGCGCTGTCGTCGTTACCCGGGATGACATAGTCAACACCGGCAGGATTGTGGTTCGTATCAACGATACCGACAACAGGAATACCAAGCTTGTTAGCTTCCTGAATAGCAATCTTGTGGTAGCCAACGTCAACAACGACCAGAGCGTCGGGCAGACCGTTCATTTCTTTGATGCCGCCCATAGCTTTGTTCAGCTTTTCGAGTTCACGAGTGAAGTCGAGAGCTTCTTTTTTGGTCATCTTTTCAAGAGCGCCGTCGGCAACTTTCTGTTCCATTTCTTTAAGACGCTTCAGGGAAACCTTAACCGTCTTGAAGTTGGTGAGCATACCGCCCAGCCAGCGCTGATCAACATAAGGCATCCCGGCGCGTTTGGCTTCAGCAACGATGGCGTCGCGGGAAGTGCGCTTTGTGCCGACGAAAAGGATGGTGCCCTTCTGAGCAGCCAGGTTTGTTAAGAACTTGGCAGCTTCGTCGAACTTAGCAACAGTCTTTTCGAGGTTGATGATGTGAATCTTGTTACGAGAGCCGAAAATGTACTGAGACATTTTGGGGCTCCAAAAACGAGTCTGGTGACCGAAGTGTGCACCGGCTTCGAGCAGTTCACGCATGCTCAGAGATGACATATCTTTAATTCCTTTAGGGTTTAATTCCAACAGCCTCACGTTTTCCGAATGGAACCCTGTTGTGAGACTGCGCTATTTAACAAAAAAGTCCAAACGTTTCCGTTCGGATCGGGGCGGAATTCTATCATGCTTTTTCAAAGAGTTAAGCGTTTGAAAAGAGGCGTTACAACCTTTTAGATTTTCTATTTGGGATAAATCAAATGAAACCTTGTTTTGGCGAGGATTTGAAGACTGATTGTCACCTTTCTTCCGGTTGACCTATATAAGGCTGGAAGGACACCGCTTAACGGTGAATCCACTAAAATTGCCGCATTCAAAAACTTTTTCGAGTCAGATTTAATCAATGTTTGACAATATCCTTATTAAGACCCCAGAACAAATCGAAGGCATCCGGGCTGCCTGCCGCGATGCGGCTTTGGTTCTCGACTACATTGAACCGTTTGTTAAAGCCGGCGTCACCACCGAGTACCTCGATGATTTGATGCTCAGATATACCGAAGATGTCCTCAAAGACAAGTCCGCTTGTCTTAACTACGACCCGGACGGTACCAATCCTTATCCGAAAGCTACCTGCATTTCCGTCAATCATCAGATCTGCCACGGTATTCCGAATGAGAAGGTGCTCAAAAACGGCGACATCTTAAATATTGACGTGACCGTCATTAAAAACGGTTATTACGGCGACACCAGCCGCATGTATTCCGTCGGCCATATTTCCGTTGCTGCTAAACACCTCATCAATGTCACTTTCGACTCCATGTGGAAAGGCATTGAAATCGTGCGTCCCGGCGCCCATTTCGGAGATATCGGCAATGCAATTCAGCATTTTGTCGAGCCTCAGGGCTGCAGCGTCGTGCGTGAATTCTGCGGTCACGGAGTCGGTGTCGGCTTCCACGAGGATCCTCAGGTCTGCCATTACGGCAAGCTCGGCACCGGTGCTGTCATGAAGCCCGGCATGATCTTCACGATCGAACCGATGATCAACGCCGGAAGGAAAGAACTTCGCATCCTTCCGAACGGCTGGACCGCCGTAACCAAAGACAGAAGCCTTTCCGCTCAGTGGGAACATACGATTCTCGTCACTGAAACCGGATACGAAGTTCTGACGGTATCGCCGAAATGCCCGCCTGCTCCCTCGTGGGTAAAACCTTCTGCCTAAATTAATAAAGAAAGAATCCAAAGGCTATGGAAATCAACAAAATCGTCAAAAAGTTTAAAGATCAGCGAGAAGTTTTAGCAAAGAAGTTTTTGGCGGACGTTGACGCCGATGCCTATCTTTCTGCGCACTCCAAGGCTGCCGATGAGGCAGTTTTGGAGATTCTCAAACTCAACGGTCTGTCTGAAGCGGTTGCCGTCGTCGCAGTCGGCGGTTACGGCAGAGAGCAGCAGTTCCCTTTCTCCGATTTGGACCTGCTCTTTCTCCTGCCCGATGATGTCAAAGATAAAGACTTAAAAACAATCTCGGAAGTTATCGGCAATCTATGGTCGCTTGGTTTGACCGTCGGCTACTCTGTTCGGAAAATCGAAGAGTGTCTTGAACAGGCAGAAATCGACATCACTGCACAGACCGCGATGCTCGAATCCCGGCTCATCTCGGGGAACGCAGAACTCTTTAAGACCTACTCCGATACGATGGAAAGGAGTCTGAATCTTAAAAAGTTCTATCGGGCAAAATTCATCGAACAGCAGCAGCGGCATTTGAAGTACCACGAGTCCTCTTATGCCCTGGAACCGAACATTAAAGAAGCCCCGGGCGGCCTTCGAGATCTAAATATTTTGATCTGGGTGCTTAGGGCGGCCCGTCTTGGCAACACTTGGCAGGAAGTCTTTGAAAAGGGTTTGATCACTCGCCGAGAATGCGAACTTTTGGAATCCGTTACGAAAAGCCTTTACCGGCTGCGGATCCATATGCATCTGCTCACTAACCGCCATGAGGATCGATTAATTTTCGAAATTCAGGAACCGCTGGCTAAAGCGCTAGGCATTGTCGGGACTGTCGGCAGGCGTCCTAGTGAAGTGATGATGCAGCACTTCTATGTCAATGCAAAAACCATCGGGCAGCTCAATTCCATCATTCTTCAGGCCATTAAAGAGCGCTACTCCAAAGAGCCTGAACAAACCGGCGAACCCATTTGCAGCGGTTTTGTACGGCAGGGTGACGTGCTCGGCCTTGCGTCTCCGGACGTCTTCGTTAAGGACCCTGAGAGAATTCTCGAGGCCTTTTTAATTCAGGAACGTCATCCGGACATTCCGATGAAGTCTTCACGGCTTTACCGTGCCTTATTTGAAGCTCATTCTCTGATGAACAAAGAATGGGCTGAAAATCCCGTCAACCGTCAGACATTTTTGAAGATTATCCAAGGGCGCCGAGGCGTTTGGCATGCACTGGAAGAAATGAATCGCTGGGGCGTGCTCGGAAAACTGCTGCCCCGTTTCAACCGAATCGTCGGTCAAATGCAGCATGATTTATTCCATGCCTATACGGTGGATCAGCACACGCTCCTTGCGATTCGTTATCTCAGAAACTTCACACACAGTGAAAACGCCCACGAGCTGCCGCTTTGCACCGAGCTCATGATGGCAATGAAAGGAAGCTGGCGTTTGGTTCTTGCCCTTCTCTACCATGACATCGGCAAAGGCCGAGGCGGAGACCACAGCAAAATCGGGGCGGAAATCGTTCGGCAAATGTGCCGCGACTTTGAAATCACCGGTGAGGACGCTGACTACATCGAGTTTCTTGTTCGTGAACACCTGACCATGAGCATGGTGGCCCAGAAACAAGACATTTCTGATCCGGAGGTTGTTGAAAACTTCGCCAAGAAAGTCGGAACGATGGAACGCCTCGTCGGCCTTTATCTGCTCACCGTTTGCGACATCCGGGCGACGGGACCAAAAATCTGGAACGCCTGGAAAGCCCAGCTTCTTGAAGATTTGTTTTATTCGACCGCCAGATTCCTTAAAGGGAAAGGCATTGATCGAGATTTATTGGTTTCCCGGCGCCGTAAAGATGCTCTGCGCATGACGCGTTTTACATCGGAGCAGAGGGACCAGATCAATAAGTTCTGGGATAACTTTGACGTTGCGTACTTCATGAAGCACTCGGTGCGGAATATCGTTTGGCATGCCAAGGTATTGCTGCCGCATCTCGATTCTTCGAAGTCATTTGTGGCATCCCGACCGCTACGCGGCATGGAACACGCGCACGAAATTCTTATCCTGACGCAGGACCGCCCCGAACTTTTTGCCCGTATCGTTTCTAATCTACAGCAATACGGTCTGTCCATTGCTGAAGCACGTATCCACACGGGACGAGATGGGCGCGTTGTCGACTCCTTCATCGTCGTTGACGACGGCTCAGACCCCAACTTCGAACAAGAGTTCGCTCGTTTCCAAGAAATACTCGCGGAAAAACTGGATTTGGCAGAAAAACTTCCGCCCCCTCTTCGCGGACGCCCTTCACGTCAATCCAAGCTCTTCCCAATCTCACCGCAGGCTTCATTACGGCCGGATGTCGCCGGAAAGCAATACATGCTTTCGATCGTCACAACCGACCGGCTCGGCCTTTTGGCATCCATCGCGCGAGTCTTTGTGCAGTACGGAATCAATCTTGTGACAGCCCGAATCACGACGCTGGGAGAAAGGGCGGAGGACGTCTTCCTGATCGAAAGCTTTAAGCTGCGGGATCCCGTCTTCTGCGCTGAATTTGAAAAGGCCGTTTTGGAAGCTTTGGAGCTTTAGTTAAGGTCCTTTCGAAAACGCAAAACCTGCCTCAACGGCGGGTTTTGCTTTTGTCAACAAAAGTTCTAATCAGCCAATGAGCGGAATGTGGCAAGAGCTAAATTCACACTTTCCTTTGTCGCCTTAGTCAGAGCATCCTTCGTATCGTCAAGCACGATGCCTTTTTCAGAGGCTCCGCGGCCGGCTGCAGTATTGACGATCTGGCAAATCGCTGCGTACTTGAGATCTAACTCTCTGGCCAAGCATGCCTCGGGCATCAGTGTCATACCGACATAGTGACCGCCGTCATTATCGATGCGATCAACTTCGGCCGCCGTTTCGAGTCTCGGACCTTGTGTGCAGGCATAAGTACCGCCGTCAATAATTGGAAGATCCAGCTCCTCAGAAGCATCAACAATTGCTTCTCTCAAATCCATATCAAACGGAAAAGTGAAGTCAATGAAGTTAATGAACTTCTCTTTGCCGGTGTTGTAGCTGGTTTCTCTGCCCCAGGTGTAGTCAATGATCTGATCGGGTACGGCAATCGCACCGATATCATCTTCTGGCAAAACAGCGCCGACGGAAGCCAATGCGATCACAGCTTTGGGCTCGAACTGTGAAAGAGCCCAAATGTTGGCGCGATAGTTAATCATGTGCGGCGGCTTCTTCTCAGTCGTCCCGTGCCGGGATAAAAATACGATGTTCAGTCCGTCAATCACTCCGCGGCAAATTTCGACCGGCTCTTTACCGTAGGGAGTGTCAATTTTCTCAATGACCTTGCCTTCTAACAGAGACAACTGGTCCAAACCGCTGCCGCCGATCAACGCAAAATTAGCCATCCGCCTTTACTCCTTGATTGATCATTTTGAATAACTCAGGTTCGTCTATGATATTAACGCCTAAAGACTCGGCTTTGGCGAGTTTGGAGCCGGCAGATTCGCCTGCCAACACATAACTCGTCTTCTTCGACACTGAGCCGCTTACCTTTCCGCCGGCTTTGCGAATAATATCGCTGGCCTCATCTCTGGAAAGCGTCGGCAGTGTGCCGGTCAGAACGAATGTCAGACCGTTCAACGGCAGTTCCTGGTCACTCGTGCCCGTACCCTCTTCCCACACGACGCCGCGATCCATCAGGTCATTGATCACCGCGATGTTCGCCGGTTCGGCAAAGAAGTGCAGAATGTTTTCCGCGCTCGACGGTCCGATATCTTCAACTTCAAGCAACTGCTCTAAAGAAGCATCTTCCAGCGGCTTTAAGGCGCCGAAGTGAGCTGCCAGGTTTCTTGCCGTCGCTTCTCCGGCTTCCGGAATACTGATGGCGTAAAGAAAGCGTTCGAGCGTTGTCTTTTTAGAGGCTTCAATTGAGGCGACAAGTTTTTCTGCCGATTTCTGTCCCATGCGATCCAGTCCGACCAGCTTGTCGACGGTCAAACGGTAAATGTCCGCAACCGTAGTTACCAAATCATGTTCAATCAGCTGTTCGGCCAGCTTTTCTCCGATTCCGTCAATGCCCATGGCTTTGCGGCTGACAAAGTGGAGAATGCCTTGGGCTCTCTGAGCGCGGCAGAACAGACCGCCGCTGCAGTGGCGATCCTTTTCTCCGTCTTCTTTATAGGCGTGAGAACCGCAGACCGGACAGAATTCCGGCATCACGAAATCTCTGGCGTTTTTCGGCCTGAGTTCAGGAATCACTCGGACGATCTCCGGAATGACGTCGCCGGCACGATGCACGACGACAGTGTCTCCGATCTTGATGCCCATGTTCTGCAAGAATTCTTCGTTGTGCAGAGAAACGTTGCTGATTGTGGTTCCTCCGACAAACACCGGTTTCAGACGAGCGACCGGTGTAAGTTTGCCCGTTCGTCCCACTTGAACAGTTATATCCAAAACCTGGGTCTGGACTTCTTCCGGCGGATACTTATGAGCTACTGCCCAGCGCGGCTCTCTGGAGACAAAACCCAGCTGTTTCTGGCGGGCAAAACTGTTGACCTTGTAGACCACGCCGTCAATATCAAAAGGTAAGTCGTGACGAATACGAGCGACTTCCAGATGAAACGCTTCCAGCTCTTCCGGCGTCTGCACGACAGTTCGATTACTGATCATCGGGAAGCCCTTGGATTTCAGATAATCAAGCAAGCCCGACTGGGTGTCGGCCGGCATCTCACTTACTTCACCGTAGCCGTATGCATAAAAGTTCAAGTTGCGTTTGGCAGTTAAAGAAGAGTCCAGCTGACGAAGACTTCCTGCCGCAGCATTGCGAGGGTTGGCAAAAAGTTTCGCTCCGGCTGCTTCCTGCTCTTCATTGAGCTTGCGGAACACTTCTTTGTGCATGATAACTTCGCCACGGACTTCAAAAATCTTCGGGAAGCCCTCGACTTGTAAAGGAAGTGTCTTAATCGTCTTGACATTTGCAGTAACGTCTTCACCCGTGTAGCCGTCTCCGCGAGTAGCTGCTTGAACGAGAACGCCGTCTTCGTACCGCAAATTAATGGCGAGCCCGTCGAACTTCAATTCGCAGTCGTAGTCAACCGTTTGATCGGATGTCAGCTCCAGTTCTCTTCTTACGCGGGCATCAAAATCATAGGCGCCCTGCGCTGTGTAATCCGTCTCAGTATGAATGGAAAGCATCGGAACGGCATGCGTCACTTTCTTGAGTTCGCTCTGGACCGTCGCACCGACGCGCTCGGTCGGAGAAACCGGACTTTTGAACTGAGGATACTCTTTTTCCAGTCGTGCCAGTTCTTGGAACAACGAGTCGTAGACTTCGTCAGACACCGTCGGAGCATTATCTATGTAATAAGCCTTGTTATGCTTTTCAAGCTCCTCAGCCAGCTTCTCCATACGGAGTTTGACTGCCTCTAATTTTTTCTTATCCTGCTCTTCCATTTCGTACCTGAACCAAATAAAAACACCGGATTTCTTACTGTACTCGCACGGACTCCGATGTTCTTAATCAGAATGATAATTTTGGGGAGTTATCAGTCTAAAAGCTGATGTGCTCTGACGCTGCCCGGTTCAATATTGTTCTCACGCATCTGTTTATAGAAGCGATCGAGTTCCTGCTTCAGCAGAGAGACCGTTGCTCCCGAGATCTCACATCCCTTGGGATCCACGATCTTGGCATCAAATACCGCCGCGAAAGCGTTGGCAGCCGTCATCAGGAGACGAAGAGGATCGCTTTCCGGAGCAATCAGCGGAACATTCAGAGAAATCGCAATATTTCTGTCGTCTAACCAACGAAGCTCAATGGTTCCTTTTCTGTTGCCCTGGCGCTTGCCGTTCTTATCCAATACCATTTCACCAAGTTTTTCATAATGCGTCATGCTTCGGCGCTTTAAGCCCAAGAGCATCGTCTCTTTCTCGAAATCATCGATGGAAACCGGCTCCAAGGGACGCAGCAGAAGCGTAATCTGCACGCCGAAATTCTTGATGAGTGCGTTAAGCTGATCCGTATGGTTGTTCAGCAGCTGCATTTCCTTCATTTCGGAAGTGCCGTCAAGGTTCATTTCCATACGCAGAAAAACCAACTGGTAGAGATTCGACAAAGAAACCTGGTCGAAAGAAGCTTTCCCGGAAGCCAGCTGAATATAGAAGGCAATTGCTGAGAACATACCGATGGCATCCGGCACAAACCAGCGGTTGCTGTTTGCTTCGAGAGCCAGAATGCGCAACAGCCCCCTCGGAGCATTTTCCATCGCCGTTTTGACGAACGGTGCGAGCTGGCTGCCCGTTACCGGTTTTTTGAAGGTAATACGGACGAGTTCAGTGACAAAGGGATCATATTTCGGCAGACCGCTGTCATCAATCTCTTCCAACACCGGGGGAGTTTCAACAGGCTCCTCTTCCTCTTCGGGTTCTTTCGGGAGAATTTCCCGGACTTCTTCGACCGTCTCTTCTTCCTGTAACGGAGACTGCGATTCAGGCTGCGGCTCTTCAACAGGAGGTAAGGTCTTAATCTCGTCGACTTTGATGTCGCCGGAATTGATCAAATCTTCACCGAAAATCGGCTCCTGAGGAATCCTCGGAGGTGTCTTATCTTCGACTTTTTCATGACTTGCCGTCTCTTTGATGCGAAGCCAATACCAAA